>SESB01001092.1_pt1 | contig 18383 bp, 19 predicted proteins | sample 3171441 | NCBI WGS metagenome assembly SESB01 (sample SAMN06051867, study PRJNA518727) | freshwater metagenome | biome: subpolar coniferous forest; feature: holomictic lake; material: water; isolation source: holomictic Lake 227, 6 m depth | place: Canada: near Kenora, Ontario | collected... | reverse complement strand
CCCTTGTCGATGGCGTGCCGCGCACATTGCGTCTGGATGAATTTATCCGCTACTACATTGAACACCAGATTGAAGTAATTGTTCGCCGCACTAAATATCGTTTAGCTGAAAAAGAAAAACGCGCACATATTTTGCAGGGTTACCTCAAAGCGCTAGATGCGCTAGATGCCGTAATCGCTTTAATTCGCGCATCAACAACACCTGAAGAAGCTCGTACCGGTTTGATGAAACTGTTGGATGTTGATGAAATTCAAGCCAACGCAATTTTGGATATGCAACTACGCCGTATTGCAGCGCTTGAGCGTCAAAAGATTAACGATGAATTTGACGGCTTAATGGCTGACATTGTTGAGTTAAACGCAATTTTAGTCAGCCCAGAAAAGCAGCGCGACATTGTTAAAACCGAACTCACTGATTTGGTTGCCAAATATGGCGACGATCGCCGCACACAAATTGTGGCAAGTGAAGGTGATTTCAGCGCCGAAGATTTAATTCCAGATCAAGATGTAGTTGTAACAATTACACGCGGCGGTTATTCAAAGCGCACCATGGCTGATCTATACCGATCACAACGTCGCGGAGGTCGCGGAGTTAAGGGTGCAGCACTAAAAGAAGATGACGTTGTCGATCATTTCTTTGTTGCTTCAACACATGATTGGTTATTGTTCTTTACAAATCAAGGTCGCGTATATCGCGCTAAAGTTCACGAACTTCCAGATGCTGGACGCGATGCACGTGGTCAACATGTAGCTAACTTGATGGCATTTAAGCCGGATGAGAAAATCGCTGAAGTGTTGTCATTAAAGGATTACACAATTTCTCCATTCTTAGTTCTAGCAACTAAAAAGGGTTTAATTAAGAAAACGCCATTGAGTGAATTTGATTCACCGCGCACCGGTGGATTAATCGCAATCTCATTAAAACCAGGCGATGAAGTAGTTGGCGCATCACTTGTAAATGCCGGTGATGAACTTTTGTTAGTTTCAACGAAAGGTATGTCATTGCGCTTTACTGCAGACGATGATTCTTTGCGCCCAATGGGCCGATCAACTAGCGGTGTGATTGGAATGAAATTCCGCGCCGGAGATTCTTTGTTAACAATGGCACGCGTTAATTCAGAGTTAGCAAGTAACTCATTCGTATTTACTGCAACTGATGCGGGTTACGGCAAGAAAACCCCATTAGATGAATATCGTTTACAAGGCCGTGGTGGAATTGGAATTAAAGCGGCCAAGATCGATGAAAACTCCCGAGGCTCACTAGTGAGCGCTTTAGTTCTACGCGATGAAGATGAAGTCCTTGCGATCACATCAGCGGGAACAGTTATGCGAACTCCGGCGGCCGAAGTGCGCCAAACCGGTCGCGATTCAATGGGTGTACGCCTGGTGAACCTAGATGAAGGCGTTGTTTTGGTCTCGGTGACCAAGAACAGCGAAGATGAGATTTCGCCGAAAAGTTAGTATGGTTCGGCTCTGAGTTAAGCAGCTAACCCGCCATTTTGGGAGTTAGAGAAGTTCAAGGTAACCTTGCGCTTCTGCAATCGAGATTCATCTTTATTGCGGGCCTATAGCTCAGCCTGGTTAGAGCGCTTCCCTGATAAGGAAGAGGTCGATGGTTCGAGTCCATCTAGGCCCACCCGTTCTAATACGGGGACCTAGCTCAATTGGTAGAGCACCGCCTTTGCAAGGCGGGGGTTAGGGGTTCGATTCCCCTGGTCTCCACATGACAGATTTAAAGAATGTTTCTAGCGCGACCCTACATACATCACTCGGTGACATTGTCATCGAGCTATTTCCTAATCACGCACCAAAAACAGTTGCAAACTTTGTTGAGTTAGCAACGGGTGCAAAAGAGTGGACTGATCCACGCACTGGAAATAAGACAAAGGCAAATCTTTATGACGGCACAATTTTTCACCGCGTCATCGACGGCTTCATGATTCAAGGTGGAGATCCACTTGGTCAAGGAACTGGCGGACCTGGTTATCGATTCGCCGATGAATTTCACGGAGAGTTAGTTTTTGATCGTCCTTACATTCTTGCGATGGCTAACTCAGGTCCAGGAACAAATGGTTCACAGTTCTTTATTACGGTTGCACCAACTACATGGTTAAACCGCAAGCATTCAATCTTTGGTGAAGTAAAGGATTCGGCTAGCCAGGCTGTAGTTGATGCCATTGCTAAAGCAAAGACAGGTGCTCAAGATAAGCCTTCAACACCAATCACAATCAACAGCGTCACCGTTGCTTAAACGCTCAGCTACTTACTCTTTAATCGCAGTCATCTGCGGTGCATATCTGCTGCAGCTGATTGTTCCCTCAATTCAAACGCATTTAGTTCTGCCCAATTTAGATTATTTAAAAGCGACTAACGAATGGTGGCGCTTATTTACCGTAGCCCTTGTTCACGCCGGGCTCATGCATTTAGGTTTTAATATGTACGCACTCATGGTTTTAGGAAATCCCCTTGAAGCGGCTTTTGGAAAAAATAAAGTACTGATTATTTTCTTTTTCTCTTTACTCACCGGATCATTAACATCGGCTTACTTTGCATCACCACTGAGTTATTCAGTGGGTGCATCAGGTGCGATCTTTGGTTTATTTGGGGCTTTAGCAATTGTTGGAAAACGAATCGGCGCAGATACGCGTTCGATCTATGTCATCATCGGAATTAACTTTGCGATCGGTTTTGTTTTAGGGGGAGTGGATTGGAAAGCTCACCTAGGTGGTTTGGTGGGCGGATTAATTGCCGGCCAACTCGTTCTCAATAAGCGCTAAAGAGTTATCCACAGGCGTTACCCACAATGTGGAGAGTTACAACCGTGTAATTAAAGAGGTATTAGCGCCAGCGGGTGGCGAGTGAAAAGCCAACACCGATGAAGCCAAAACCAATAATCATGTTCCAAGCGCCGATACCTGAAATTGGATATTTAGTTTGAGTGACGTAATACGTCACAATCCAGAAAAGGCCGATAAGAAAGCCGGCAACCATTGTTGGAGCTAGCCATTTAGGGCTCTCAAGCGGCTCGTGCGGTGTGTGGGCCACAACATCTTGAGTGTGCGCGCGGCTTTCTACAACTTTTTTACGGAGCTTTGATTTAGGCATACGCGAAAGATACACCATGAGTAAGAATGCTCCTATGGCCACCCGGATCCTCGTCGTCGATAACTACGACTCCTTTGTCTTTAATTTGGTGCAGTACCTGCAGCAATTAGGCGCCGAATGCACAGTCGTGCGAAACGATGCCGTGGCCGCTGAAGATGCCGCTAACTATGACGGGGTACTTATCTCGCCCGGACCTGGAGTTCCAGAAAAAGCTGGCGTGAGTGTTGCGATGATTAAATTTTGTGCAGCCAAAAAGATTCCATTGTTTGGAGTTTGTTTAGGTCACCAAGCAATTGGCGTAGCTTTTGGTGCAACAGTTTCTAGAGCACCAGAATTACTTCACGGAAAAACTTCACTCGTGCATCACCACCAACAAGGAGTTTTCGAAGGTCTGCCTTCACCATTTACTGCAACGCGTTATCACTCACTATGTGTAGAGCGCGATACGGTTGGTGCCGATCTAGAAATTACTGGAGCAACTGAATCAGGAATTGTGATGTCGATGCGCCACCGAACTTTGCCAATTGAAGGTGTGCAGTTCCACCCCGAATCAGTTTTAACTGAACACGGTCATCGCATGTTAGCTAACTGGTTAACAATGTGTGGAGACACAAGCGCTCGCCAAAAAGCCGTTGGTTTATCACCAGTAGTTGGAACGCGTTCTTAAGGGGCTTTGTTCACCGTAATCGTTACTGATTTACCAATTGTTTGTGTTGTACCGCCATCAGGTGCCTGTCGGATAACCGTTCCAATTGGCGCAGTTGCATCGTAAGCATCTATTTCTTTAACTAAGAAGCCGGCTTGAACTAAAATTGTTTTTGCTTGAATTGCATCAATTCCAATCAATGATGGAACATCAACTTGACCACTTGCAATTTGAAGAACAACGCCAGTACCTGCAGTAATGGTTGAACCAGGATCTGGTATAACTTTCAAAACCGTTCCTAATGCTTGATCTGATGCAACAGCTTGAGTTTGCGCGATAACTAAACCAACTGCCGCTAAAGCGGCACGCGCATCATTTAAAGACATACCCACTAAATTCTCTGGGATTGCCGCATCGCCCGGGCCATCTGAGATGGTTAACACAACACCAGAACCCTTTTGGGCTTTGGTTGTAGCAAGAGGGATCTGACTAGCAACTCTATTTAAAGGAATCACGGCATCATGTGCGTGCTGAATTGTTACAACATAATCTTTTAACATCGCTTGCGCATCAGCTTGTGTTAGCCCAACTACATTTGGGATTTGTGGACTAGAGGCCGAGTTAGAACTTGGGCGGGTTATAAATAGCCCGGCGCCAATTAGCCCAACCGCCATAACTGAACTGAGGGCAGCAATTAAGATTTTACGGCGCGAAATTTTAACTTTAGGAATTGTTGTAGTTAAAGCTTGGCCAGTACCAATTTTAAATAAATCATCTAACATCAAGCCCGCTGATTGATATCTATCCTCAGGTTTCTTAGCTAAGGCAACTGCCAGAATGATGTCGACACCTTCTGGAAGTTCAGGTTGAATTTTGCTGGGTGCAACTAAAACCCCAGATACATGTTGGTAAGCAATTGAAACTGGCGTATCTCCAGAAAATGGTGGCTTGCCAGTCAAAACCTCATACAACAAACATCCCGTTGAATAAATATCACTACGCAGATCAGCAACCTCACCCAAAGCTTGTTCAGGCGATAAATACTGCGCAGTGCCAACAATGTTCCACGTGCTAGTTAACGTGGCACCTAAATCAGCTAAAGCGCGGGCAATTCCAAAATCCATCACTTTTACATCGCCATGATCAGTAATCATGATGTTGGCAGGTTTAATATCGCGGTGAACAATCCCACGCTCATGTGAATATTCCAGCGCAGCTAAAATTCCTTCACCAATTTCAAGCGCGCGCTTAAGTGGAACTCGTTCTCCTCTATGAATTAATTCGCGCAAGGTATAACCCGAGATAAGTTCCATAACAATGTATGGCGCTGGATCTTCCCCAGAGTCATATACGGCAACAATTCCAGGGTGGTTAAGACCGGCTGCAGCTAGCGCCTCTTTTCTGAAGCGGGCAACGAAAGATGGATCACGCGCTAAATCACTGCGCAAAATTTTGACGGCAACTTGTCGAGCAAGGCGCGTATCTTGAGCAACATACACATCGGCCATTCCGCCAGTACCAATCATTTCACCTAATTGATATCGACCACCTAAGAGCTGATTAATCATTGGGCAGCTCCTAATAATTGATGTGCGGTAATTTCATCTTCGGTTATGTCAGCCACGATTACCGTTACATTGTCGGGTGCGTCATTAATGTAAGTCGCCTCAATGAGTGCTTTTACGGCATCTTCTTTGTTGGATTTCTTTAGCAAAGTTTTGATTTCTTTATCGGTTAAAACAGCCGATAAACCATCACTGCACAGCAGATATCTATCTTTAACTTTAGCTTCATACATTTGTAAAACTGGCACCACGGTTCCTTGACCCATCAATGCTTGCGTTAATACCGAGCGTTGCGGATGATCAGCAACTTCAGATTGAGAAATTGTGCCCTGGTTAAGTAATTCTTGAATAACGGTGTGGTCATTACTTAATTGTTCAAATGTATTTCCGCGCAACCGATAACACCGTGAATCACCGACATGTAATAGTGCAACGTTGGAATCAACAAGTAATAGCGCCGTGAGTGTTGTTCCCATTCCACGAACTTCAATTACTTCTTCGGCGTATTCGCCAATTTCAGAATCAATTGTGTGAAGTGAATTAAGCAATAAGTCTTCAGTTGAATCGGGATCGATATCTACATTAGTTAATACAGGTGTTAGTTTTTGTAAAGTCTGTATAGCAATACGTGAAGCAACTTCACCACCAGCGTGACCACCCATTCCATCGGCAACAGCAATTAAGCGGCCTGAAATAAAAGCAGAATCTTCATTTCCACTTCGGTGTAAACCGTCGGCCGAGCGCGCATTGCTCTGGAAATAAAACGCGGTCATGGGCATAAGCCTAACCCCTGTTAATCTTTAATCATGAAAATTTATGCCCACCGCGGAGCATCCATAGATTTCCCAGAAATGACAATGGATGCTTATAAAGCCGCAGTGGATCAAGGCGCTGACGGCATGGAGTGCGATGTCCGCCTAACTAAAGATAACCAATTGCTGTTGTGGCATGACGCTGACATGAAGCGGACGGCGGGTTTTGCTGGGCGAATTGCTGAAATGACCTATCCGGAAATTAGAAAACATTATCCGCAGGCGCTTTTGTTAGAAGAGTTATTAGAACTTGCGCGCGATAATGAAATGGAACTGGCGATTGAAACTAAACATCCAGTTCCGCAAGGAAGTGCGGTAGAAAAGAAAGTTCTTGAACTGCTTGCCGAAGAAGAATTAACTGCGGATGTAGTGATCATGTCATTCTCATGGTTGGCCATCGAAAATGTTCGAAAGATCAATCCGAATATTAAAACCGTTGCACTTTTAGAAGACAGATTTAATTACTTGATGCGCCGCTTTACTTCCGCGCCAGTTCTTGGTCCTAGTGTGGAATTTCTACGCTCAAATCCTGAATTGACCCAAGAAAGTAAGCCGTTATATGTCTGGACTGTCGATGATGGCGACGATATGCGCTTTTGCTCTGACAATGGCGTTGAGGTGCTCATTACAAATAATCCGTCATATGCACGTAAGGTGCTCGGGTATCATTAGTCAGTGAGCACATATGCATATCTTGGCCCCAAAGGAACATTCACCGAAGCTGCTCTAAAAAAGATCACTTCTTCTAATGACTCCCTCATCCCCTATGCAAATGTCACTGCCGCACTTGATGCAGTTCGGGTTGGTAAAGCCCACTTTGCTTTAGTCCCAATTGAAAACTCAGTTGAAGGCGTTGTCGCACGCACTCTTGATGAATTAGCAACTGGAACACCTTTATCAATCGTTGGTGAAGTTACTTTGCCCGTTTCTTTTGCTTTAATGGCCAAGCGTGACACCGTTGATATTCGTCGCATTGCTACGCACCCACATGCTGAAGCACAATGCCGCGCATATATCGCTAAAAATTATCCAGATGCAGAATTAATTTCTACCGCATCAACTGCTGCAGCTGCCGAAGCAATTGGCCGCGGTGAATTCGATGCCGCCATTGCTGCACCCGTTGCTGCGGCCCATTACGGCTTAACAGTTATTGCCGACAACATCGGCGACATTGTTGGAGCGATTACTCGATTTGTTTTAGTTTCAAAACCTGCGACGCCACCTAAAGCCACGGGCTTTGATCGCACGTCAATGGCGGTCTTCATTGGTATTGACCACGCGGGTGCCTTGCTCGATATTTTGACTGAGTTTGCTAAGCGCGATGTAAACCTAACTTTTATTCAGTCACGTCCAACTGGTTTGGAACTTGGCCACTACCATTTCATTATTGATGCCGAGGGCCACGTGAACGATGCTCCTGTAAAGGAGACAATAGAAGCGTTGCGAGCTATCTGCCAAGATATTCGCTTCCTCGGTTCGTATCCACGAGAAAAGGCCGGCAAATGATCGACATAAAATTTCTACGCGATAACCCAGATGTTGTTAAAGCATCACAAAAAGGTCGTGGCGAAGATGCATCAATCGTCGATAAAGTTTTAGCAGCCGATGAATTACGTCGTGAAGCAATTGAAAAATTTGAAAAACTTCGCGCTGAACAAAATACGTTATCAAAATCAGTTGGCAGCGCAAAAGCTGAAGAAAAAGCCGCATTACTAGAAAACGCTAAAGCGTTAGCTAATAAAGTGAAAGAGGCCGACGCTAAGCGTGCAGAGCTAGAAGAGGCGGCAAAAGCTTTAATCATGCAGCTTTCAAATGTTCTAGATCCAGCCGCCCCCATTGGTGGAGAAGCAGATTTTGTTGTTTTAGAACATGTAGGCACACCTCGTGTTTTTGATTTTGAAGCTAAAGACCACGTAGAACTTGGGAAATTACTTGGTGCAATTGATACCGAACGCGGTGCAAAAGTTGCAGGTTCTCGTTCTTATTATTTAACGGGCTCTGGCGCTTTACTTGAATTCGCATTAGTTAACTACGCAATTTCTTCGGCGCTTAAATCTGGTTTCACTCCAGTTATTCCGCCAGTACTTGTAAATCCAGCAGCCATGGAAGGCACTGGGTTTTTAGGACAAGCTGCCGAGAATGTTTACCGAATTGAAAAAGATGATGTTTATCTAGTTGGAACTTCTGAAGTGCCGCTAGCTGCTATGCATATGGATGAAGTTTTACCAGCTGATAAATTACCAATGCGATATGCCGGTTATTCATCCTGTTTTCGCCGTGAAGCCGGATCATATGGAAAGGATACGCGCGGAATTATTCGCGTTCATCAATTCGATAAAGTTGAAATGTTTTCTTTCTGCCATCCAGATCAAGCTAAAGAAGAACATGCGCGCTTATTGCAATGGGAAAAAGATTTCCTCAACGCAATGGAAATCCCTTACCGCGTAATCGATGTGGCATCAGGAGATCTGGGATCTAGCGCTAACCGCAAGTTTGATATTGAAGCCTGGATTCCCACACAAAATGCGTATCGCGAAGTAACAAGCACATCTAACTGCACCGAGTTCCAAGCGCGACGCCTAAATATTCGTTATAAAGATGCCGATGGTACAAAATCGGTTGCAACCCTCAACGGCACTTTGGTGGCAATTCCACGCATGATTGTTGCCATTCTTGAAAATCACCAAAATGCCGATGGAACAGTTAACGTTCCAAAAGCTCTACAACCATTTCTTGGTAAAGCGCGATTTGAGTTGGTGTGAGTAAACGTCCCAAATTAATTGCAACTGATTTAGATGGCACGATAGTTCAGCACGATGGAACAATTACACAACGAACTATCGACACCTTTACTAAAGCCAAAGACTTAGGAATTCATATATTTTTTGTGACTGGCCGACCTCCTCGCTGGATGAATGAAATCCGTGAAGCTTTTGGTTTTGGTGAAGCAATTTGTGGCAATGGCGCGATGTTGTACGACTTAATAAATCGCGAAGTCACCGAAGAATGGTTAATTTCAAAAGAAGATCAATTCGAAGTTGCACGTCGTATGCGCAAAGCTATGCCACCAATTTCATTTGCGATCGAAACTCATGATTACTACCACCGCGAAAAGAGTTATATTCCACGGTGGGATATCGGTTTAGATAATGTTGGTGTTGAACGGATCGAAGATGGAATTAAAGGTCCAGTTTTTAAAATGTTAGCCCGATGCAGTGGCGGCGAATTTACGTCCGATGAAATGTTGGAAGTAGCGTTGGTAGAGCTAGAGGGTTTAGTAACAGTCACGCATTCAAATCCACGCGAATCACTTCTTGAAATTTCTGCACTTGGTATTTCAAAAGGCACAACGTTGGCAAAAGTTGCGGGGCGATTAGGCATAGATGCCGCCGATTGTGTTTCTTTTGGTGATAATCCAAATGACTTCCCGATGTTGCAATGGTGTGGGCGTTCATATGCGATGGCCGATGGGCACCCTGATGGAATTAAATTCGCAAAAGATCTTGCCCCATCACATGATGTTGATGGCGTAGCGATGATTATTGAGAAGTTGTTAGAACTTCCCGCTTAATTTTTGGCCGATTTTTGACTAACGCCAACTTCAGGTAATCTCTCCCACGGAGGGCTCGCATAGCGGCCGAGTGCACCGGTCTTGAAAACCGGCAAACGAAAGTTTCGTGGGTTCAAATCCCACGCCCTCCGCCATTTTTCGCAATCTCTGTGGCTGAGTTCATAGCCCGTACGCATGGTTATTTCTAGCCGAAATATCAGCGCAAGAGGAGACTTACGCCTAGTTGTTTCTATCTATGGCGGGGAGTTATTCATGTCGGGTGTTTTTTCACCAGCACGCGCGAAAATTAAAGAGCGCACCCTACGCACCGATAAATGGTGGTTACAACCACTTATTACTTTTGCAGTGCTTTTCTCTTTTATTATTTATGCAACGTTCCGCGCTTTTGAAAATGCTAATTATTTTGTTGAACCGCTGATCTCACCTTTCTATTCACCATGCTTATCGCAAGCATGTGTTGCCGGTTCTACTATTGCCGGCTTTACTCCAGTGAGCGCACACATACTTAATTTTGCGCTTTCTCCCGCGCTTATTATTTTAATTTTCCCACTTGGTTTCCGCATGACCTGTTATTACTACCGTAAGGCTTACTACCGCGCATTTTGGTTATCACCACCAGCATGCGCAGTTGCTGAGCCACATGAAAAATACACCGGCGAAACTCGCGCACCACTTATTTTTCAAAATGCGCATCGTTGGTTTTTTTATGCAGGCTTAGTTTTCAATGTGTTCTTAACTTATGACGCAATTATTTCTTTCAAGAATGCCGAAGGACAATGGGGGCACATGAGTGTTGGTTCACTTGTGTTACTTGTTAGCTCATCACTTCTTTGGTTCTACTCTTTGTCGTGCCATACATGTCGCCATACTGTTGGTGGACGTTTAAAGCATTTCTCAAAGCACCCAGTTCGCTACAAGCTATGGACATGGGTTTCAATTCTCAATCACAAGCATCAACAATTTGCTTGGTACTCACTTGCCGCAGTTGCTTTTGCTGACATTTATGTTCGCCAAGTTGCATCTGGCGCCTGGACAAATTTTTACTTCTTCTAAGGGGAATCGACTATGACTATCGAACGCCATAATTACGATGTCCTTGTTATTGGTGCAGGAGGCGCGGGTTTGCGCGCTGCCGTTGAAGCCCGTGAAGCAGGTTTGCGTGTAGCGATCATCTGCAAATCATTATTTGGTAAGGCCCACACGGTTATGGCTGAAGGTGGCGCTGCGGCATCAATGGGAAATGTGAATGAGAACGACAATTGGATGGTGCACTTTCGCGACACTATGCGCGGTGGCAAATTCCTCAATCATTTCCGCATGGCCGAACTTCATGCCAAAGAAGCCCCAGATCGCATTTGGGAGCTTGAAACGTGGGGCGCGCTCTTCGATCGCACTAAAGCTGGAAAAATTTCACAACGTAACTTTGGTGGACACGAATACCCACGTCTTGCACATGTTGGTGATCGCACAGGTCTAGAACTTATTCGCACAATGCAGCAAAAAATTGTTCAACTGCAACAAAAAGACGGTCGCGAAACCGGCGACATGGAAAGCGGAATTAAAGTTTTCGCTGAATTAACAATCACCGACATCTTGAAAGAAAATGGAAAGATTTCCGGTGCTTACGGTTACTGGCGCGAATCAGGTTCAGAAGTTTTATTTGAAGCACCAGCAGTAATTATTGCAACTGGTGGCGTTGGTAAAACTTTCAAAATTACTTCTAACTCATGGGAAGGTACCGGTGACGGGCATGCACTTGCTCTCAAAGCTGGCGCAAACCTTGTTGATATGGAGTTCTTACAGTTCCACCCAACTGGAATGGTGTGGCCACCTTCAGTTCGTGGAGTTTTAGTAACTGAATCGGTTCGCGGCGAAGGTGGAGTTTTAACAAACAATGTCGGCGAACGTTTTATGTTTAAGTACATCCCAGATGTCTTCAAAGATAAGTATGCCGATAATGAAGCCGAAGCCGATCGTTGGTATGAAGATCAAGACAACAACCGTCGTCCGCCAGAATTATTGCCACGTGATGAAGTTGCACGCGCAATTAACACTGAAGTAAAAGCTGGTCGAGGAACTGAACACGGCGGCGTTTTCTTGGATGTTTCTAAGCGTTTATCGGCAGAAATTATCAAAAAGCGTCTTCCATCTATGTGGCACCAGTTCTATGAATTAGCTGGCGTAGATATCACTAAGGAAGCCATGGAAGTTGGCCCAACCTGTCACTACGTTATGGGCGGCGTTGAAGTTGAACCAGATACTGCTGCAGCAGTTGGAGTTCCAGGTTTATTTGCCGCTGGTGAAGTTGCCGGCGGAATGCATGGTTCAAACCGTCTGGGTGGAAACTCATTGACAGATCTTTTGGTATTCGGTCGTCGCGCGGGTATTGGTGCAATTGATTATGTTAAGAAAAATGGTGCTAACCCAGTTAGCCAAGCAGCAATCACTGCAGCTGCAGCCAAAATTCAGGCACCATTTGATCGCGAAGGCGGAGAAAACTCTTACTCCTTACACGCCGAGTTACAGGAAATTACACACAACCTGGTCGGAATTATTCGTACCAAAATTGAATTAGAAGAAGCCATTGTGAAAATTGCCGAAATTCGTAAGCGCAGCGCAAATGTTTCAGTAAGCGGTGGACGTAAATTCAACCCAGGGTTCCACTTAGCTTTTGATTTAGACAACATGTTGTTAGTCGCTGAATCAACGGCGAAATCGGCGATTAATCGCGAAGAATCTCGCGGTGGTCATACCCGTGATGATTTCCCAAGTATGAGCAGCAAATGGCGCCAAATTAATAATATTTCCTCATTTGATGGCAACCAAGTAAATATTCGCGAACAAGTTCTGCCAACAATTCCTAAAGAACTCTTTGACCTTTTTGACGTTCACGAGTTGGAGAAATACATGACACCGGAAGAAATTGCGAAAGGCGGTTCCAACTAATGGCGCGCAATATTAAACTTCGCATCTGGCGTGGAGATTCAACTGATGGCGCACTTAAAGATGTTGTTGTAGAGGCCAATGAAGGTGAAGTTGTTCTCGATGTAATTCACCGTGTTCAAGCAACACAGATGGGCGATCTTGCCGTTCGTTGGAACTGTAAGGCCGGTAAGTGTGGCTCTTGTTCAATGGAGATCAACGGAAAGCCTCGTCTGGCTTGCATGACACAAGTTGCATCATTTGGTGAAGAGGAAACAATCACCGTTACACCACTTCGCGCTTTCCCAGTTATTAAAGATTTAGTGACCGACGTGTCCTTTAACTACAAAAAAGCAATGCAAATTCCAGCTTACGAGCACCCTAAAGATTTAGATCCGGGTGAAGCGCGAATGGAACAGATCGATGTCGAGCGCAGCCAAGAGTTCCGCAAGTGCATTGAATGTTTCTTGTGCCAAGATGTTTGTCACGTTGTTCGCGACCACGAAGAAAATAAGAAATCTTTTGCGGGTCCACGATTCTTTATCCGTATTGCAGAGCTAGACATGCACCCGCTAGATACTTTGAAGAATCGAAAGAAGACTGCGCAAGAAGAACACGGCCTAGGAATGTGCAACATCACCAAGTGCTGTACCGAGGTCTGCCCTGAGCACATTCGTATTACCGACAACGCGATTATTCCTATGAAGGAGCGCGTAGTAGATATTAAATATGATCCAGCACGCTGGTTAGGTTCAAAGATTCGGCGCCGCGAGGGTCTTTAATAGAGACATGAAATTAATCCTGCGCTGGGCTGCACTCGCTTTATCGTTTTGGGTTGCAACGGCATTGATTCCCGGAATTGATGTTAAAGGTGGCTTCACAACATATCTGTGGGTCGCACTTCTTTTTGGTTTACTCAACGCAACTTTAGGAAGTTTTCTCAAACTCCTCACCTTGCCGGCAGTAATTTTAACGTTGGGTTTATTTCTAGTCGTTGTTAATGCTGCTATTTTGGAACTTCTTGCACGATGGAGCGACAAATTAGATGTCACTAATTTTTGGTCTGCCGTTCTTGCCGCAATTGTCATTAGCGTTGTTACACGTTTAGTGTCAGGCGTTTCCAAGAAAGCGCTTCCACACTGAAATCCTTAGTTTTAGTTGCACTAGGGGGAGTGTGCGGTTCTCTAGTTCGTTTTTGGCTGGGAATTCAAATAGCCGATGGACGTAATGCAACGTTAACAGCCAACCTAGTTGGTGTGGCGATTGCAACTTTTCTCATTGTTTTAATGGAGCGCCGCGGCACCGTTGATTTGCGGCATTTTTTACTTCCCGGATTTTGTGCCGGCCTCACTACTTTTTCCGCCGTAGCAGGTTTAACTCTTACCCCAAAAGAGGGTGGCCAACTTTTCTTGATGCACAACGTGCTTTTCTCACTCTTAATTATTCTTTTTGTGCTACCGCTATCTAGAAAATTAATTCCGGTGCGTTCATGAGAACGTTATGTGTAATTCTGGGTGCAGCAATTGGCGCACCAACGCGCTTTGCCGTTGACCAATACATTCGCAAATTCACCACCAAACCTTACGGAATTTTTGTAGTTAATATTCTTGGCTCGTTTGTGTGGGGTTTAGCGATGAACACATCAATGAATCTGCACGCACTATTTGTAGTTGGCTTCGCGGGCTCATTTACAACATGGTCGACTTTTATGCTCGATTTCTTTTTGGCCTACGAATTAAAGAACTACAAGGCAGCAGCTATTAACCTCAGTGCTTCACTGGGTTTTGGTTTACTAGCAGCGTGGGCAGGAATTCACTTAGCGAAGTGAAGCCATCCAGCTTTCAATTTCATCAGGATGATGCGGAATATTTTCGCTCAAATTAATATAGCCATCTTCGGTTACTAAGACGTCATCTTCAATTCGAATTCCAATTCCACGGTATTCAGGTGGAAATAGTTCGTCATCACTTTGAATATAAAGGCCTGGTTCGACGGTTAAAATCATTCCCGCTTCTAGAATGCCATCGCGATATTGATCGGTGCGCGCTTGAGCACAATCATGCACATCCATGCCTAACATGTGGGCGACACCGTGCAAGGTCCAACGCTTATGCAAACTGACTTTCGGATCCATCGCTTCTTCAAGGCTCATCTTGATGATGCCCATATCAATTAAACCTTGCACCAAAACGCTGTGGCTGGCGCGATTAATATCTAAAAATGGGACCCCAGCTTTAATCGCTTGAATTCCCGCTTTTTGTGACTCGTACACCAACATATACAGTGAGCGCTGAATAGGTGAAAACTTTCCATTGATAGGAAGCGTTCGTGTTATATCGGCGGTGTAATACGAATCTACTTCTACTCCAGCATCCACTAACAATAATTCTCCAGGTTTTATATCGCCATCATTGCGATTCCAGTGCAAAACGCAGGCATGGGAACCACTTGCTGCAATGGTGTTGTAGCCAAGATCATTTCCCTCGATGCGTGCACGACCAAAAAATGCAGCTTCTACAACGCGTTCACCGCGCGGTGTTTGCGCCGCAGTTGGAAGCACGCGGATTACATCACTGAAAGCGCGGTGCGTTACATCTACAGCTTTTTGCATTTCACGAATTTCATAATCATCTTTAATAAGACGGGCTACTGAAACAAAGTTAACCAGTTCTGCGGCACGAGGATGATTTTTTACATGTGCATCAACAACTTCGTCATAACCGTGAAGAGCCGCAGCAACCCCACCTTTAAGGAAAGTTTCTAACTCGGTTACTGGACGAACTTCAATTCCATAACGTTGGGCTGCTTCATCGGTGGTAAATCTGCGACCGACCCAGAGTTCACCATTCTTTGCATCACGAAAAAAAGCATCCGTGTCACGCGTTGATCGCGGATTGATAAACAAGATTGGTGTGTGGCCTTCACCGCTGGGTTCCATAACTAAAACTGCATTGGGGTTTGCTTCAACGCCTTGCACGCCGGTGTAATAAGCAAAAGCACTATGTGGGCGATAGTTGTAATCGGTGTCATTGCTGCGTTGCTTAAGTCCACCACTTGGTAGGACAACACGTAAACCAGAGAAAGCTGCAGAAAGTTTGGCACGACGATTGACACAATAAGCAATTACTTCATCTTGAGTAATTCCTTCTAGTGGAGTTGGCGCCCAACCAGTTTTCATAAAATCGCCAAACATCTCTGATGGCGCAACGTCGTAAACGCGCTTGCTACCGGTTTCTAACGCTTTGTCTGAATTTTCCATAGAGCGCGAGTATATCCCGCCTACAAAAGCCAGTGCCAGCAGCCCATTTACCCAGAATTAGCCAAATTGAAATTGATTGTTCCTTTACTTGTCACATTAATTTTGCCCTACAGTCTTTTTGGAAAGTTAATCTCCGCGCAACTACCCAGAAAGGTGACTTCCATGTGCGAAGGACATTCACACGAACACTCTTCAGTTGAAGAAAACACAACAGTAAACGCTTGGGACGAAACAGACCGTCCACTAGATGACTTAACCATGTCACGTCGTGGTCTTATGAGCGCATTCGGAGTCGCTGCTGCGGGCGCAGCCTTAGCCCCACTTGGTGCTGCTCCAGCTGGCGCATCAACTCGTGTCGATGCACAAAAGCGCACCGTTAATCCTTGGAAGCCGTATCGCTTTCACTTAGCAGGCGATCACCATATTCATACTCAATATTCTCGTGATGCGATGCATACAGTAGATAAGCAAGTAAGCAAAGGAACTGAAAACGGACTTGATTGGATGGTTATCACCGATCACGGTGGAACAGCACACCAAAAGTATTCAGTCGACAAAATTACTCCAGAAATCACAGCTGCACGAAAGGCATTTGCCAATACTGCGGTTTTCCAAGGTCTTGAATGGAACGTTCCAGGCGCTGAACATGCAACTGTAATTCTTCCACCGCACAGCACAACCCCAAGTGTCCTTAAGCAGTTTGAATTATTATTTGACGGAACTGTTCTTGCTGATGCAAAGAAAATTACAAATGCAAATGCTTCAGATGGTGAACCATATGCAGTAGCTGGATTAAAGTGGTTAGCCGATCAAGTTAAAAGCGGTGTTGTTCCCTTGGCACTTATGTTTGCAAACCACCCAACTCGTAAAGGCCTTGATTCACCTGCAGAAATTCGTGCATGGCGCGATGCTGCTCCTGAGATTGCAATGGGATGGGAAGGCGCACCAGGACACCAAGCTGCAGGAATTTCAACAAAGAGCGGTGGCCCAGGCGCAGGTCGCGGTTACTACGACAACGCTTTCGATGAAAAATATTCGTATGAAGGTTACCGACCAAATGCAAAAGAAAACCCACTTCGCACTTATGGTGGCTTTGACTGGGGTACTGCCCGCGTTGGTGGACTTTGGGATTCATTCTTAGCCGAAGGAAAGCCATGGTGGATTACTGCTAACTCTGATTCACACCAAATGTTTAGAGAAAGTTTTGTTGGAGGAACTTTGACTTCAGCTGGGGCACTTGATACAAATGCTTATAACTTGACTGGAAAGTATGCCAACCCAGTCGATAAGGGTACTCCTATTACTTCTTATGGAGATTTTTGGCCAGGGTATTACTCACGCACAATCGTTAGTTCAATCTCTAAGTCATATGTGACATTGATGAAGGCGATGCAATCAGGCCTCATTTTGACTACTCACGGCGGACTTATAGATGGTGCAGATATTCGCGTTTCAACAAGTGATGACCCACAAGGTGTTACAACTGGTGGACGTACATTTGTTAAAAAAGGCGGAACAGTAACTGCGACAATAACTATTAACTTAGCCTCACGGGCTAATTACGCAGGATTTATTCCACTTCTGAAAAAAGTTGACTTGATCTCAGGTCCAATAACAGGTCCAGTAACTGATAAGCAAACAATGTTTGCCCCAAACACTAAGGTTGAGAAGACTTTCCAAGTCTCTCAAACTAGTGGTCAAGTTGTACTCACATACACTTACAAGAATGTCGGCAATTCCTTTTACCTTCGCTACCGCGGTAGCGATGGGAATATTCTTGCGGCAAATGGCGTGGACCCAGCAATGGATGTAACGGGGGATTCAGATCCGTGGAAGGATCTTTGGTTCTATACAAACCCTGTGTTTATTGACGCTATCTAATTATTGAAATATCAGTAATTAAAGAATGCAAACTTTAACTAGCATGAGTGATTCCTGGGTCGCCTTTGACTCAGGAATCACTTCTGTTTCACGTAAACATCTTGAGGAAACAATCGTTAATCACGCCGCCAAACTGGGTCTCACTTTGGATTGGCTAATTACACATCAACTAACTTCAGGAGCACGCAGAGTAGCTTTTACTATCTCTTCTCCAGATAAAAAGAGATTGCACAAACTATTAAATGATTTAAATTCGCATTTTCCTAATTTTGCCGGAAACGACGAGTTAAACGGGTTGATAAATCAATCCACCTCAAAAATTTCAGGACGCGTAGTAGTTTTTCCTCTTGACATTGATGTCACAACTTCTGTCACGGCAGAAACATTGATCAAGAAATCCGGAATCGATTCCGTTATTGCGATCGGCGAGGAATTGCCAGCAAAGGCGCAGATTCATATAAACGGTTATCTTCGACCAACTCTTAATAATGGAAAGCTTGAGCTATATGTAGAAAGAGTTGCGGGAGGCGATTTTTCACCCGTTGAACGTGAAACTGCCCATGAATGTTGCGGTGGTCACGAAGATGAAGGGCCTATATCCCTGTAATGCTGCACGCCCATCT
>SESB01001090.1_pt1 | contig 18406 bp, 18 predicted proteins | sample 3171441 | NCBI WGS metagenome assembly SESB01 (sample SAMN06051867, study PRJNA518727) | freshwater metagenome | biome: subpolar coniferous forest; feature: holomictic lake; material: water; isolation source: holomictic Lake 227, 6 m depth | place: Canada: near Kenora, Ontario | collected... | reverse complement strand
TTCTCTAACAGGCTGTGGTGATTTGATTGATGAACCACCCAAATTATTTTCGTTCTGTTTAGTACCTTTGTTTTTATCGCTAGCCATCTTCGAACTTTCCTCAAATGTGATTAAAAATACTCGTAAATCTTTTCGTGGTGTAAATTTTACCGTAATACATGTTACAAAAAATAACGCATTTTCAAAATTGTGACACGCATCACAAAATTAAATTTCAGCCTGATAACGTTCGATGCTCTCCAATCGCGCCACTGCGTTTTTGATTGTTGCTTCAATTTCTGCGTTCAATTCATTATTTTTATAAATTTTTTCAAGCAAACCTTCCGTCACTAACGCCTCTTTAATCCAACGTTTCATAAAGCGATAATTCGCATAACTGGTGGCGATTTCACCCGTGACTGGATTTTTTAGCCCCGTTTTAATGGCGGCAGACTTTGCCGTTTTGGCAATCGTTTTGGCAACGGGTTTGACCAATGGTTGCGCGGTTACTTTCTCCGGAATCAACGGCGGCACAGTGTGTGCCACGGACATCATGGCTTCTGCGCTATCGTCGATGACTCTTGCTTTTTTACTATCACTGACCACGCTGTAAATCACATACGCCGCGTAAATTACCGTTAATACAAAAAATATTTCTGTCATGTTGCTTATCCTCTGAAAAATAGATTATTACTGCTGATTGTTTACACGCGCCACACTCGTTGATAAACCCATTGCTTGCCGCGCTAACCTCGTTTTTGCAAATGGCAGCACGTCTAAAAGTGCCAAACCGATATTGCGAACTGCTGCGAGTGCCAACCACTCGTTTGAAAAAATTTGCACCACCGCATCCGTAAAGTGAATCGTGCGCGATTGATCACTTTGTCGAGCTTGGGAAAAACGTTGCAAAAATTCTCCCGCGCCAATATCGCCCGTTTCATTTTGCACGCGCAACATTTCCGCTAACACCATCACGTCACGCAATCCGAGATTAAAGCCCTGCCCTGCAACCGGATGTAATTGATGCGCGGCGTTGCCAATAATCGCCGCCCGTTGTGAAATCATCGCTTTCGCGCGAATCAACGACAACGGAAAAGCCCGACGTGGCGCACTTAAAGTCACAAGCCCTAATCGATAACCAAAACACGATTGCAATTGTTCAATGAAATCATTTTCGCTGCCCAACATGAGCGATTCCGCTTCTTCCGTGGTGCGTGTCCAAACCACCGCGAAATTATGGGTTCCCATTGGCAATAATGCGAGCGGACCAGACGAGGTGAAACGTTCGTAAGCAGTATTTTTATGTGGACGCGCGGCGGTAATGGTCGTAACTAATGCCGTTTGGGCGTAATCCGAAACCTGTTGTTCAATGTTTAATAATTGTCGAACCGACGAATTTCCACCGTCCGCGCCAACCACTAATTTTGCGGTCAGATTCAGCGTTTCGTCACGATGTTTTAAATTCACAAACACCGCATTTTCATCCGCCATTAACCCCATCACCCGCGCCGGACAATATACGATAATATTTTCAGCTGCCGAAAATTGGTCTGCAATATGCGATTCTAAATCCCGCGCTGTAATCACATAACCCAATGCCGCCACGTTTTCGGTGTATGCCGATAAACGAGTTTTGCCAAAATGCCCTTTATCTGAAATGTGAATATGTTCAATCGGTGTCGCGGCGTGTTCAATCCCTTGCCAAAGATTTAACGATTTTAACGCTTCCACCGTTCCCGCCGCTAACGCCAACGCTCTATCGCCTAACGCCGCCGTTTGTAATGTTTCACGTTCTTGCGCTTCGATAATGGCGATTTTTAAACCACTATTTTTCAACGCTAACGCCAAACAATTTCCCGCCAATCCGCCGCCCACAATGAGTAAATCGTAATCCACTATTCGCTCCCGATTTCACGCGCCATCAACGCTTCAATATCCGCAATCGTTTTCGGCACGCCATTGGTTAAAATCTCATGTCCCGTTTTGGTAACTAAAACATCGTCCTCAATCCGAATGCCGATACCGCGCCACTTTGCCTCAACCGTTTTGCAATTTTCGGGAATATACAAACCCGGTTCAACCGTTAACACCATGCCAGGCTGTAACGTGCGCCATTCTTGATTAAGTTTGTAATCGCCCACATCATGCACATCCATTCCTAACCAATGCCCAATGCGGTGCATATAAAACTGTTTATATTTTTCGGCTTTAATCAGTTTTTTGACATTGCCCGTCAATAATCCCAATTTCACCAGCCCTTTCGTCATGACTTCGACCGAGGCATCATGCGCGGCATTCCACGGAATATCCGGTTTAATTTGTTCGATCGCAGCAAGCTGTACATCCAAAACTAATTGATACAGTTGCGCTTGTGCTATGGAGAATTTTCCTGAAATCGGAAAAGTGCGGGTAATATCGGCAGCATAATGATCACATTCAGCACCAGCATCAATCAGCAACAAATCACCATTTTTTAATTTGTCTTTATTGTCAGTGTAATGCAGCGTGCAGGAATTTTTACCGGCCGCCACAATCGACGGATACGCCACCGCGCGTAAACCGGATTGCATGAAATGATGCACCACGTCGGCTTCGACTTGATATTCATAACGCCCTGCGCGACAAAGTTGCATCGCTTTAACATGCGCTTCAGCAGATACTTCCGCCGCACGACGCATCAGTTTTAATTCAGTCGCACTTTTGAACAGGCGCATTTCGTGCAAAATCGGCTCGAGTGACGCAAGTTCAGCCGGAGCCACCACGCCAGAACGTGATTGATTGCGAATATGTTTAATCCATTCTTGTAAACTGTGATCTAAATCCGAATCGCGCCCCATCGGATAAAAAACTTTGGTTTTATTTTCCAGCATGCCCGACAAAATGTCGTCCACGTCATCAATCGGAAACGAATCATCCGCCGCATAATGTTTCGTTGCACCTTCCAAGCCCGCGTGTGCGCCTTCCCAAAGTGCTTTTTTTTCATCAAATTCGCGGCAAAATAAAATATATTCGCCCTGTTCCCGACCTGGAATAAAAACCGCCAAGCCATCAGGTTCATTGAAACCGGTTAAATAATAAAAATCGCTGTCTTGGCGAAACGGATAATCCACATCGCGGTTACGAGTATGAACATTTGCGCTACCAATTAAGGCGATATTACCTTTGCCAACGCGCTGCATGAGCTGTTTACGGCGTTTTTTAAATTCAGTTTGTTTCATTTAGTAAACTCATCTCGCAACGCCAACACACCGGCGCGTAAATACTCGGTTAATTCCATAAAATCATTTTCGGCTTCGTCGTCTTCCAATTCAATCGCCGTGTCTAATTTGGTCATTTCGGCAATATCTTTGATAATTTCCTGCGTTTGCGGTGAAAATTGCGGCGCGGTATTGGCAAACCCTACGCCGAATAAAAAGCCTTTGCACCACTGACTTAACGCTTCAACGCGCTCGATTAAGGTCGAATCGTCCTCATCGGGCAACAATAATTCAAATTCAAATTCGTCATGCAACAACACATCTTGCGTGTCATCAAATAAACCCATTAAATCCACGCGCGTTTCGGCAGTTAATGGCGCGGTGTGCCGTAATAATTCAGTTAACCATTGCTCGCCACTAAAATTTATATTCACCGCAAGTAAGCCACTCGCCATGCCGTGTGCTTCCGCAGCGGATAATTCTGCATCATATTGCCCTAAAATGGCATCAATCGTTGTATAACTCATAAAAACTCCACAAAATGTCAGTGCGACTAAACTAAAATACTGGCTTATGCTACCAGAAACACCCCCACATTCGTGGGGAAGGGTTATAATTACGACCGTTGAAAACTAACAGTGGAGTAGATTCCCACTGATGTAAAGAATGAAACTAAGCGTATCTTATCCTGCTGAAAAAGAAACACCCCACACCTGTGAGGAAGAGCCAACAAATTGTGGAAGTGAAATTTAACCACAACATTTGGTAACATACTATTAAACATCGTAAGAAATTCACTATATGAAACCAGACGTGATTTACCCTGAAGAATTAAAATTCTTTGATGACAAACTAAACATGCTGATTGAACAGTACCATCACACTAAAGTAGAAAATACTTCTTTGAAAACCAAACAAGATGCTTTAGTGCGTGAAAAAGCAAAATTATTGGAAAAAACCACCCTCGCCCGCACACAAGTGGAAGCCATGATTAGTCGTCTCAAAGCTATGGAGCAAAATTCATGAATAACAAACAACCGTCGGCAATCTCGCTGACTATTTTAGGTAAAGAATACAAAATTGCCTGTGATTTTGACGAACAAGAATCGCTGCTCGAATCTGCCAAACAATTAGACGAAAAAATGCGAAAAATCCGCAACGCGGGCAAAATTAACGGCGACGATCGAATTGCAGTCATGGTCGCATTAAATATCGCGCATGAACTGCAATTGTTGAAAGAAGATAATTTGAGACTCAACCGAAACCTCAACGAATGTTTATCAAATATGCGTCACAAAATAGAAAATGTTTTAGAAAATGATTAAATCCGATTAAACTATGCCGGTATTTCCTGCGGCGTTTGACAGTGTTCTGGGTTTTCCTGAACCTATATTACCTTCGGGAGCGTGTTCAGATTATGGCGTGCATACTTACTCCGTGTAAGCAGCCCGATTAACCAATAACGTTCCCACTTGAACCTTCCGGTTCATGGACGAAAGGACGCAACGGCGCAGGTGGGAAATACCAATTGTCTTTCAAACAATTGCCTTCGTTGTCACTCATGCCTACATTTCAAAATCGTTCCACCTTCCTAATTGTTCTATTCGCCAGCACGTTATTTTCCAGTGCGTTATTGATGTTTGTGTTGCAACCGCTGTTTGGTAAATTGCTTTTGCCGTTACTTGGCGGCACGCCTGCGGTGTGGAATAGCTGCATGGTGTTTTATCAAAGCGTGTTGTTTTTGGGTTATTTGTACGCGCATTTGCTCGGCACACGTTTAAAATCCAACCATCAAATCATTGTTCATCTCGCCGTTATTTCACTCAGTTTTTTGGCGTTGCCCGTCGGTTTGCCCGAAAATTTAATCCCGCCAACAGAAAGCAATCCGACTTTTTGGTTATTTTCAACTTTGGCGTTAGCGATTGGTTTGCCCTTTTTCGTGCTTTCGACGACCGCGCCACTGATTCAAAAATGGTTTGCACACGTTGGACACAAAGACAGCCACGATCCGTATTTTCTTTACGCTGCGAGCAATACGGGCAGTTTGGTTTCGTTGTTAAGTTATCCTTTTTTGATTGAACCGAATTGGGGTTTGAACGCGCAACAATCGGATTGGACGTTGGGTTATGTGGGATTGTGTTTGTTAATTGCGGCGTGTGGGTTTGCGTTGTGGAAAAATTATCAATCAATTGAAAACGAAAACGTCACAATTTCAGCGTCAAACGCGCCACCGCTTTCGTGGAAAACGAAATTTTATTGGGGCGCATTGGCTTTTGTGCCGTCGAGTTTATTGCTCGGTTTGACGAATTTCATCAGCACCGATATTGCTTCCGTTCCGTTGTTGTGGATTATTCCATTGACGGTTTATTTATTTTCATTCGTCGTTGTCTTTTCACGTTGGAACGATAAAAGTCATGCGTGGTTTGTGCGTTTGCAACCTGTATTTTTAATTCCATTCGTCGCGTATGCGTTTATCAATCCAGCCGATTTACCGTATTGGATGTATTTGTTTTTTCACGTCATTGCATTTTTCTTTGCGATTATGGTTTGTCACGGTGAACTTGCCGCGCAACGTCCGCACAGCTCGCACCTCACAACGTATTATTTGATTATGTCGTTTGCGGGAATGCTTGGCGGCATGTTTAACACGTTCGTCGCGCCGTTTGTTTTCAATGGCATTTATGAATATCCGTTGATGATTATCGCGGCGTTATTGTTGCGTCCGAGTTTGAAAAAATTGTCGTTACCAGAAATTGGAATGCAACTGATTGACCCGCTTTTATTGCTGATAATTGGCGCAGGGATTTATTTCAGCGTGGCGAATTTAACGGATTATTTCGACGGCGTGGTAATTAGTTTGTGCGTGTTGACGATTGCGGTGTATTTTTTACGTCAGCGCGTCGTGGCGTATGCGGGCTTGATGGGCGTGATTATTTCTGCGGCGATGAGTTTGCATCACGCCGAAAGTCACACCTTGATGCAAGAACGCACTTTTTTTGGCGTGATGGCGGTGCGTGAAAGTGTGTTGACCGACGAAAAAGGTCAGCCCGAAATGTATCACGAATTATTTCATGGCACGACCAAACACGGCGCACAGCGTTTGATTTCGACCGAAAGTAAAACGCCGTTGACGTATTACAGTCGCCCCAGTCCGATGGGACAATTGTTTAAAACGTTCGATGCTCAAAATGAAAACTGGAATATCGGCGTGGTGGGTTTGGGTGCGGGCGCGTTGGCGTGTTACGCGAAACCGTCGCAAACGTGGACATTGTACGAAATTGATCCGCTCATCGTGGATATTGCCAAAAATCCTGCCTATTTTTCTTATCTCAGCCAATGTGCGCCGAATGCGATTTCAGAAATCGGTGACGCACGTTTGTCCATTCAAAACAAACCTGACGGCACATTTGATTTGTTGATGATGGATGCGTTTAGTTCGGACGCGGTGCCAACGCATTTGCTGACCCGCGAAGCGATTGAACTCTATTTTAACAAGTTAAAACCGAATGGCATTTTGGCGTTTCACATTACGAATCGGCATTTGTTGTTGAAAAAAGTGGTTTCGATTCATGCTGAAGAAATGCACCTCGCCGCGTTGATTAACGAATTCAAACCGCAAACCGACGCGCCTTTGATTGTCGCAACCGATTGGGTGGTTTTGGCGAAAAATCCCGAAACCCTCAAACTTTTGCAAACTAGCCAAATTGGTTCGTGGCAAAAAATGCCGCTTTATTTCGATATGCCCGCGTGGACGGATGATTTCACCAACATTGTGAGTATTTGGAAATGAAATTTAGGCGAAATTCACGAAAATATGCTCGAAAACACGGGGTTTTGACCGATTTTCTGAAAAATCAGCGGTTTTGACGGGGTGTAATTCTTCAACATCGCGTCACTATTTTAAAAAAGTTTTTATGTTTCAATTGGTTAAGCGGAAAACGTTTATTTTAGACGCGGTGACTTTGAAAAATATGCTCGAAAACACGGGGTTTTGACTTCACATAAAAAAGAACCCAACGCCATTTTTATAAAAATAAAACCAAGGAATCACCAATAAATGAATACAAATTTACTCATTGCACTAAAAAACAACGCATGAAAATCGCGTCATTTTTTTCAGGCGGCGGTGGTTTGGACAAAGGGTTTGAAAAAGCAGGATTTCATACAATTTGGGCAAATGAATACGACTGCACGATTTGGAACACTTTTCAGGCAAACTTCCCAAATACCGTTTTAGACAAGCGAAGTATTACCGAAATTTTGAGCAACGATGTTCCCAATGTTGATGGCATTATCGGCGGACCACCGTGTCAAAGTTGGAGCGCGGCAGGTTCACAGCGCGGGATTGATGATAAACGTGGGCAATTGTTTTTTGATTACATTCGGATTTTAAAAGCAAAACAGCCCAAATTTTTTCTGGCTGAAAATGTTGCCGGTATTCTTCAACCTAAACACGCTCAGGCTTTTGCAAACATCATTCAAGAATTTAAAAATGCAGGTTACACGTTATCTTATAAACTGTTGAATGCTAATAATTATGACGTGCCGCAAGACCGTTTGCGGGTGATTATTGTCGGTTATCGTAGCGATTTAGGAAAAGTATTTGAATTCCCACAACCACAACAATACAAACCCGTTTTAAAAGATGCAATTAGTGATTTGCCAAGACCCGCGCCCGCAAAAGAAGCGAATAAAGCCAATGGCGCGTTAGAAATTCCCAATCATGAATATATGACGGGCGGATTTTCGACGATGTTCATGTCGCGTAATCGAGTTCGCGCCTGGCATGAACCGTCTTTTACCATTCAAGCAAGTGGCAGACACGCGCCACTTCATCCACAAGCTCCCAAAATGGAATTAGTCGCGCAAGACAAACGAATTTTTGTCGCAGGAAAAGAGGATTTATATCGCCGTTTATCGGTGCGTGAATGCGCCAGAATACAGACTTTTTCTGATGATTTTATTTTCAAATATCACAATGTTAACGATGGTTACAAAATGGTCGGAAATGCCGTGCCAGTGAATTTTGCTTATCATCTTGCGAAAATAATTTATGATGATTTTGTTTTATAAAAGGAAATTTCTCTTGAAACTAAAAATCCTCGCAGCTTGCATCGCACTTTTATCGGCGTGCGATTCGCAACTCAATAATCCGTATTCCGACAACGACGCAAATCAATCGGTTTTATACGAATCGTTCAGCGAACGCCCGAAACATTTAGATCCTGTCGCGGCGTACAGCTCGAATGAATTTGCGATTATTGGGCAAGTTTATGAACCGCCGTTGCAATATCATTATTTGAAACGCCCTTATGAACTCACGCCATTAAGCGCGACCAAAATGCCAGCTGTTCGTTATTTGAATGCGAACGGCGAGATTTTGAATTCGCCCAAAGACAACGAAATTGCGTTCACCGATTACATTATCGACATCAAACAGAATGTAAATTTTCAGCCACATCCAGCGTTTGCCAAAGATTCGGCGGGGAATTTTGTTTATCACGCGCTGACTTCTGAACAAATTTCCGCCGCAAAAACGCTGGCAGATTTCACCCAAACTGGCACGCGCGAATTAACCGCTGACGATTACGTTTATCAAATCAAACGGCTGGCAAATCCCAAATTGCAATCGCCGATTTCCGAAATGATGAAAAATTACATTGTGAATTTCGACAAATCCAATGAAGCCGATTTTGGCGCGAAAGCCATCAATCGTTATCAATATCGGATTCGGATTAAAGGCAAATCGCCGCAATTTATTTTTTGGTTAGCGATGCCATTTTTCGCGCCGATGCCGTGGGAAGCCGATGCGTTTTACAATCAAGCTGGTTTGCGCGACAAAAATATCACGCTGGATTGGTTTCCAATTGGCACGGGCGCGTATTTTTTAGCTGAAAATAATCCGAATCGGCGCATGATTTTGTTAAAAAACCCAAATTTTCACGGCGAAACTTATCCGACCGAAGGCGAACCCGAAGACGTAAAAAATGGGTTGTTAATCGACGCGGGAAAAGCGTTGCCGTTTATTGATAAAGTCGTTTTCATGCTTGAAAAAGAAACGATTCCGTATTGGACAAAGTTTTTGCAAGGTTATTACGATTTGTCGGGGATTTCGTCGGACAGTTTTGACCAAGCGGTACAATTTACGGGAAGTGGCGGCGTTGCGCTCACGCCTTCGATGATGGAAAAAGGCATTCAATTACAAACCTCGGTGACGCTTTCGGATTATTATTTGGGTTTTAATATGCAAGATTCCATCGTGGGTGGCGCGAGTGAATCCGCACGAAAATTACGCCAAGCGATTGCGATTGTAGTGGATTATGAAGAATATATTTCGATTTTCATGAATGGTCGGGGCGTTCCAGCGCAAGGCGTTTTGCCCGAAGGAATTTATGGTTTTGCCGAAGGTGAAACTGGCATGAATTCGGAAGTTTATGATTGCGGCTCTCCCCCCTTTGAAGGGGGGCGGGGGGGCTGTGCTTTAAAGCGCAAAAACATCGAAATCGCTCAAAAATTACTCACCGAAGCGGGTTACGCAAACGGCATCGATCCCAAAACGAAAGAAGCGTTAATTTTATATTTCGACACCACGTCAACCAGCACCGACGACCGCGCCCGCATGAATTGGTATCGCAAACAGTTTGAAAAATTGGGCGTTAAACTCATCGTTCGCGCCACCGATTACAACCGTTTTCAGGAAAAACTCCGAACGGGAAACGCGCAATTATTCTTTTTAGGTTGGAATGCGGATTATCCCGACCCTGAAAACTTCTTTTTTCTACTTTACGGCGCACATTCCAAAGTAAAATTCGGCGGCGAAAATGCCAGCAATTATGAAAATCCTGAATTCGACAAACTGTTTGAACAAATGCGAAACATGGACAACAGCCCAGAACGTTACGAAATTATTCAAAAAATGCAGCACATTTTGCAACACGACGCGCCGTGGATATTTGGGTTTCATCCCAAAAATTTCGCGCTTTATCACCAATGGTTTCATAATCTCAAACCGAATTTGATGGCGAATAATCAACTCAAATACGCGCGGCTCGATGTTCAAACTCGTGAAAAACTGCGCGAAAAATGGAATCGTCCGTTTGATTAAACCAATCGCCGTAACGCATACAAACTCAATCCGCTGACGACTAAACTCGGAAAAATCGCCATTAACAGCGGGTTGAAATCGTAAATTAACCCGACGTGACCAAAGATTTTATCGAGAATGTTAAAACTCATGCCGATAACAACGCCAATCATCATGCGACTGCCAACATTCACGCCGCGTTTCACACCAATCACAAACGGCGTGGCGACGAGCAACATCACAAATGTCACCAGCGGATTCACCACGCGCCCCCAAAATGCCAGCTCAAACGTTTGGGATTTTTGCTGATTGCTTTTCAAAAATTCAATGTATTGTGCCAAATCAACCAGCGACAAATTATCAGGATTCACCACCGCGATTTTCACCAAATCCGGCGCAATCGTCGTTTGCCACGCCTGTTCTGTTTTAACATTCGCTTGCATTTGTTCGGTCGAAATTTGCGATTCGGTGATATTTTCCAATCGCCAGTTTTTTTGTTGCACATAAATAGCTTTTTCCGCGTGCGCGATACTTTGCAAATGCGCCTGATTATTCACGTCGTAAAGGCTAATGTCCGCCAGTTCACCGCTATTTTCCAACTTCCGAACGTTAATAAATTTGTTCCCTTCGCGCAACCACAAACCGTATTTTGCATTGGACACGAGCGGCTGATTTTGCGCGGTGGCACGAAGTAATTGCGCGTGCGCTTCGGTTGTCGGCGCAATCAGTTCGCCGACTCCGACAGAAAATGTCGCCAAAATCGCCCCCGCCACCAACACCGCTTGAATAATACCTAAAATCGACAAGCCCGCCGCTCGCATCGCAATCAATTCACGATTATTGCCCATCGCGCCCAACACAAATAAACTGCCCAACAACGCTGCCGCTGGCACTAATTCATAACAAACTCGGGGCGAAGTCAGCGCAAGAAAGGTGAAAATTGCGGTTAAATCGTACGCGCCTTTGAGGTCTTTCAATTCGTCGGTCAACGTGAATAAATTGAACAACGTCAACAGTAAAATCAACGCGATAAATGACCCTTTTAAAATCTCTTTGACGATGTATTGCGTTAACACATTCATGTTGCACTTCCTTGTAAAAACCGTGATTTTAACCACCGCCAGCCATAAAATTTCGCCAACAAAAAACTACCGATTATCAGCAATAAAACGTTCACGCTCGCTAATCCTAGCAACGGCGAAATCGTTTGTTTTAATACCCAACTTTGCGACACGCTCAATAAATTGCCGTAACTGAAATAAATCAAAAATCCGACCAACATATTGCCGTAAATTCCGCCGCGTGGTGATAATTCAGCAAGCGGAACGGCGATAAATCCCAACAATAAAATGCCCAACGGTACCGAAAAACGCCGTTGTATTTCAGCGGCATCGATGCTGGTCGCAGATTGCCATAATTCGACAAACGGCGTGGCTTGTTTGGCAATGATTAGCGGTGAAACTTTGGTATCAATTCGGACGGCGTATTCGTCAAAACGTTCAATCGCATAATTTAATTCACCTGCCCTACCCTGTACGCGCTCGCCATTTTTCAAAACCATGTATTGCCCGTCTTCCAAATCCATTAAACGTCCCGATTCGGCGTTAATAATGGCAACAGAATTGGCTTGTCGATGTTGCACAAAAACGTGGTGCAATTGTTTGTGTTCGTCGATAGTTTCAACATAAAACACAATATCGCCTTGGCTGTATTCGCTAAATTTCCCTGCTACCAAACCGCGCAAGTCCGCAGATTCTTGGTCGTGATGGGTTCGCGCTTCGATTTGACTTTCTGCCCACGGCGACACGTTTAACGATAATCCTGCCGCTGCAAAACTTAACGGCAATAACACTAAAAAAACGGCGCGATAAATTGTCCACACGCCTCCGCCGGCTGATGAAATTGCCGCCATTTCTTGGTCTCGATACATTCGCCCCAACACCATCAATACCGCCATAAACGTCGCCGCCGGTAAAAAAGTCACGCAGGCAATCACGATTTTTAAACTCAAAATCATCATCAACGTATCGCTGGCAATTTGCCCTTCAATGACTTGATCAAGCACCCGAATGAATTTTCGACTGACAATAATCACCACCAATACCGATAAAACGGCGGATAAGGTTTTCACCAAATCACGCACAATCATTTTGTTTATTACGCTAATCAATGACTGTACTCCTGCAAAAAAAAGTAGATTTTTGATTTTGGGCGATAAATTTTTGTGGAATGTTGTTGCTCACGTTTTTACCTCAATTTTCAATTAGTCTAGCAATAATACTCGAATTTCAGTTATAACGTGCTGTGCCAATTAAACTAAAACGGAGGATGTATGAGCAACTTAAAAGTTCAAGATATTGAAACAAAAACAGCCATAAAAAATATCGAAAAAAGAAGAAGAGAAATTGGTGGTGCAGTTTGGTGGGATACATCAGCAGAATTGGAAGAAAAGTCCCGAACAAATGAGCTTGATTATTGCCCCCACTTAGAAGCTGCTATTTGGGAACAAGAACAAAAGCGAAATAAACATCTAAAAATTTTAATGAATAACGTCACTGATTTCGCTAACAGAAACAGATTCAAGGTTTTGTTACACAACAAAGATTCTCTAATCGAATTTTTAAGCTTTCAAAACATTGAGGGTAAAGAAGTAAAACTCATACTGGGGAATCCATCACTTGAATTTGGACAACCTTCATTCCAAATTGTTCAACATAAAAATCCCGAACTTACCCAGAAATACAAAGGCTCATTAGTAAATGAAAAATGGGTCATTGGATTTATAGAAGCTAATGCGTCTGGATTTACTTGTGGTTCATCTCTTATTACTTGGTACGAATACCAGCAAGATGAATTAGCTGTAAAACTAGCAAGAATTACTCTAATTGCCGATGAAAAAGCCAAAAAAGAAGCTTACGAAAATTCGCCAGAAGGAATCGCTAAAAAAGAACTAGCTCAAATTAAAGAGCGAGAAACCCAAGATTGGCTAAATGAAATGAAAGCTAAACGCGAATGTTATGAAGCTGAACAAGCTTGCATCCGTAAAGTTAAATCTGACGCTGAAGAACTAGATAAACTAGATAAAATTAGAGCCGACGAAGCTGAGAAAGCCTACAAAAATTCACCCGAAGGAATTCAAGAAGAGCTAGATAAAATGGATGCCAGGCACGGCTTTTAAAAAAATGAGCGAACCGAGGAAAGTAAGTCAACATAATTTTTTATGAGAAAGCCGTGGGATGCTAGGTAAGAACGTTATAAAGCTGGACAAGATTACCTCGCTAAAGTTGAAAAAGAACGCTTTTAATCAAAATCAACCTGTGGCGTGCAATTCCTGTCTTATCGTGTCGCGCACCACATCCGCACGCAATCTTCTCGCAATATCAATCTAAAAATGGATTTAAGATAACTAATTGCCCGTCTATTTTTTGACCATTTTGCATATCTTCGGAATACAAAACGGTGCAGCCCGATTGAAGTGCGGAGCTAATAATTAGGCTGTCATACAACGAAAAACCCAATCGTTCGGCAATGTTTAAGCCTAATTCGTGTGTCTCGACGGTGATAGATTTAACTTGGCAAACGGCGCGAACCGTTCGTAAAACATCGTGTATTTCAGCGTAGGACATTTTAAGTTTTCGAGACGCGACTGACGCGAATTCGTTTAGCACTTGAACGCTAATAATGCCGCCATTTACGACGATTGCCTCGGCGCGATTGGCTTTGCAAGCGTCTTCAGATAGTAAATATAATAAAACATTGGTATCGAAAAATGGCTTATTGGTTTTCATGCGCTTCCAAACGGTCAAACTTGAAATCGGCTGGCAGTCGTCCACGATATTTTTGTAAGCGTGCCAACAAAGATTGATTGCTCAATTTTTTTTCGAGTTCAAATACTCTTTCGTTAGCGATACGAATTTCGATGTCGTCGCCTTCTTTGAGTTCAAGCGCGTTGACGACGGCGATAGGCAAACGAATTGCCAAACTGTTACCCCATTTTGAAACTTGCATAATAAACTCCGATGATTAAAAGATACACAACCTGGTTTATTGTATATTTTTAATCATTAAGGGACAATGCAAAGTGATATAATTTCGAGCCTGACTCTTAATTTTTGAACAACTGGAAAAACATGAATTATTCTATAGAAACAAACCCACTCGCAACACTAAAATCCGATTGTTTCATTGTCGGTATTTATTCAAATCAACAATTTACCTCTGCCGCACAAACCTTAGATGCCGCAACCAATGGTTTAATTTCATCCATCGTCAAACGTGGCGATATTGCAGGAAAACTCAATGACACCTTACTTTTAAACGTCATTCCAAATAGCGACATCGAACGCATTTTGTTAGTCGGATTAGGCGAGCAAAAACCGTTATCGGCGAAAAATTACCGCAAAGCCTTAACTGCAACGATTAACGTCGTGAAAAAATTGAAAGTGAATTCAATCGTCGTAGCCTTAACCGATTGTGACGTTGAAAAAACCGATCTAACGTTGAAAACGCGCCAAATCGTGGAAGTTTTTGAAGACGCAATTTACCAATTTACCGAATGTAAAAGCAAACCCGCCGACGAAATTACGTTAAAAAACATCGTGATTACCACAACAGATTTTATCGCAGCAACCACGGGATTGGCGCAAGGTTTAGCGATTGCCGAAGGTGTGACGCTGGCGAAATATCTTTCCGATTTACCCGCGAACATTTGCACACCGACTTTTTTAGCGCATCAGGCTTTAGTTTTAGCCGGCAATTTCGACACCATTGAAACCACGATTTTAGAAGTTGCCGACATGGAAAAACTCGGCATGGGTTCATTGTTAGCGGTAGCTCGCGGCAGTCGTGAACCCGCGAAATTGATTTCGATTGAATATCGCGGCGGCGATAAAAATAGCAAACCTATCGTGTTCGTCGGCAAAGGTTTAACGTTTGATTCGGGCGGTATTTCACTCAAGTCCGGCGCAGGCATGGACGAAATGAAATACGATATGTGTGGCGGGGCGGCGGTTTTAGGCACGTTGCAAGCCGCCGCACAATTGAATTTGCCACTCAATATCGTCGGTTTAATTCCCGCCACCGAAAATATGCCCGATGGTCAAGCCTGCAAACCTGGCGACGTGTTGACGAGTATGTCTGGCAAAACGATTGAAGTCTTAAATACCGACGCGGAAGGACGTTTGATTTTGTGCGACACGCTCACTTATGCGAAACGTTTTCAACCCGAAGTCGTCATTGATTTGGCGACGTTGACGGGTGCAGTTTTGGTCGCGTTGGGACGAGTTCCAAGTGGTTTGTTGGGCAATGATGACGCGCTTTGCAACGAATTGTGTGCCGCGAGTGAAACGTCCAATGACAGCGTGTGGCGTTTGCCTTTGTGGGAAGAATATCAGGAGCAATTGAAATCGAATTTTGCGGATTTGGCGAACATCGGCGGCAAAGATGCGGGAACAATTACGGCGGCGTGTTTCTTGGCGAATTTTGCGGAAGATTTCCGTTGGGCGCATTTGGATATTGCTGGAACAGCGTGGCGCACAGGTTCGGCAAAAGGCGCAACCGGTCGCCCCGTGCCTTTGTTGACGCAATACTTATTGAATCGCGCCCATGCCTGAAGTCACTTTTTACGTTTTAGGCACGGAATCGTTGTATGAGCGTTATTTTTTTGCGTGTCGGTTGATTGAAAAAGCGTATCGCAACAACCAATTTTGTTACGTTTTGCTCGATTCGCCTGAACAATGTCAACGTTTAGACGATATGTTGTGGACGTTTCGCGCGGGTAGTTTTATTCCGCATCAAATTTTCACCGACACCTTGCCAGAAGTGACTTCACAGGTTTTATTGGGAACGGTGAACGCGCCAGAAGGTTGGCAAAATGTGGTTTTTAATTTGTCGTCGCAACTGCCACAAAGGTGGCAGCAAACGACGCGAGTTTTAGAAATTTTAGATAATAATGAAACAAAAAAAATCGCGGGGCGGCAACGTTATCGAACGTATCAACAAGCGGGAATTGAAATTGTAACGCATAAAATCTAATCAAAAATCGGCGCGTGTAACATCGCGCCAATTTTCTCCAATACGTTCAAACCATGCCCAAGTGCTTTCACTTTGCGCCATTCATAAATCAAAACACCTTCCACGTTGATTAAAAACGTGCTGCGTTCGATGCCAATCGCTTGTTTGCCGTACATATTTTTCATTTTCAACACGTCAAATAATTGGCAAAGCGTTTCATCGCTGTCCGAAATTAAATCAAACGGCAACGCGTGTTTGCATTTGAACTTATCGTGCGAAATCAAGCTGTCGCGCGACACGCCCAAAATCACCGTATTTAACGCGCCAAATTGCGCGTAATTATCTCGAAAATCCTGCGCTTCTTGCGTGCAACCTGGCGTTGCATCTTTCGGGTAAAAATATAAAACCACGTTTTGACCGTGATAATCGCTCAATTGAATCGTTTTATTATCGGTCGTCATGGCAGTGAAATTCGGCATGATGTCGCCTAATGTGACGTGGGTCATGTTGGGTTAATTCCGAAAAGGTTCAAAAATAAGATCTGCATTTAATTCATCGCAGACATACATCAATTCATCGCGCAATTGAAATAAAGAGACACTCGGCGAAATGGAAACGACCAAACGAGTCGCAAATAATTGTGCTTCCAAATACGGAGCTTGATAACGTCGCCCACTCATTTCTTCCACATTTACTTTTTTATCATTTAAAAACTGCACGATTTTACTCAACGCATTGCTATTTTCAGAAGCAATAATTTCGATAATGTAAGGCATTGCTTCCGTAAGTTGTGGCTTTTTTTCAATGCGAACGCTGTGAATTTTAAGATGTACTTTCTTTTCCATGGCATGTAACGTGCTTTCATATTTAGAAAGTTGATTCCAATTACCTTCAATCAATAAATAAGCACAATGTAATTCGCCAAAACGCGAAGATTTAATATCGGCAATACGACATCCACAAGACACCGTTGAAATGATTAGTTCAGAAATAGCATCAAATGGGTTGTCGCTTAAAACGGTAATGGCAAGTTGCATAACAATGATTTCTCTAAGAAGTTTTTTAGGGATTTAGTGTTAAATGAACGAAAATTTACGCCTGTTCACCTTAACGGGCATTAGCATAACAAAACACGCCGGATACAACGTAATATCTTTTTAAAGTTCACGGCTTTTTCTTTTCTTTATTATCCAATATAACCATGACGAAATCAGCCAACAAACCCGTAAAAGTCTCACGCGATAGTTTAGATTTGGATTTAGACGCTCGACTTGATGAAGCGACTTCAACATTGACGCTAGATGACGCAGCATTCAAAGGTGATGCACTTGATAAAGTATTAGCACGCGCTAAAAAGGAACTTGATGCTAATTTGCCGAAAAACTTACCGCAAAATCCAGAAGAATTAGAGGAGATTCGCCCAATTAAATCCGAATCCATGACTTCATTGGAAAATCAATTAGCGGCTGCAATGGAAACAGCAACAGTTTCTGATGCTGAGTTGGATACTCTTTTAGGTAGCACCGGATTTGATTTTGATTCGTTATTGGGCGAAGCCAACAACGAATTAACATCAAATGAAATCACACTGAATGAAGATTCGTTGATGGCGGCGGTGGATGAATTATTGAATATCGGGGCTTTTGACAATGCAGAACCAGAAAATGTAGAACCAGAAATAGTTGAAGAAGCCCCAATTAAACCAAAAACTAAACGCAAAACTAAACCCGAACCTAAAATGGTTGCCGAAGAATTACCCGAAATTGTTAAATTCGACGAAAACGAATTTGATGCCGACTCAGAATTGAAGGTTGAACCGGAAGTCGCATTGAATGATTTAGTGGATTCCGTCCCATTTGAAAATTCATTAACCGTTGATTCTGAAGAATTAGATTTGGAAGATTTCAATAACTTTAACAGCATTGCCGATATTGACGCACCTCTCGTCGAAATATCCACATCTGACGAATCGTTCTATGACAATTTGAATGCAATGCAACACTTTGATAGCGAAAATGAAGCCATGGAAACTAAAAACGATATTGTCGCTGGTTTTGATTTGCTCGATGACGATACAACTGAAAAAGAAAGCGCAATCGCTATGACTGAAATCGATGACGACGATTGGATGAAT
>SESB01001088.1_pt1 | contig 18466 bp, 17 predicted proteins | sample 3171441 | NCBI WGS metagenome assembly SESB01 (sample SAMN06051867, study PRJNA518727) | freshwater metagenome | biome: subpolar coniferous forest; feature: holomictic lake; material: water; isolation source: holomictic Lake 227, 6 m depth | place: Canada: near Kenora, Ontario | collected... | reverse complement strand
GTCGCAGATGATGGAACAGTTTATGTTCGTACATCACAGGGTGAAACAGCCGTTGGTTCATACCCAGGAAAAACTCCTGAAGAAGCATTGTCATACTTTGTACGAAAGTTTGAAGTTTTGGCAGCCGAAGTTGCATTACTGGCTGCACGAATCAAAAGTGGTGCGATGGTGCCATCTGATGCTTACGCAGCAGTTAAGAAATTGCGCGATCAGGTTAAAGAGTTAAATGGAGTTGGAGATCTAGAAGCGCTCGCCGCATCAGTTGAACAAATCGAACTCTTGATCGAAGGACACCGCGAAGCGTATGAGGCTAAGAAGGCTGCCGAAACGGCCGCAAAGGCAGCGCGTCGTGAACAAATTATTGTCGAGAAAGAAAAGATTGTTGACGAAGCTGAAAGCCTTGCTTTGTCTGAAAGTTGGAAGAGCACCGGTGATCGACTCAAGGTTCTTCTCGATGAATGGAAAGCCGCACCACGTCTAGATAAAAAATCAGATGCTGATTTGTGGAAGCGTTTTTCATCATCGCGCAACAAATTTGATAAACGTCGACGTACTCATTTTGCTTCGCTCGAGGCTACGCAATCGGTAGTAGCAAATGCGAAGAAGGTTATTGTTGAAGAGGCAGAGAAACTTGCCACTTCAACTGAGTGGGTCCCTACTGCAAAGCGATTCAAAGTGTTGATGGATCAATGGAAAGCTGCAGGACGTGGCAAGAAAAATGATGACGCCAAACTATGGTCGCGTTTTAAAGCGGCGCAAGATCAATTCTTTGCCGCTAAAAATGCTGATCTAGAAAAGCGCGATGTCACAATGGCGGCAAACTTGGCTAAGCGTGAAGAGCTGCTTGTTCTTATTGAAGCGGTTCTTCCAATCACAGACCTTAAAGAATCACGCAAGGTGCTTAACGAGCATCTACGCGCTTGGGAAAAGATTGGCATGACCCATCGAGATAAGCGCGCCGCACTCGATGCACGCGTTGCAAAGGTTGAGTCTGCGATCAAGGAAGCTGAAGCTGAAATTTGGCGCAAGACAGATCCTGCTGCCAAAAAGCGTGCCCAAGAGGTTGTTGCCCAATTGACTGAATCAATTGCAAATTATGAGAAGGCTGCAGCAAAGTTTGCCGCTAGTGGCAATGCTAAAAAGTCAGAGGAAGCAGCAGAATCTGCGACCGCTCGTAAGGTGTGGTTGGCAGAGGCTGAAAAGAGTCTTGCCGAGTTCAATTAATTGCTTATTGCATTAGTTATTAGTTGTGCGATAAACATCGTAGACACCTTCAATGCCTCGGACGGCAGCCAGCACCGAATCTAGATGCGTCGCATCTGCCATTTCGAAAGTGAAGCGCGAGAACGCTGTTCTATCTTTTGAGGTGGTAACTGATGCACTTAAAATATTCACATGTTGTTCTGACAAAGTACGAGTTACGTCTGCCAATAACGAAGCGCGATCTAGCGCTTCTACTTGAATATTTACCAGGAATACCGATGAAGCTCCGAGGCGCCATTTAACATTTACAACTCGATCCAATTGGTGCACCTGTAAGTCATGAGCGTTTGTGCAATCAGACCTATGAATCGATACACCACTGCCCTTAGTAATGAAACCCATAATTGGATCTCCAGGTACTGGAGTGCAACAACGAGCAAGTTTCACAAGCACATCGTCAGTACCTTCAACATCAACAGCGTTGCTTGAACGACGAGTGGTAGGCGCGTGATTCGGGAAAACTTCCATAGTTGGTTCTGGATGAGAATCATCAGCACCGAGTGCTGTTACTAACTTATCGATAATCGACGCGGCTGATACATGACCATCACCTACCGCTGAATACAAACCATCAATATCTGGATAACGCAGATCGTGTGCCAACTCCAACAGTGAATGTCCAGCAAAGATTTTTTGTAACGGAAGTCCGGCTTTACGCATCTGTCGGGCTATGGATTCACGACCTGCATCAATTGCTTCTTCGCGTCGCTCCTTGCTAAACCAAGCCTTTATTTTTGAACGAGCACGTGGACTCTTAACAAAGTTCAACCAATCTCGACTTGGACCAGCTGATTCACTTTTGTTAGTAACGATTTCAACCACATCACCATTGGTAAGCCGTGAATCCAATGGAACTAAGCGGCCATTTACCTTGGCACCTGCGCAGCGAAGACCAACATCTGTGTGGACAGAGAATGCAAAGTCCACCGGAGTTGAACCTCCCGGCAAGGCAACGACACTGCCCTTTGGTGTAAACACGAAAACTTCGGGTGAACCCAAATCAAAACGTAGAGCTTCCAAAAATTCCGAAGGATCTTCGGTCTCCTTTTGCCATTCATGTAACTGTCGTAGCCACAACATTTCTGGCGAACTCTCTGTGTTTTCGGGACCTTGCTTGTACTTCCAGTGAGCAGCAATACCGAATTCGGCGCGAGCATGCATGTCATAAGTACGAATCTGTATTTCAATAGCTTTACCTGTTGGCCCGATTACAGTCGTGTGTAATGACTGATACAAATTGAACTTAGGCATCGCGATATAGTCCTTGAAACGTCCTGGCACCGGACTCCAGCGAGCATGGATGGATCCCAGCACTGCGTAACAATCGCGGACATCGTTGACTAAAACTCGAATACCTACCAAATCGTAGATGTCATTGAATTCGCGACCACGCACCACCATCTTTTGATACACCGAAAAGAAGTGCTTCTTTCGCCCCGTAACCGTGGCTTCGATGTTGTCTTTGGCAAGATCTTCTTTTACCGAAGAAATAACTTGCTCAGTTAATGCATCTCTAGATGGCGAACGCTCTGCAACTAATCGAGAGATTTCTTCAAATTTTTTTGGTTCCAAAACCTCAAAGGAAAGATCTTCGAGTTCCCACTTAATAGCGTTCATACCTAAGCGGTGAGCTAATGGTGCATAAATATCCAAGGTTTCTCGTGCTTTTCGTAGAGCACTTTCGGCTGAAACGTATTTCCAGGTTCGAGCGTTGTGTAGGCGATCTGCTAATTTGATAACCAATACTCGGATATCACGAGACATTGCAATAACCATCTTGCGGACTGTTTCGGCTTCGGCTGTTGGACCATATGCCAACTTGTCTAACTTTGTTACTCCATCAACTAAATTTGCGACCTCGTCACCGAAATCGGTACGCAGTTGGCTTAAGGAGTACTCAGTATCTTCAACGGTGTCATGTAACAAAGCTGCAATAACGGTTGGCTGATTCAACCCTAAATGGGCAAGAATTTCGGCAACAGCAACCGGATGCGTTATATACGCTTCACCAGATTTACGAAGTTGACCTTCATGAGCATCGCGAGCTACTTCAAAGGCTCGAGAGACTTCGATGGAATCTACTGAGGCGTGATTTTCTTTGAGAGCACTAATTACTGGTGCTATCAAAGTATCCACGAATGAGCCTACTTACGACCCTTGCGCTTCGGCTGATTACGTGGGCCACGACCATTAACCGCTTCAACTGCGACGGCAGTTGTTGCTGTAACTGTGCCACCTGAGCGCGCTTTCACACGCTTTGCCAAAGCCGCCATAGCTGGCTCTTTCTCGCGCAACTGTGCAAGTACTGGTGGTGCGATAAAGATAGAAGAATAGGTACCAACTGCGAGGCCAATAAATAGCGCAAGTGAAAGATCCTTCAATGTTCCCGCTCCGAGCAGACCGGCACCAACAAAAAGAATTGAGCCAACTGGAAGAAGTGCAATCAAAGAGGTATTTGCTGAACGAACAATAGTTTGATTGACAGCATGATTAACTGCTTGCGAGTAGGTCTTAGTTGATGTTGCCGTAATCGTGCGAGTGTTCTCGCGAACCTTGTCAAAAACAACAACGGTGTCATATAACGAATAACCAAGAATAGTTAAGAAACCGATAACCGTTGCAGGTGTCACATCAAAACCAACTAGCGCATAAATTCCAACAGTAATGAAAACGTCGTGAACAACGGCAGCAATTGCTGAGATAGCCATCTTAGGTTCAAATGCCATAGCTAAATACAGCATTACTACTAATAAAAATCCGAAGAGACCATAAACAGCTTTGCGGGTAATTTCCTTACCCCACGATGGTCCAATGATTTGGGTATCAATAGATTCAGTTGAGACACCAAATTTTGCAGCCAAAGCATCTTGAACCGCGTTATTTTGCGCAGTATCAAGAGCTCCAGTTTGAACACGAACTTTGTCGGTACCAATCTTTTGAACAATTAATTCGCCTGGAACGCCGGTTGCTTTTACTGCAGTTTGAGCAGCTTCAATTGTTGCTGCCGCAGAATTAACAGTAAATGAAGATCCACCCTTGAATTCAATTCCTAGGTGCAAACCTTGCAATGATAAAGCTGCGATTGATGCTAATACGAATAGCGCTGAGATTGAGTACCAACGACGACGCTTACCAATGAAATCAATCGATGTTTCGCCGCGATAAAGGCGACCGCCAAGACCTGACATCTTCGACATCTTTATGCCTCCTTCGCAACTATGGTGCCCAAGCTCTTGCTTGAGAAGCCTGACATTGAACTGCCTGAACTAAAGAATTTAAGGTGCGACAGGATTGAAACAAGTGGCTTTGTAAATGCAAACACAACCACGAGGTCGATCAGAGTTGTCAATCCAAGCGTGAATGCGAATCCGCGAACACCGCCAACTGCAAAGAAGTAAAGGATTACAGCGGCAATAATTGACACGAAGTCAGCAACCAAAATCGTTCTACGTGCACGAGACCAACCTGTTTCAACCGCGGTTCGAAGCGAACGTCCTTCACGAACTTCATCACGAATACGCTCAAAATAGATGATGAACGAGTCAGCAGTAACACCAATAGCAACAATTGCTCCGGCGATACCAGCCAGAGTAAGAGTGAAGCCAATCCACTTTCCTAAGAGAAGGAATAGTAGATAGACCAATGAACCTGCAACAGTTAAAGAACCAACTGTTACCAGGCCAAGTCCTCGGTAATACAACAATGAGTACAAGAAAACTAAGCCAAGACCAAGTGCTCCGGCAATTAGACCAGCGCTCAATTGATCGGCTCCAAGAGTTGGCGAGATCTGTTGTACTTCACCGCGATCAAAAGCCAATGGCAATGCACCGTACTTCAAAACGTTTGCAAGGTCTTGGGCTTCTAGTTGTGTGAAGCTACCTGTGATTTGCGCGTTTCCTGAAGGAATTGCTTCCGTGATTCGTGGTGATGACACAACCAAACCATCTAGAACAATTGCAACCTGATTTGTTGGCTCTGGCAACTTCGTTACTCGAGCGGTCAACGCACCAAACGCTGACGTTCCCTCGTTGTTAAATGTGAGACTTACATACCAAGCATTTCCACCTTGGGTGTCGATACCGGCTGATGCCTTAGAAATCTGACGACCAAGAACTTCGGCCGGAGCTAAAATGTATTTAGTAACACCGGCGCGATCACATGCGACGATTGTGTCAGCAGGTAAATCTGTTCCTGTGCCTTGGCGATTTTCTGCCTTTGTACAATCAAATGTTGCGAACTTTGCATTTACATCAGCGCTCACACCTGCTGCTGGTGTTGCAGTCTTATCGGCGGCTGCTGGAACTCCAGAACCTGAAGCAAGTACCTGACGGAAGCGAAGCTCTGCAGTTTGACCAACTAATTCAACAACACGTCGACCTGTGTCTCCAGGAACGGAAATAACGATCTGACGATTGGTTCCACTTCCCTGCGCTGTTACTTCTGATTCGGCAACACCAAGTGAGTTAACACGTTGACGAATGATTGAAACTGCTTGGTCAATTGATTCACTCGTAACTTTGCCCGCTTCACCCGGTGCAATACGAGGTTGAAGTGTGACCGATGTTCCGCCACGAAGATCTAGACCAAGATGAACTGAAGTTGCCCCTTGAATGAAAACCAGGCTGGTCATGGCAACGAGCACCAGACCAAGAATCGCCAAAGTGCGGCCAGGGCGGGCAGCCGTCTTCACAGGTTTATTAGTTGTAGACATAGGGCGAGAGTCTAGGCGTCAGGTGCGGGTAAGTCGAAAAGCGTGGAGATTTCCGCAGGTGGTGTTCGTCCTATATGACGCCAACCCTGTGCGGTGGCAACGCGTCCTCGAGGAGTTCTTGCCATGAAGCCATTTCGCACTAAGAACGGTTCCGCTACTGATTCCACGGTTTCGACTTCTTCGCCCACGGCGATAGCCAGGGTTGAAAGACCAACTGGTCCTCCATTAAAACGTTCGACTAGGGCGACTAAAACACCGCGATCAAGTCGATCTAGTCCTAACTCATCAACTTCGTACATTTCTAATGCTGACTTAGCTTCTGCCATAGTGATTTGGGAGCTACCCTGAACCTGACCGTAATCTCGAACTCGACGCAATAAACGATTGGCAATACGAGGAGTGCCCCGAGATCGTCCTGCCACTTCAACAATCGCTTCCTTATCGATCACAATTTTCAATAACTCTGCGCTGCGGGTGATTACATGTGCAATATCTTTTTCATTATAAAAATCTAAATGCGCAGTGAAACCAAAACGATCACGTAGTGGACTCGGCAATAAGCCCGCGCGCGTCGTTGCTCCAACTAAGGTGAAATGTGGAAGCTGTAGCGGGATAGCGGTTGCTCCGGGACCTTTACCTACAATTACATCAACGCGAAAATCTTCCATGGCAAGATACAGAAGTTCTTCTGCCGGCCTTGGCAACCGATGAATTTCATCTAGAAATAAAATCTCACCTTCAACTAGAGAAGACAAAATTGCGGCAAGGTCTCCAGCATGGGTAATCGCAGGTCCACTTGTAATTCGAATTGGTGCTTGCATCTCACTCGCCAAAATCAAAGCAAGAGTTGTCTTACCTAATCCTGGCGGACCCGATAACAAAATATGATCGGCTGGAGAATTGCGATGGCGAGCAGCAGATAGCAAAACATCGATTTGTTCGCGGACTCGTTCTTGCCCAATAAAATCATTTAAACTTTTTGGACGTAGCGCGTGTTCTAGCGCAGTCTCTTCACCCTTGATGTGCGGTTGCACTAAGCGATCCTCAGCCACGTGAATTCTTTCCACTTGCTAAAGCCAGCTTTAATAGTTCGCTTAAATCTAATTGGGATGCATCGGTACCATCGCCTTGCAATGTAGAGACAACTTGCGAAATCGCACCATCTGATTCTTTAGGTGAGAAACCCAGTGATACAAGCGCACTTGTTAGTTGTTCACGCCAGGCTGGTTGATGTCCTTTGTATAGCTGGCTGGAAGAAAGATCAGTTAACTTACCTTTGAGTTCTAAAATCAAACGTTGAGCGCCTTTGCGACCGATACCAGGGACCTTTTCTATGGCACCAATGTCTTCTTGCGAGATTGCGCGAGCTAAGTCCTCAGGTGTTAAAGCACCCAGAATCGAGAGCGCGACTTTTGGGCCGATTCCAGAAACTGTCTGTACCAATTCAAACAGCGAACGGGATTCGTCATTTATAAATCCAAACAAAGTTAACGAATCTTCGCGTACCACGAGAGATGTAAACAATTGAACCTGCGAACCAAGAGTTACTTGAGCGGCTGTTTGAGGATTCACTAAGACTGAAATTCCAAAACCGCCAACTTCTACAATTAATCGGTCAGTTGCTATCGATTTAACCGATCCTGAAAGTAATGAAATCATCGTGCACGCAATTTCTTCAGTCGAGACTGTTCGGCCGCTAACGCCTGAGCTATCTTGGCATTACCACCGCCGCGCCAGATATGACAGATTGCCAATGCCAGTGCATCTGTCGCATCAACTGGCTTGGGAATACTTTCTAGATTCAAAATCTTTTGCACCATCATTGCGACCTGCGCTTTGTTTGCGCGACCGCTGCCAGTTACTGCGGCCTTAACTTCAGATGGCGTATGCAGCATTACGGGGATGCCAGCCTTTGCAGCTAGCAAAAGCGCAATGCCTGCTGCTTGGCCTGTTCCCATAACCGTTCTGACATTGTGTTGAGAAAATACGCGTTCCACTGCAATCACATCTGGCTTCCAAACATTTATCCATTGTGAAAGTTGTTGGTCTAAATCCAATAAACGTTGCTCAAGGGCTGCATCAGTTGGAGTCAGAATTACACCAACTTCAATTAATGAAAGTGGCGAACCAACAGCGCCTTCGACAATGCCGATACCGCACCGAGTCAGGCCTGGATCAACGCCCAAAACTCTCATTGCTTAGCCCCGTGCTTCCTCGTTAGTTCAGTCCTCAAGCCTAGAGATGGCTAGCACTTAGTTAATCGAGGCTCGCCATAACCTCGTCAGAAACATCAAAGTTGCTGTACACGTTCTGCACATCATCTAGCTCTTCGATCGCATCGATTAGTTCAAAAACCTTTTTTGCACCATCGGCATCAAGTGGGATAGACATTGATGGCAGGAACGATGAATCTGCTGATTCGTAATCAATACCTGCATTTTGTAGGGCTGTACGGACCGGAACTAGATCTACCGGCTCACTAACAATTTCAAAAGCCTCGCCTAAATCATTAACTTCTTCTGCCCCGGCTTCTAGTACAGCTTCAAGAACTGAATCTTCCGTAAGTTTTCCATCCTTCTTCACAATCACAACGCCTTTGCGATTAAACAAATACGAAACCGAACCAAGATCTGCCATTGAGCCACCATTTCGCGTTACGGCAACTTTTACTTCAGAGGCTGAACGATTGCGATTATCTGACAGACATTCGATCATGATGGCGACACCATTTGGACCATAACCCTCGTACATAATTGTGATCCAGTCTTTTGCTCCTGCTTCAAGACCGGCACCACGTTTAATCGCACGATCAATATTGTCAGCAGGCATCGAGGATTTTTTAGCCTTTGCAACTGCATCAAAAAGTGTTGGGTTGCCATCCATGTCAGCACCACCGTTGCGTGCTGCAACTTCAATAGCGCGAATCTGTTTTGCAAATACCTTTGCACGGCGACTATCGATGATCGCCTTTTTGTGCTTGGTCGTCGCCCATTTGGAATGGCCGGACATTGGAACACCTCTATCTAAACTAAAGAATGGCTTCGTTAAATTATGACCTTACTTTACCTTCTCTAATGCAGGCCGTGCTACTTCCTCAATAAAGTATCGGTGAATTCGATGATCTCCGGTTATTTCAGGGTGAAAGGAGGTTGCAAGCAATGTTTGTGAGCGCACCGCGACTGGATGAGTATCCACGGACGCAAGTACCGTGACACCTGCACCGACCCGTTCGACCCATGGCGCACGAATGAATACTGCTCGGATTAAATCAGCAGAGCCATCATCAAATGGGATATCACTTTCAAATGAATCAACTTGTCGACCGAAAGCGTTACGACGAACTGTTATATCTAATCCGCCAAAACTCTTTTGTCCTTGCTTTGCATCCAATATCTCATTAGCTAACAGAATCATTCCTGCGCATGAACCATAAACAGGCATGCCCTGTGCAATGCGTTCTTTCAACTGATCGAATATTCCGAAAACTTCAGCGAGTTGAGCAATTGTTGTGGATTCTCCGCCTGGCAAAACAAGGGCATCGATAGCATCAATCTCAGACGAACGTCTAACAGCTACTGGATCAACCCCACAAGTGATTAGCGAACTAATGTGTTCTCGGACATCTCCTTGTAGAGCTAAAACGCCAACCTTCATTATTGAACGAATTACCAACCACGTTCAGCGAGGCGATGTGGAGCTGGCAAATCTGCAACATTGATTCCAACCATTGCTTCACCTAAACCGCGTGATGCATCTGCGATAACTTTTGGATCATCCCAAAAAGTTGTCGCTTTAACGCATGCTGCTGCACGCTGGGCAGGATTTCCTGATTTGAAAATTCCAGAACCAATGAATACGCCGTCAGCGCCCATGCTCTTCATCAAAGCTGCATCTGCTGGTGTTGCGATTCCACCCGCAGTGAAAAGTACTACCGGAAGCTTTCCAGTTTCAGCAACTTCCTTTACTAGCGCATATGGTGCTGCCATTTCTTTAGCGGCGACATATAACTCATCTTCGCGCATCGATGACAAGCGACGGATTTCTCCACCAATCTTGCGCATGTGCTGCATTGCATTTGAAACATCACCTGTGCCAGCTTCGCCCTTTGAGCGGATCATTGCGGCACCTTCATTGATGCGACGAAGTGCTTCGCCAAGATTTGTCGCTCCACAGACGAAAGGCACAGTGAAATTCCACTTATCAATATGGTTTTCATAATCAGCCGGTGTTAAAACTTCGGATTCATCGATGTAGTCCACACCTAATGACTGCAAAACTTGGGCTTCGACAAAATGACCGATACGAGCTTTTGCCATGACAGGAATCGACACTGCGGCCTGAATCTTTTCAATCATGTCTGGATCAGACATGCGGGCCACTCCACCTTGTGCGCGAATGTCTGCTGGAACGCGCTCTAGTGCCATAACTGCAACAGCACCGGCGTCTTCAGCAATCTTTGCTTGCTCGGCGTTAACGACATCCATGATGACGCCACCCTTGAGCATCTCTGCCATACCGCGCTTAACGCGAGCCGTGCCAGTTACATCAGCCATGTTCAATTACTCCGCTTCGATCGAAAGATAGGTCGCAATACTACTTTGTCTTCGGCACGAGTGGCGAGGTGAAATCAGGCTCATGATCGGTAAGAGCGATCCAAATCTGTCCCGGATCGAAGTTCATTGTGGCTCCATCAGCGAAAGTGAAGGAAGTTCCTGAATCGGCAGAAGGCCTACTCCATGTTGTTATAAACCGTTGCCCATTGCGCAATACATAGGCCTTACCGGTTCCTACCGTTTGGGAAAAGGGAGTTACTCCCCCAACTTTGTCTTTATATTCCGATGGGGTTATTGAAACCATCTGAATCACTAATGTAGATGGACCTAATACAAATCCAGAATCTGCAAAATTGGTTGTGTTGTTGTGCGATAGAAGCCAACGAGAATCTTTGATGGACCAAGTTGCTGAATAGGTAGCAGCTGGCCAATGCATCACAACTTTATTAGTTACTGTGCCACCTTGTGGAAGCGGACCAAAACTGAAACCAACACTCTTTGCCGAATCTATCTGATATTTCTTTTCCTTGATCTTTTGCATCAAAAGGTCTGCTCGCAAAACCATGGCGTAAGGCTGAGTTCGATTTGGATCAGTAGTAAAAATAAGGGGACTCTGTCTTTGCGCCCCGAGATCCTGAAGATTGGCATCTGCGATTACGGGAAGTAATTTCTTCTGTGCTCCGCTATATGCAAAAGCTACTCGACCGAATTGCCTGACAATATCGATATCCGAAATTCTTGCACTTCTTACCGGTCCAACACGTTGCGGAATCACGGATGAAAAAACTGCCGCTAATCTCGTCAGGCCACCTTCAACCTGTTCGATATACACGATGTCAGCATCTTCCAGGCCAATCTGTGGGTGTGCCTGAGTTGTGTCATCAATTTTCACAACTAACACCGAGCCATTTGGTCCCGTACGACCGCTCAAAACATTAGTAACTGCACGATCAGGGAGAATTTTTGAGACAACTGAACAACCAGTCAAGAGCAGCGACATCATGACACCACAAATTACGACGCGTTTAGAGAACATCTGACTCAAATTCGTATGTAACTGGAAGTGGCGCAGTGCCCGCTAAACGAAACAGTTTCACGACTATTTTGCTGCGAACCATTTGGGTTCGGGTAACTGCATCAGTGTGCAAGGCAATCGCTACTCGAATTTTGTCGGTAAGTGCAGATAGTTCAGTTAATAAAGCGCTATCAGCTGCAGTTGCTAGATGTTGTGAATCCTCTAGTAGCAATCCCAAGGCACCTGACAGGCCACTTTCAGCAGCGGATCTGCTTTTGATGTCAGCATCTCGCGCTTGATACGCAGCACCAGTTAACAGTAAAGAGGAGGCTGGATCAGCGATGTCGCTATGTGCAATCTCCAATGCAACCGCAGCTCTTTTCTGGAGTAGAACATCCAGATTTGCCCAACTAGTTTCTACTCGATGATGCAAACGGTCTAAGCGCGTCGCCAGAAAAGTTAGGTACCAAAGGACAAGCAAAAGAAGAAATGCTGTTAGAGCAAAATTTTTCATTACTTATCCTCCTTTGAGAGAAAGCGGTTCCACGAACGGGTATCTGATGCCAACTTAACTTTTTCACTTCCAACAATTGACATTTCGTAGACTGAATAAATTTGCTCCGCAATAATTTCCCAATCAAAACTTTGACCGCGTGCTCGTCCAGCAGTTGCAAGTTCTTTCCGTTTCTTATCGTCGCGCAACAAATCAATAATTACTTTTGCCAGATCCGTAGAGTCCTCAGACTTAAAGAGCGCACCAAACTGACCATGACCAAGTAAGTCATCAAATGCGGGAATGTCACTGGCAACCACGCACGCTCCCCCAGCCAAAGCTTCAGCCAAGATGATGCCAAATGATTCTCCACCAGTGTTCGGAGCAACATAAATACTCACTGATGACATAAAATTAGCTTTGTCTGCTTCAGATATCTTTCCAAGGAATTCAAAACGATGGCGTAGTTGCGGATCGATACTTTTTTCAACTTCAGTGGGATCACCGGGTCCTGCAACAAAAACTTTTACATCTGGAGCGAATCGTGCGATTACTGGTAACGCTTCTAATAAGACACTTAATCCCTTACGGGGTTCTTCAAAGCGTCCGATAAAGCCAAGGGTATTTCCTTGCCACTTTTCCTGCGGTGTTCCATCGTGGTAGCGCGAAGCATAAATTCCATTTGGGATAACAACGGCATCAGTGTCCAGATGATCCGTAAGAGTCAAGCGCGCAGCTTGAGAAACCGCGATACGAGCTGACAGTTTTTCTATTGCAGGTTCTAAAATCGGACCAATGGCAAAAATAATCTTTTGTCGTTTTGCAGCTGCATGAAAAGTGCCAACCATCGGGCCATCTGCTGCCCAGCACGCAAGTAATGAAATCGAAGGAATCGCAGGTTCATGCAAATGAAGCAGGTCGAAATCTCCATTTGCAATCCACTGTCGAACCCGAGAAAACGCAACTGGGCCAAATAGAACTCGTGCCACCGCTCCGTTGTAAGGGATTGAAATAGGTTTACCAGCATTTACAACGTAATCAGGTAATTTAGCGTCATCAACGGCAGGGGCTAGGACTGATACTTGATGTCCTGCAGCGATTAAATACTCTGCTAAATCACGAATATGGTTTTGGACACCGCCCGGCGTATCCCAGCTGTATGGGCAAACAATTCCTATTTTGAGTGAACGTGAAAGCATCACTCACGCTCCACAAAATCACCATCGGTCCAGATGCGTTGCAACATGTGCCAATCTTCTGGATGCTCTGAAATGCCTTCTTCGAAATGTTTAGCTGTCATCTGCACAATCTCAGCGACTTTCTCCGCTTCACTTCCCGCGCTAGGCAGAACGATTAACTTGAATTCAATATGAATTCCGGTCTCTGTGTAAGAAACAAAAGCTGTAATCAACGGCGCATTTGTTTTCAGAGCCAATAGCGCAGGACCGGCGGGCATTCGCGAGGGTCCCCCGAAGAAATTTACGTTTATGCCCGTGCGAGATAAATCACGATCAGCAACGAGTGCAACCAGTGCGCCTTGGCGCAATCGCTGTGCCAAAGTTGCAAGAACTCTGCCATCTAATGGCAAAACTTCCATCCCCATATTTTGGCGATATTCAAGAAATTTGAGAAAGAGTTTTTCAGGCTTTAATCGCTCTGCCACCGTAACAAGCGGAATACCTTTGGCACAGAAATATGCTCCGGCATGATCCCAGTTGCCCGCATGAGGCAACGACACGATTACACCAGTTTTAGCCGCAATAGCATCGATTAAAAGATGCTCATTAGTAACTGTGACAGTTTCTCGTACTCGCTTTGCGGACCAATCCGGAAATCTAAATGTGTCACACCAATATCGCATGTAAGAACGCATCGCCCTGAATACCAGTAAATCTAAATCAAGAGATGTCATCTCTGGTTTTGTTCGACGCAAATTTGATCGTAGACGTGAAACACTCTTTCCGTTTCGCCTAGTTAAAAGATCGGCAACTGAGTACGCTAACCGGTATGCGGCACTTTCAGGCAACCAGCGAACAACCCGCCATCCGGCAAAATATGCATACGCTGCAATACTCTCTTTCACTTATGCAGCTCGCTTAACTATCAACATTCTTTGAATTACTGTATAGCTTCCAAGCACAGCCAATAACCACATTCCAATGGCGAGAATGTATGGAACGCCTAATCCTTCAAATCCAATGGCAGCCAGGGAAATAATTAATCGCTCAGTTCGTTCTGCGGCTCCTCCCGAACATTCAATCCCAAAAATTTCCGCCTTAGCCCTTATGTAAGGCACCAGCATTCCAGTTACCAGTGTGACCATTACGACGATTGCAAGTTGGTCATTGTGATTGATCAAGTAGATACAAACTCCAACCAATATTGCTGAGTCCGTTATTCGATCGATGGTGGAATCTAGAAACCCGCCCCACTTGCTAGAACCTTTTTGGGAAATGCGCGCCATAGTTCCGTCGAATAAATCGCTCAATGCCATTACACAGATAATCAGTGTGCCTGTAAGAAACTGACCGTTGGGATAGAAATACAGCGCTGATCCAACAACAGCTATGGCCCCTGTCCACGTTACTGCATTGGCTGTTATTCCTAGGCGCAGGGCGGCTGAGGCCACCGGCGTTATTGCTCGGGTGACAGCTGGTTTCAAACGTGCACTTAACATCAAGGACCATCGTAGGCTGAGCCAGTGCAATCTCAAATCAACGACCTCAGAATTCACGTCTACGGACACATGAGCGCTGATCCTGCACAGGTCGCCTCACGGTTTAGCGCTCAGTTTTCAGAGATCGCAGTTCCCGAATCGGACCTTGCAATTTTTGCAATCGATCCATCCGCCGGCATTGATCAAGTGACTATAGATTTGTGGCAATCATTGGATGAATACCAAGTTCCACGACTTGTCGTTGTGACACATTTAGAAAATCTAGAATCAGATTTTGATGACGCCGTAATGATTGCTACCCGAGTCTTTGATCAAATGGTTACACCATATTTGGTCTTGCATGATGAAGCTGGATTACCCGCCGCTCTTATTTCCTTGAGTGATCTACAAATCATTGACTACTCAACAAATCCACAAACGATTAAAAATAGCGATGAAGAACATCAAACATTGGTTCAAGAGTTTCGCCATGAGTATCTCGAACTACTTGCAGACTCAGGTGAAAACGCATTCGAAGCTGGTTTACTTTTTCCAGCAATTCCGTTGTGGATTGACAGAGGTATAGGCGTAGATATTGTTGAAGGCTTTATTAAAAAACTAGTTGACTAACTACCACGCTGCTGCAATTTCGGAACGTGTCAGGGTTAGCAACTGTGGAAGCACTTTTGTTTTACCAATTATCGGCATGAAGTTAGCATCGCCTCCCCAACGAGGTACAACATGCTGATGAATATGTTCGGCAACGCCCGCGCCTGAAATTGCACCTTGATTCATGCCAAGATTAAAACCTTCAGGACCAGAGACTGTACGAATAGTTTTCATTGCATGCGCTGTTAAATCAGTAATCTCGTGACGCTCTTCATTGGTTAGATCCGTTAGATCTGGGACATGTCGGTATGCACAAATGAGAAGATGTCCTGGATTGTATGGATAAAGATTCATGACAACGTAAGCAGATGTACCCCGATAAACAATTAATCCGTCTTCATCGCTCAAGGTAGGGATACGACAAAATGGGCACGCGACATCGTTTCCTTCGAGCGGGCGGTTTTCTCCACGCAAGTAATCAAGTCGATGCGGAGCCCACAGTCGTTGCCATCCATCTGGCATTCCTGCACCCTCAATTGAATTACTCACTACTTAAACCTGAGTACGTTCCTGAACTACCTTTTTGATCTCAGCGATTGCATCTGCAATTGGAATTCCATTTTTCTGCTCGCCATTTCGGTAGCGGAATGAAACGGCTCCAGCCTTTTGATCCTCTTCCCCAGCAATAACCATGAATGGAATCTTCTGCATTTGAGCGTTGCGAACCTTCTTTTGCATCCGATCATCTGAGGAATCAAGTTCTGCACGAATACCCGCTTTGCGCATCTGCTGAATAACCTCACCCAAGTAATCACCGAATGTGTCAGCAACTGGAATACCAATCGCCTGAACAGGTGCAAGCCATGGTGGGAATGCTCCGCTGTAGTGCTCGGTTAGAACTCCAAAGAAACGTTCGATAGAACCAAACAAGGCACGGTGAATCATGACTGGACGTTGACGAGTTCCATCCGTTGCTGAATATTCCAATTCAAAACGTTGCGGCAGTTGGAAATCAACCTGAATCGTAGACATCTGCCAGGTGCGACCAATTGCATCTTTTGCTTGCACCGAAATTTTTGGTCCGTAAAACGCAGCGCCACCCTCATCCAAAACAAGCTCTAGATTTTGCGCAGTTGCAGCTTTGCGCAGAGCCTCTGTTGCTTCAGCCCAATCAGAATCTTCACCCACAAATTTTTCAGGGTTTTTTGTTGACAGTTCCAGGTAGAAATCATTTAAACCATAATCACGCAGAAGATTTAAAACGAAAGTTAGCAAGGAATCGAGTTCGCCGACCATTTGCTCTTTCGTGCAATAAATATGCGCATCATCTTGGGTAAATCCGCGGGCACGAGTAATGCCGTGTAAAACGCCTGACTTTTCATAGCGATAAACAGTTCCAAATTCAAAGAGTCGTAAAGGAAGTTCGCGATATGACCGACCGCGAGATCTATAGATCAGATTGTGGAACGGGCAATTCATAGGCTTCATGTAGTACTGCTGACCAGCGCGCTTAACTGTTCCGTCCTCGTTGTATTCCTCATCCAAAATCATTGGCGGATACATTCCATCGGCATACCACTGCAAGTGGCCTGAAGTTTCAAACAATGCAGCTTTTGTTAAATGTGGCGAGTAAACAAACTCGTATCCCTCTTCTTCATGGCGAATACGTGAGTAATCTTCCATCGCACGGCGCACAATTCCACCCTTTGGATGGAATACGGCCAAACCTGAACCAATTTCTTCAGGGAATGAAAATAAATCCAACTCGGTACCTAAGCGACGATGGTCGCGTTTTTCCGCCTCGGCTAACAGTTCCAAGTAGCCGTTGAGCTCATCTTGTGAAGGCCATGCAGTTCCATAAATTCGTTGCAACATTGGGTTCTTCTCAGAGCCGCGCCAATATGCAGCAGCAGTTCTCATCAATTTAAATGCAGGTATGTGCTTTGTCGAGGGCAAGTGTGGACCTCGACATAGATCGCTCCACACTGGATTTCCATCACGTCCTAAATTGTCATAAATAGTTAATTCAGCTCCGCCTACTTCAACCGACGCTTCTTCGCCTGCAGGACCCTTGATACCGATCAATTCACATTTATATGGCTCGTGTGCCAATTCTTTGAGTGCATCTGCTTCTGTAGTAACACGGCGCTTGAAACGTTGTCCCTCTTTGATGATCTTGCGCATTGCGCTTTCAATTTTTGTTAGATCATCTGGGTTAAAAGTGTTTTCAGGATCAAAGTCGTAATAGAAGCCGTCTTTGATTGGAGGTCCAATACCAAGACGTGTATTTGCATAAACCTCTTGCACGGCTTGCGCCATAACGTGTGCGGTGGAGTGTCGTAATACTTCAAGCCCGGTCGGGGATGAAATTAGAACAGATTCAACAACATCACCGTCAGCTAGGTCAGTCCACAAATCCTTAAGGACTCCATTAACTCGACAGACAACAATCTCTTTGTTATCGGCGAAGATATGGGTCGGACGTTGATCGGCTTCGACCTGAAGCTTCGCGCCATCAACTGTGATCGATATCTGGGACATGCGCTTAGCCTACCGAAGTCCGAAGCGCCATCGCTTCTATTTCTTCTCTAAATTCATGTGATTGCGATAATTCTCGACCAGCTATTGAAGCAATCGGCTGTGCTATCCGCAGGCTACTTAATAAGAATCCAGATTCAATATCTCCGATTTCGGATACAGCGATAGATCGAACTGTGACGTTACAATTTTCAATTACTAGAGCTCGCATTACCCCGGCAAGCACGCCATCAGACAGCGGCGGAGTGACCCAAGCGCCCCTAATCTTCAATAGAACATTACACACTGAGCCTTCACAAACTTTCTCGTCCGTACTTGTTACTAATGCTTCATCAAACCCATTGGCACGAGCATGTTCCAGAATTTCAAGGCGATGGTTGTACGGGTAACTTTTCACTGGCACACCGTTAACGACCAACGGAACAGGATGAACACCTACCTTCGCTGCAGCATTTACTTCAGTGTAAGGAAGATGAACCGCGGCCCAGTTTCCTGTCGCATCAAATGAAACACGTAAAAGCCCAGATTCATGGCTCTCGGCAACAAGTAATGTTGCAATTGATTCCCGAACTAATTCTTCACTAGGCAACTTAATATTTTCTTTTGCCGAACTATTGACCGCTCTTCG
>SESB01001087.1_pt1 | contig 18501 bp, 15 predicted proteins | sample 3171441 | NCBI WGS metagenome assembly SESB01 (sample SAMN06051867, study PRJNA518727) | freshwater metagenome | biome: subpolar coniferous forest; feature: holomictic lake; material: water; isolation source: holomictic Lake 227, 6 m depth | place: Canada: near Kenora, Ontario | collected... | reverse complement strand
TGTCTATATCGAGATGGAAGACATCGGGCACTTTCCGATGAGCGAGAACTATCCCGTCTTCAAGATCTACTTGAAGGAGGCCTTGCGCATCATTCGTGAGCGCAAGGGCTGATGCCGGCGGGATTCCTGATACCCGGAGAACCGAATGAAACTCGCACAAGTCAATGATTTTGCCGACAGCATTCCGGTGCTGCATGAGCAGGCATGCGAGCTATTTGAGTTGCCAATGGCACCAACGGACTGGCTGGCGGACCTTGGCACCGACAACGATGACTTGATCCGGTACGTGGAAAAACTCCGCCCCTGCTATGACCGGCTTGGCCGCATCATTGGGCAACTGGCCGGGCTATTTGTCTTGGCGCGCTTCGGTGCTCGCTTTGAAACCGATTGGACCGCAGTGACCAAGGTGCTTGAGCAAACTCGGCAGACCGAGGCGGACATGCGCGCCGTGTGGGTGCCCAAGATCGCGCAGCAGCACTACGCCTATCTCATGCTGGCTTTTGGCAAGACAGCCGCGGTCACACGTGGCTTCAATGCGGATCTGCGCCGATCCGACGTACTACATGAACAACTCGACAGTTGGACACGCGAACTTAAATTGGCCGGTGCCATGTTGAGTCGGGCGGCTGCCGAGAAGCTCGGGCTGTTGCCGGTCGATTTCAGTCAAGCCTGCTGCAACTGTGTTGCCAGCACCCCCAAACTTTTTCATTAAAACTCTGAGTTGCTCCTATGTCTGAATACTCAATCTGGGTCATGGAATACGCCTACGTTACGCAATGTGCCGTCAGTAGCGTTATCTACGGCGCGCACAACCAAGGCATACGAAAACTGCCCTACTGTTACGTGGTGATCAAGAGTCGTGATCGGATCGCGATGGTCGACGTCGGCTACAACGATAAGGAATACGGCCACTACATCTCGAGCAAGTTCGGGGTCGAAAACTGGCACTCGCCGGAAAGTGTGCTGGCACCCTGTGGCATCCGGCCAGAGGACGTTGACGACATCTTCATTACGCACGCGCATTTTGACCACATGGGAAATATTGAATCCTTCCCAAATGCCGTCTTCCATATTCAGGAGCGTGAGCTGACGAAATGGATATGGGCCATGTCGCTGCCAGACCGGCTACGTTACATGATGGTGGCGACGGACCCGTCAGACGTGCTGCGGGTCGCGGATTTGGCGCGGCAGGGTCGGCTGCGTCTGATTGATGGCGATAAACGCAACGTGATTCCCGGGGTCGATCTGCATGGCGCACCCGATACGCACACCTACGGCAGCCAGTGGATACATGTGCGCAACGACATGCAGGCCGAGTCAAGTGACAGCTGGGTGCTCGCGGGTGACCTGGTTTATGTTTATGAAAACATTGAAGGAACCGGTACCGACAAGATGTACATACCCGTCGGTCTCGCGCTGGGCAGCACGACCAACCTGGTGCTTACAACCGACGACATGATGAAGGCAGTGGACTTTGAAATGAAACGCCTCATTCCGGTACATGAAGAGAGATTGAAGGAAGTTTTCCCATCCCGGACCACGTCTTCAGGTTTGAGGATCAGCGAAATTTGTCTGGCCAGTGGACAGAAATCAATCGTTAGTTGAACAGGATCGACTTTATAGGGATTCATCATGACAACATTCAGTTTTGAGACGGCACCCAAAATCATCTGCGAGCAAGGTGGCGTCAACCGGTTGGGCGAGATTGCCAAGAGCCTGGGCATGACGCGCTTGTTTCTGGTCACCGATGCTGGCCTGATCAAAGCCAGATTGCTCGACGGTGCGCTGGCCTCACTCGCCGCTGCCGGGTTGACGGCCACGGTGTTTTCCGAGGTGCTGGCGGACCCTCCCGAAGTCAGCGTGCAGGCGGCAGTGGATGCGGCGCGGTCTGTTGGCGCTGACGGCGTGGTGGGTTTTGGTGGCGGCAGTTCGCTCGATACCGCCAAGCTGGTAGCCCTGCTGGCGCGCACAGCGCAGGCTTTGCCCGCTATCTACGGCATTGGCTTGGCACGTGGACCACGACTGCCGCTGATCCAGGTGCCAACCACAGCCGGCACCGGCTCCGAAGTCACGCCGATCTCAATTCTGACGACACCAAGCCATGAAAAGAAAGGCGTTGTCTCGCCCTTGCTGTATCCGGATGTGGCCTTGCTCGACAGCCGCTTGACACTCGGCCTGCCGGCGCCTGTGACCGCCATGACCGGGGTCGACGCCATGGTGCACGCGGTCGAGGCTTTCACCACGCGCTTGAAGAAGAATCCACTCAGCGACGCACTGGCGATCAAGGCACTGCAACTGCTCTACCCCAACCTGTTGGCGGCCGTCAACGACGGCAAAGACGCAGCGGTGCGCGAAAGCATGCTGCTGGGCTCGCTGTTTGCCGGGATGGCTTTCGCCAACGCACCGGTTGGCGCGGTACACGCGCTGGCTTATCCGCTCGGGGGCCATTACGGTCTGCCGCACGGACTGAGCAACTCCCTTGTTTTTGTTGCGGTACTGAAATTCAATCTGCCCCAGGCGCAAGCGCTTTATGCCGAACTGGGGCGCGCCATTCTGCCGCAACTGGGTGCCGCCAGTGACAGCGATGCGGCCGCAGCCTTCGTCGCTGCCATCAGTGCACATGTTTCGGCGATGCCCTACGCACAAACGCTGCGCGCGGCCGGTGTCAAGGAAAGCGATTTGCCGATGCTGGCGCGCGATGTCATGAACATCCAGCGGCTGCTGGTCAACAACCCGCGCGATGTCACGTACGAAGATGCCCTGGCAATGTACCAGGCTGCCTACTGAACCAATTTAACTGGAGCACTCTCATGATGCAACTCAAAGACCCCTCACTGCTGCGCCAGCAGGCGTATGTCAACGGAAACTGGTGCGATGCGGACAGCGGCGAAACCTGCGCCGTCACCAATCCGGCCACCGGGGACGTGATCGGTACTGTACCCAAAATGGGTGCTGCGGAAACCCGCCGCGCCATTGCCGCTGCCGACGCGGCCTGGCCCGCCTGGCGTGCCAAGACCGGCAAAGAACGCAGCGCAGTGATCCGCAAGTGGAATGACCTGATGATTGCCAACGCCGACGATCTGGCCATGATCATGACCATTGAGCAAGGCAAGCCCCTGGCCGAAGCCAAGGGTGAAATCGGGTATGCGGCGTCCTTCATTGAATGGTTTGCCGAGGAGGCCAAACGGGTCAGCGGCGACACGCTGGCGTCACCCTGGAGCGATCGACGCATCGTCGTCATCAAGCAACCGATTGGCGTTTGTGCCGCCATCACGCCGTGGAACTTCCCGTCTTCGATGATCACCCGCAAAGCGGGCCCGGCGCTCGCCGCCGGTTGTCCGATGGTTTTGAAGCCAGCGCTGGCAACTCCCTATTCAGCGCTTGCCTTGGCGGTTCTGGCCGAACGCGCTGGCGTGCCAGCGGGCATCTTCAGCGTGCTGACCGGCTCGGCCAGCGCCATTGGCGGCGAGATGACGTCCAACCCCACGGTGCGCAAGCTGTCGTTCACCGGTTCCACCGAGGTCGGCAGCATGCTGGCGCAGCAATGCGCCAGGACGATCAAGAAACTCTCGTTGGAACTCGGGGGCAATGCGCCTTTCATCGTGTTTGACGATGCCGATCTGGACGCCGCCGTCGAGGGCGCGATCATGTCCAAGTACCGCAACGCCGGGCAGACTTGCGTCTGCGCCAACCGGTTGTATGTGCAGGCTGGCGTCTACGAAGCATTTTCGAAAAAACTGGTCATCGCAGTCGAGAAACTCAAAGTCGGCAATGGCGTGGAAACCGGTGTGACGCAGGGTCCGCTGATTGACGGCGCTGCCATCAAAAAGGTGGAAGAGCACATCGCGGATGCACTCGCCAAAGGGGGACGCTTGTTGACTGGTGGCAAGCGCCATGCGTTGGGGCACAGCTTTTTTGAGCCGACGGTGATCGCTGACACCACAGCCGACATGATGGTCGCGCGCGAGGAAACCTTTGGCCCTCTGGCACCTCTGTTCCGCTTCAAAACCGACGCTGATGTCATCGCCATGGCCAACGACACTGAATTTGGTCTGGCCAGCTATTTTTACTCGCGTGACGTTGGCCGCATCTGGCGCGTCGCAGAAGCGCTGGAGAGCGGCATGGTGGGCATCAATACCGGCATCATCTCCAACGAAGTGGCGCCCTTTGGCGGCGTCAAGCAATCGGGCCTCGGTCGCGAAGGCTCCAAATACGGCATGGACGAATACCTGGTGATCAAGTACCTCTGCATGGGCGGTCTTGATAAGTGACGATCCGCATTCGACGGTTTGCAATTACGGAATTAAATTCCGAAAATGTAAAGAATGATTCCGCGCCACGCCACGGGCTGTGAGGCTTTCAGTCCCTGAAAACCGGCGCGCGCTTTTCGCGCATGGCCAGGCCCGCTTCCGCCAGGTCTTTTGACATCAGCATGGCGGCGTTCCATGTGGCGATGTAGTTCAGGCCGTCGGCAACTGAATGGTCGCGCACAAAGGTGATCATCTCCTTGGTGCCACGCAGACACAGCGGTGATTTGGCCGCCAGCCCATCGGCCATTTGCTGCACGCCGGCGCGCAGCGCGGCCTGTGATTCGTAGCACCGGTTCACCAGCCGCATCTCGGCCGCCTCGGCGCCAGAGAAGCGCCGCCCGCTGTAGGCCAGCTCGCGTGCCATGCCTTCGCCCACCAGGCGCGGCAGGCGCTGCAGCGTGCCGACATCGGCCACCAGTCCGACGTCGATCTCCTTGACCGTGAACCAGGCCTCCACGCTGCAGTAGCGCATGTCGCAGGCGGTGATGATGTCGATGCCACCGCCAACGCAGGCCGCATGCACTTCGGCCAGCACCGGCTTGCGGCAACGCTCGATCGAGGTCACCGTGTCCTGGATGTCGAGGATCGAGCGGCGCAGTTTTTCGCGTGAGCGGCCGTCGCAATCGTCCTGCGCCTCGTGCTTGAGTTCGAGCAGCATCTGCAGGTCCAGCCCGGCCGAGAAGTGGCCGCCAGCGGCCGACAGGATGCCGACACGCGCAGCCGGCGTTTGGTCCAGCCACTGCATGGCCTCGCGCAGTTCGCGCCACATGGCGGCGTTGATCGCATTGGCTTTGTGCGGCCGGTTCAACTCGATGCGGGCCACGCCCGCGTTCAGTGAAACCGCCAGCGTCTCGAAAGTGGGCGGCAGTGGCATGTTCATGGCGCCGCCTTATTTCTGTTCCAGAACCGGGTCAAGATAGCCCGTCACCAGCACCCATTTGTTGCCGCTGACCTGCGTCATGCGCACTTTCTGGTTGCTCATGCGGTTGTCTTTGGACACGATGAAAGGCGGGTTGCCGAGTTCGTCGGCTGGGAGCTTGGTTGCTTCCATGGCGGCATTGAAAGTTTCGACGGTCAACTTCTTGCCGGCCTTGTCGGCCAGTTTGGCAAAGCTTGTCAACGCGTAATACGAGTACATCGAGTACAGACCCGGGTCATCGCTAAAGCGCTTCTTGTAAGACGCCACCCAGGCCCGCACCGCCGGGTTGGCGTCGTCGGCATAGGGCAGCGGGATGAAGGTTGAGCCGTAGACACCGTCCATGGCGGCGCCGCCCAGTGTTGGCACCTGCTGCGAGTAATTGGCGGCGGTGCCGAGGAAGTCAGGGTTGAAGCCGATCTTGCGCGCCTCGCCAACCGAGCCGACGAACTCGCGCAGCGTCGAGGCATTGAGCACCAGGTCGCAGTTGGCGGCCTTGAGCTTGGCCATCTGCGAGGCAAAGTCGGTGGCGCCGCGTTTGTAGGAGACCTTCTCGGCGGCCACCAGTCCCTTGCTCTTGAGGTAGACGTCCGCCGCTTCCATCACTTCGCGGCCGTAGTCGTCATCCTGGTACAGCACGCCGATGTGCTTGTAGGGTTTTTTCTTCAGCATGTAGTCCAGCGTCGTCGTGGTCATGGTGAAGTAGGAGGGCGCCAGCGCAATCTTGTACGGGCTCGGTGGCTCGGAGAGCGCTGGGGCGGCACCCTGCGGCATGAAGTTGAAGACCTTGTTTTCCAGCACAAAGGGCAGTGCCGCCATGTTGGTGGCGGTGCCCAGATGCCCCAGGATGGCGAATACGTTGTCCTGCTGCACCAGCTTTTGCGCTGCCAGCAGGGCGCGTTTCGGTTCATAGCCGTGGTCTTCGATCACGAGGCGGATCTTGCGCCCCTGCACGCCGCCCTTGGCGTTGATCTCATCGATGGCCATGTTCATGCCGTTGCGCGACTCCTTGCCGTAATTGGCAATCGGCCCCGACAGATCGGTGACCAGACCGAGCACGATTTCGGTGTCGGTAACGCCCTTGTTCTGCGCTATCGCCAGGGTCGCTGCGCTGAGCAGCAACGTGGTCAAAATTTTCTTCAGCATGGTCGATGCTCCTTGGGGTGGTTGGGTGAAAGTGAAAAGAAATCAGTCGGCTGCGGGCGGCGGGATCGGTTGGGCGCAGCATATTCACCGCGCCAGGGGCTGTCTTGCGTCAATTGGTTACGGCTGCATGGATGCCGGATCAGGTCCGGCATGACAAGCGGGAAATTGTCATTGCGCCCCCGGACTGTCATTGCGGGCTCCGACCCGCAATCCACGGTCCGCGTGGCACGGTCATAAGGCATGGATGCCGGATCAGGTCCGGCATGACAAGCGGGAAATTGTCATTGCGCCCCCGGATTGTCATTGCGGGCTCCGACCCGCAATCCATGCTTCGCGTGGCACTGGATCCCGGGTCAAGCCCGGGATGACAAGCCAGCGGCTAGGTACCTGGACTTCGCCATCATCCTCATATTTCCGCGGCGAGTCGGCAGGCCTGGTCGATGGCGCGTTTGGCGTCGAGTTCGGATGCCTCGAAGGCGCCGCCGATCAGGTGCGCTTGCATGCCCTGCGCCAGCAGTGCCTCGTGCAGCACGCGCAGCGGCAGTTGCCCGGCGCAGACGATCACGGTATCGACCTCGAACAATCGCGGCTCGCCGTTGACCCGCGTGTGCAGGCCGGCGTCGTCGATTCTGAGGTACTCAACGCCGGCTTGCATTTGCACGCCGCGCCGCGCCAGCGTCATGCGGTGCGCCCAGCCGGTGGTGCGCCCGAGGTTGCGGCCGACCGCTTCGCTCTTGCGCTGCAGCAGGTAGACCGTGCGGTCCGACTTGGCTGCTTGCGGCTGCACGCCGGTGACGCCGCCGCGCGGATGGTTCTCAAAGTCGATGCCCCACTCGCGGGCAAAGGTGGCGCGGTCCAGCGCCGCCGAGGGGCCGGCGTGCGAGACCAGTTCTGCCACGTCAAAGCCGATGCCGCCTGCACCCATGATCGCCACCCGTTTGCCGACCGGCGCGCGGCCCAGAATGGCGTCGATGTAGCCGATGACCTTGGGATGGTCAATGCCCTCGATGTCGGGCCGGCGCGGCGCGATGCCGGTGGCCACCACCACCTCGTCGAAGGCCATGGATTTCAGCAGCGCGGCGTCGACCCTGGTATTCAGGCGCAGCTCAATGCCCAGTAGCGCGATCATGCGTGTGTAGTAGCGCAGCGTCTCGTTGAATTCTTCTTTGCCGGGGATGCGCCTGGCCAGATTGAACTGGCCGCCAATCGCGTCGGCGGCGTCGAACAGCGTGACACGATGGCCACGCTGCGCCGCTACCGTGGCAAAGGCCAGGCCGGACGGGCCGGCGCCGATCACGGCCAGTTTCTTCGGCTGTGTGGTGGGCAGGTAGTTCAGCAGGGTCTCGTTGCAGGCACGCGGGTTGACCAGGCAGCTGACCTGTTTGTTGCCGCCGAAGGTGTGGTCCAGGCAAGCCTGGTTGCAGGCGATGCAGGTGTTGATCTCGTCTTCGCGCCCCTGCTCTGCTTTGCGTACCAGTTCCGGGTCGGCCAGCATCGGGCGCGCCATCGAGACCAGGTCGGCGTCGCCGCGCGCGAGCACCGCTTCGGCCACGGAGGGCATGTTGATGCGGTTGCTGGTAATAACGGGCACGTGCAGGGCGGCGCGCAGGCGCCCGGTGACGCCGGTGAAGGCGGCGCGCGGCACCAGCGTGGCAACCGTTGGCACCGTTGCTTCATGCCAGCAGAAGTGGGTGCTGATGATGTTGACGCCAGCCGCTTCGACCGCCTGCGCCAGCTGCACGATCTCGTCGCGTGCCATGCCACCTTCAAGCATGTCCATGGCCGGGATGCGAAAGATCAGGATGAAGTCGGCACCGACGGCAGCGCGCACGCGGCGCACCACTTCGACGGCAAAGCGCATGCGCTTGTCAAAGCTGCCGCCCCACTCGTCTGTGCGCTGGTTGGTGCGCTCCACCAGAAAGGTCGAGATCAGGTAGCCAGCCGAGCCGATGATCTCGACACCGTCGTAGCCGGCGAGCTTGGCCATGGCCGCACAGGCGGCGAAGTCGGCGATCTGTTTTTCGATGCCGGCGGCGTCGAGTTCGCGCGGCTTGAACGGGGCGATGCGCGATTTGACGGCGCAGGGCGCAACACAGTCCGGGTTCGGGGCGATCGCGCCCATGTGCAGGATCTGCATGCAGATCTTGACATCGGGGTCGGCCGCGTGCACGGCGTCGGTCACGCGCCGGTGCTGCGCGGTTTCGGCGCTGGTCGAGAGCTTGGCCCCGTAGCCGCCTTCGGCGTTGGGCGGGATGCCGCCGGTGATGATCATGCCAACGCCGCCGCGCGCGCGTTCGGCAAAGTAGGCCGCCAGGCGCTCGAAACCGTTCTCGGCTTCTTCGAGCCCGGTGTGCATGGAGCCCATCAGCACGCGGTTTTTCAGGCGCGTGAAGCCCAGCTCCAGCGGTGTGAAGAGCAGGGGGTAATGCGGGTTGGGGTTCATGAAAATCTCAATCAACAGGTTTGCGTGAACAGCTCACGCCCGATCAGCATGCGCCGGACTTCGCTGGTGCCGGCGCCGATTTCGTAGAGCTTGGCGTCGCGCCACAAACGCCCCATTGGATAGTCGTTGATATAGCCGTTGCCGCCAAAGATCTGAATGCCCTCGCCCGCCATCCAGGTCGCTTTTTCAGCGCACCAGAGGATCACGCTGGCGCAGTCCTTGCGCACCTGGCGCACATGCGCGCCGTCGAGTGCGTCGATGTTCTTGGCCACCGTGTAGGCGAAGGAGCGTGCCGCTTGCAGCACGGTGTAGATGTCGGCCAGCTTGCCCTGCATCAGTTGAAACTCACCGATGCTGCAGCCGAACTGCTTGCGCTCGTGCAGGTAGGGAATGATGTTGTCCATCACCGCCTGCATGATGCCCAGCGACCCGCCGACGCCAACGGCGCGCTCATAGTCCAGGCCACTCATCAGCACCTTGGCGCCGCCATTGAGCTCACCCAGGATGTTTTCGCCTGGCACCTCGACGTTCTGGAACACCAGCTCGCCGGTATGGCTGCCGCGCATGCCGAGCTTGTCGAGTTTTTGTGCGCAGCTAAAGCCCGGCATGCCCTTTTCAATCAGAAAGGTGGTGATGCCGCGTGCGTTCAGCTGCGGTTCGGTCTTGGCGTAAACCACCAGCGTGTCGGCGTCGGGCGCGTTGGTGATCCACATCTTGCTGCCGTTGAGCAGGTAATAGCCGCCCTTGTCCTCGGCCTTGAGCGTCATGCTGATGACGTCGCTGCCGGCCTGCGATTCGCTCATGGCCAACGCGCCGATGTGCTCGCCGCTGACCAGTTTTGGCAGGTACTTCTTGCGCTGCGCCGCGCTGCCATTGCGCTTGATCTGGTTCACGCACAGCAGGCTGTGCGCGCCGTACGACAGGCCCACTGCGGCGCTGGCGCGGCTGATTTCTTCCAGTGCAATCAGATGCGCCAGGTAATTCATGCCGGCGCCGCCGTATTCCTCGCTGACGGTGATGCCCAGCAGCCCGAGCGCGCCCATCTTGCGCCACAAGTCCATCGGGAACTGGTCGCTGCGGTCAATGGCCTGGGCCCGTGGCGCGATCTCGGCGCGGGCAAAGTCCTGCACCGCATCGCGCAGCGCGTCGACGTCCTCGCCAAGCTGAAAGTCAAGACTGTTGAGACCTTCGTAAATCATGTCAATCCCGATCGCCAAATTGTGATTGTCGCGTTGCTACGATCCTCTCCATGAACCGTTCTTTTTGCGGTGGCGCAAAGCAAGTCTCTCTGGTTGGTCATCCCGGACTCGATCCGGGATCCAGTGCCATGCAAACCATGGATTGCGGGTCGGGGCCCGCAATGACGAGTCCTGGGGTTCATGCTCCGCAAAGGTCTACGGTTTCCCGTACATGGAAGCGATCAGGTCCTTGTATTTCTCGTTGACCAGTTTGCGCTTGAGCTTCATGGTCGGGGTCAGTTCTTCGTCCTCGGCTGTCAGCTTGTTCTCGATCAGGCGGAACTCCTTGATCTGCTCGACGCGGGCGAACTGCTTGTTCACCTTCTCGATCTCGGCGCCGATCAGGTCCAGCACCTCACGGCTGCGGCACAGCGAGCGGTAGTCAGAGAATTCGACCTGCGCGTCCTGCGCCCACTGCTCGACGTTTTCGTGGTCGATCATGACCAGACAACTGAGGTAGGCGCGCTTGTCGCCGATCACCACCGCGTCGGTAACGTAGGGGCTGAACTTGAGCTGGTTCTCCCACTCCGAGGGCGTGACGTTCTTGCCGCCGGCGGTGATGATGATGTCCTTGATGCGGTCGGTGATGTAGTAGTAGCCGTCGGCGTCAACGCGTCCGGCGTCGCCAGTATGCAGCCAGCCACCCTCCAGGGTTTCGGCGGTTTTCTCCGGCAGGTTCAGGTAGCCCATGAAGACGGTTGGCCCGCGCAACTGCAGCTCGCCTTCTTCCGAAATGCGCAGCTCCATCGGGCCAAACGGCATGCCGATGCTGCCGGGGCGCCGGCGTTGCGGCGTCAGCGTCGAGCCGCCGCTGGACTCGGTCATGCCCCAGGTCTCGCGCAGATCGACGCCCATGGCGTGGTACCAGCGGATCAGTTCCGGCGAGATCGGCGCCGCGCCGGTGACGCCGATGCGCAGGTTGTTCATGCCCATGGCGCGGCGCAGGTTGTTCAGTACCAGCTTGCGCGCGAGCCAGTAGCGCAGGCGCAGCCCCGCGCTGGGTTCCTGCCAATGCTCGTGCACGCCAGCCATAGCCTGGGCGACGCCGATGGCGCGCGCATAAGCCCATTGCTGCAAGCCCGAGGCTTCCTTGAGCGCGATCATGGTGCTGGAGTAAACCTTTTCCCAGATGCGCGGCACGCCGGCGAAGTAGCTTGGCTGCACCTCGCGCAGATTCTCGAAAACGGTGTCGGGGTTTTCGACGAAGTTGAGGATGTGCCCGCTCTGGATTGCCGTGTACTCGCCGCCGACGCGCTCGGCCACGTGGCACAGCGGCAGGAAGGCGACGCGCTCGCTGCCGGCGGGCAGGTCCTTGAAGATCACGGCGCTGGCCAGCAGGCAGGACGCCACCAGATTGGCGTGCGAGAGCATGGCGCCCTTGGGCTTGCCGGTGGTGCCCGAGGTGTAGACCAGAATCGCCAGGTCGTTGGCACTGCGCGCGCGCAGGCCCTGCTCGACCAGGTCCGGATGCTGCTTGCGGTAGGCCTGGCCCAGCGCCAGCAAGCGCTCCAGGCTCATGACCTGTGGATCGTCGAGCTTGCGCAGCCCCTCCATGTCAAAAACGATGACCTGGCGCAGCTCGGGCAAACGTTCGCGCACTTCCAGATATTTGTCGAGTTGCTCTTCGTCCTCGACGAACAGAAACTTGGTGCGTGAATCACTGCACAGGTACTCGACCTGCGCCGCCGCGTCGGTCGGGTAAATGCCGTTGACGACCGCACCGGCGGTGAGTGCGCCCAGGTCGGCCCAGACCCACTCGCGATTGGTGTTGGACAGCACCGAGACCACGTCGCCGGCTTGCAGGCCGAGGCTGAGCAGGGCGCCAGCCACGTCGGCGACGATCTCGCCGACATCGCTCCAGGAATAGCTGCGCCAGATGCCCAGATCCTTCTGGCGCATCATGGTCGCGCTGTTGCGCGTGCGCACGCCGTGCCAGAACATCTGCGCCAGGGTTGCGTAGTCGGGAGAGGTATGCAATACAGTGCTCATGGTGTTCGTCGGGGTTGGTGTCAGCGCCATGTTTTCTTCTTCTTCCAGCGCCGCTCGCCGCGCACGCCGGCTTCTTTCATGCCGAGGTAGAACTCCTGGATGTCCTCCTTCTCGCGCAGGCGCGCACAACTGTCTTCCATCACGATGCGGCCGTTCTCCAGCACGTAGCCGAAGTCGCCGACATTGAGCGCCATGTTGGCGTTTTGCTCGACCAGCAGGATGGTGGTGCCACGCTCGCGGTTGATGCGCACCACGATCTCGAAGATGTCTTTGGTCAGCTTCGGGCTCAGGCCCAGGCTCGGCTCGTCGAGCAGCATCAGTTGCGGTGCGGCCATCAGCGCGCGTGAGATCGCCAGCATCTGCTGCTGGCCGCCCGAGAGCAGGCCGGCGTGTTGTGTGGCGCGCTCGCGCAGGATCGGGAAGTAGCCGTAGACCACCTCCAGATCGCGCGCCACGCCGTCCTTGTCAGCACGCGTGTAGGCACCCATCAGCAGGTTGTCATGCACCGACAGCAGCGGGAACACTTCGCGCCCTTCGGGCACATGGCTCAGGCCGCGCTTGACGATCAGCGTCGGGTCCTGCGCCGTGATGTCCTGGCCGTTGAACTTGACCGTGCCGCGCGTCGGGTCCAGGATGCCGGAGATGGTTTTCAGGATGGTGCTCTTGCCCGCACCATTGGAGCCCAGCACGGTGGCGATCTCGCCCTTGCGCACCTTCAGGCTGACGCCGCGGATCGCCTTGATCGGGCCGTAGGAACTCTCGACGTTGGCCAGTGCGAGCATGGTCTCTGTGCTGATGGTGCTCATGCGGGCCTCCGCAGACTGGCGACGTCGCCGACGGTGCCGAGGTAGGCTTCGATCACGGCCGGGTTCTTCTCGACCTCGCCCGGGCTGCCCTGGAACAGCACCTCGCCCTGGTTCATCGCCAGCACGCGGTCCGAGACGTGCGAGACCAGGCTCATGTCGTGTTCCACCATCAGTACCGTGACGCCGAGTTCTTCCTGAATGTCCTGGATCCACCAGGCCATGTCTTCGGTCTCTTCGACGTTCAGGCCAGAGGAGGGTTCATCGAGCAGCAGCAGCTTGGGCTCCGTGCACAGTGCGCGTGCCAACTCCACTACCTTGCGCACGCCATAGGGCAGGCCGGCCACGTGCAAATCGCGGTAATGCTGCAGCTTGAGCAGGTCGATCACTTCCTCGGCCTTGCGCCGGGCCGCGAGTTCGCTGCGCCGGGCTGCGGGCGTGAAGAACAGTTCGGCCAGCAGACCGCAGCTGCGGTGCGTGTGAAAACCGATCAACAGGTTTTGCAAAACCGTGGCGTACTCGAACAGTTCGATGTTCTGGAAAGTGCGCGCGATGCCCATGGCGGCGATGCCGTGAGGCGCCATGTTGGTGAGCACCTTGCCGTCGAACTCGATCTCGCCCGAAGTGGGCTGGTAGATGCGGCTGATCAGGTTGAAGACCGTGGTCTTGCCGGCGCCGTTGGGGCCGATCAGTGTGAAGACCTCGCCGCGGCGCACGTCGAAGCTGACCTTGTTGACCGCCAGCACACCGCCGAAACGAACCGAGAGGTCTTTGACCGAAAGCAGGACGTCTGTCATGAGTGGGTTGCCTGTCATTTTTGCTGCTCGGATTTCTGGAATGACTTCTGCCGCTTGAACATGCCTTTGCGGTAGATCGGAAACAGCTCCAGATAGGTTCGGATCTTGAGCCAGCGCCCGTACAGGCCCATCGGCTCGAACAGGACAAAGCCCATCAACACCAGGCCGAAGACGACCGACTGCAAGCCGGTGGCCTGGCCGATCGACGGCGGCAGATGGTCTTTGGCGAGTGAAATCAGCTGCGGCATGGTGATGATGAAAATCGCGCCCAGAAAGGCGCCGTGCACCGAGCCCAGGCCACCCACTACCACCAGCAGCAGCAGTTCGACCGACTGCGTGATGCCGAACTGCTCGGGCGAGATGAAGCGCAGCTTGTGCGCGTACAGCGCGCCGGCCAGGCCGACGATGACGGCCGAGAGGGCAAAGGCAACCGTCTTGTAGCGCGCCAGCTGGATGCCCATGCTCTGCGCCGAGATTTCGGAATCGCGAATGGCGATGAAGGCGCGCCCGGTCGAGGAGCGCAGCAGATTGAGCACGCCCAGCGTCATCAGCAGCGCAACGGCCAGGCTGAGCCAGTAGAAGGATTCGCTGGATTTCAATTCCCAGCCCCAGATCGCGGGCACCTTGACCGCCATGCCGCCGTTGCCGCCGGTAACCGACTCCCAGCGCGCCAGTGCTTCCTCGACGACAAAGCCGCAGGCCAGCGTTGCGATGGCCAGGTACATGCCCTTGATGCGCAGTGCCGGCAGCCCGACCACCACGCCGACCGCGCCTGAGAGCAAGCCGGCCGCCAGCATCGAAAGCGGGAACGGCCAGCCCTTGGTTGCCAGATAGGCCTCGGTGTAGGCGCCGACGCCGAAGAAGGCCGCGTGTCCGATGGAGGCCAGCCCGGTGTAGCCCGACAGCAGCATCAGGCCCAGGCCGGCAACACCGTAGATCAGCACAAAGTTAAGTTGCGACAGCCAGTAGGAAGTGGCCCACAGCGGTGCGCTCAGCAGCGCCAGCAACAGCAGGCCGTACCAGAACAACTGGCCGCGGTGCTTGATCAGGTTGATGTCCTGAACGTAGTCGGTCTTGAAGATGAAGTGCATGGTCAGTCCTCAAACCTTTTTGCGAACCTGGCCGCCGAACAATCCGGTTGGCCTGAGCACCAGCATGATGAGCACCACCACATAGGCGGCGATGTCCTTGAAGCCCTCGGGCAGGTAAAAGCCGGCGAAGGATTCGACGACGCCGATCACCAGGCCGCCGACGATGGCGCCGGGCAGGCTGCCAAAGCCGCCGACCACAGCGGCCGGAAAGGCCTTCAGGCCGATGTAGCCCATGTTGGCGTGGACAAAGGTGATGGGCGCCAGCAGCAAGCCGGCCAGCGCCGCCACGGCGGCTGAGAGGCCCCAGACCAGGCCGTTGAGGCGCTTGACCGGAATGCCCATGTAGTAGGCGGCGATCTGGTTCTGCGATGCCGCCTGCATGGCGATGCCGACCTTGCTGTAGCGAAACAGCAGGTACAGGCCCAGGCACAGCAGGGCCGTGATGACGACCACCGCCAGTTGCTCGGCGCTGATGACCAGCCCGGCGAGATTCCAGAGCACGCCCTTGTAGGGAACCTCCAGCGTGTGGGTGTCCGAGCCGATGCCCGGGATCATGGTGATCAGGCCGCGCAGCACATAGCCCAGGCCGATGGTCAGCATCACCACGGTGAACTGCGGCTGGCCCAGAATGGGCCGGATCGCGATGCGCTCGACCAGAAAGCCAAAGCCGCCCATGCCGACAACGGCGATCACGGCGGCAGCCCAGAACGGCAGGCCCAGCACTTTCATCAGCACCAGGCCGGCAAAGGCGCCGAGCATCATCAACTCGCCCTGCGCGAAGTTCACGGTTTCGGTGGCCTTGTAGATCAGCACGAATCCCAGCGCGATCAGCGCATAGATGCAGCCGAGCGAGACGCCCGAAATCGTCAGTTGTAGGATCACCAAGTTCTTGTCTCCTGCGCCGGTAGCGCAATCATTCGTGAAAAAGTCAGTAGGTCAATGCGCCGGTGATGGGCATGAACTTGCCGTCTTTGACGCGTGTCAGGATACCGGACTTTGCGCCCAGGCGCTCGTTCGCGGCGAACGAAATCGGCGCCGACTGGAAGACGCCGGTCCAGTTCTTGACCTGCTCGAGCGCGGCCACCAGCGTGTCAACGTTAAGGTTGCGACCGGCCTTGCGCGCTGCTTCAGCGAACAGCTGCACCGAGGTGTAGCCGTAGATCAGGCCGTCGTCAGGTTCCTTCTTGTACTTGGCCAGGTAGCGCGCGAGCACGCCTTGCAGTGCCGGCGTTTGCGCTTGCGCGTTGATCGCCACAAACTGTGTCATGGCGTACAGGCCTTCGACGGCGGCGCCGCCGATCTTCACGACCGCGCTGTTGGCGCCGGCCAGCGTCACCATCATGTCCACATTCCAGCCCTGTTTTTTGGCTTCGATGCAGGCGCCGGCGGTCTCGCGGATGATGGTGCCCAGCACCACCAGATCGACATTGGCGGCCTTGAGCTTGGCGATCTGCGAGGCAAAGTCAATCGCGCCGCGCTTGTAGCTGGTCTGCTCGATGATCGCCATGTTGTGCACCTTGAGCTGTTCCTCAGTGGCGCGCAGCACGCTCTGGCCGGTCTCGTCGTCCTGGTACAGGATGCCGATGCGCTTCTTGCCCAGCGACTCGACGGCGTGGCGCACCATGGCGCGCACCTGGATGCCGTAGGGCAGGTTCATGCCGAACTTGATGCGGTGAAACGGCGTGTAGGTAAATTCGGCCGGCGTGCCCGAGAACAGCACCGGCACATTGGCGTCGAGCATCAGCGGCATGGAGGCTTGCACCGGCGCCGAGCCCAGGCAGGCGATCATGGCAAAAACCTTGTCCTGCCCGACCAGCTTCTCGGTTGCCAGCACCGCCTTCTTCGGATCGAAAGCCGTGTCTTCCACCAGCATGCGGACCTGACGTCCGTTGATGCCGCCAGCGGCGTTGATGTCGTCCACCGCCAGCAGCATGCCGTCGCGCAGCGGGCTGCCCAGCGCGGCCACCGGGCCGCTCAAGTCCTGGTGCGAACCGATCAGGATTTCGGTATCACTGATGCCCTGCGTGCGGCTTTGCGCGCTGGCGCTGCGGCCCAGTGTGGTGAGCGCCAACGCGGTTGCGGCGCCATTGACGATGAGGGTTCTGCGCTGGATGCTCATGTTGTCTCCTGTTGTGAGTGATGGATGGATCAGGACGGAATGAAGTCGCTCAGTGGCAGCCACTTGCCGCCCTGGATGCGGTAGATGCGCATGGCGGTGCCACCCAGGCGTTTGCTTTCGCTGAACGTCATGGGTGCCGAGCCGAAATCGTCAGCCGGGAACTGAATGCGTTGCATCGCTTCGTTGAAGCGCTGCGTCGTCAGGTTGGTGCCTGCGCCTTCCATGCCTTTGAGCACCCAGCCGGCGCTGACATAGGCGCCCGATGCGTACTGCCCCGGCTCTTCGCCGAACTTGGCCTTGTAGGCGGCAAACCATTTCTTCATGCCCTCGGTCGGGCCGCTGGCGTCAGGCGGCAGATTCAGGCCAATGGCCATCAAGCCTTCCATGGCTTCGCCGCCGAGTTTGGGAACTTGCGCCGAAAAGGCCGAAGCCGAACTGATGAAATCCGGGTTGTAGCCCAGCTTCTTGGCTTCTGCGATGGAGGCAACGGTTTCGCGTGCGGTGGTGCCCAGCATCACCGTGTCGCAGCCTGCCGTCTTCATGCGTGCCACCTGCGAGCTGAAGTCGGTGGCGCCGCGCTTGTAGGTGGTGCGCTCAAGCAGGTTGATCTTCTGTGCAATCGCCTCGGCATTGACGCCGCGCATCAGGTCCTGCCCGAACTCGTCGTCCTGCACCAGGGAACAGTATTTGCGGTCGGCGCGCGTCTTGATCATGTAGCGCACCATGACCTTGCCCATGTCGCTATAGGGTGCGACGGAGGCGAATTTCAGCGGTGAGGGCGGATCGTAGGCCAGTGGTGTGGCGGCGTTGGCAAACGAATGGATAACGCCGGCTTCCAGAAAAATCGGCATTGTGGTGACGGCGATGGCGGTCCCCATCGTTCCGATCATCAGAAAGACATGATCGCTCTGGATCAGCTTTTGCGCCGCCATCACGCCCTTCTTGGTGTCGTAACCAGAGTCCTCCACGATCAGGCGGACCTTGCGCCCGGCAACACCGCCAGCGGCGTTGGCTTCGTCAAAGCGCATGCGCAAGCCATTGATGACTTCCTTGCTGAACGCCACCACCGGACCGGAAAGATCCTGGATCGTGCCGATCACGACTTCATTGGCGCTGACGCCGTTCACCGCCTGCGCCTGAACCGCCTGCGAAGCAAGCAAGGCGCCAGCGAGCAGCAGGCTGCCCACAATGGATTGACAAGGCCGGTTGTTCATATTGATGTCTCCATGATGGATTTAGAAGCGAAAAGAAAGCCGCTGGCACTGCACCCTGCCCCTCGCCGAAGCGCAGGGCAGACCTCTCACATGGTAGTTTTGTGCCGACGCAGGTTCTTGCGACTAGTGGCTACCGCGACTAGGGGTTTCCACTAGCCTGGCGCGGCGCCGGGCTCAGATGAATTCGCTGATGGCCACCCATCTGCCGCCTTGCAGCCGATAGATGCGCATCGCCGTGCCGCCCAGGCGCTTGGTCTTGCTGAAGGTCATGGGCGCAAAGCCGAACTCGTCAGCCGGGAAGGGCGTTGCCCGGTAGGCAGGCCGCGTGCGCGGCCCGATGCCCAGGGTGACAACACGCTGGGCATGGAGCGAATGGTAGGCAGGCGCGCGCAGCGCTTCTTGTGGCTAGTTGCTGCTGGCGCTAGGGGTTTTTAC
>SESB01001081.1_pt1 | contig 18538 bp, 19 predicted proteins | sample 3171441 | NCBI WGS metagenome assembly SESB01 (sample SAMN06051867, study PRJNA518727) | freshwater metagenome | biome: subpolar coniferous forest; feature: holomictic lake; material: water; isolation source: holomictic Lake 227, 6 m depth | place: Canada: near Kenora, Ontario | collected... | reverse complement strand
AACCAAAAGTTTCATTGCTTTGCTAACATCAGGTTTATACATTTTTAATTTTTCAGCAATAACCGTTTGTTTAATCGTAATGTAATTCTCAAATTCTAAATTTCCCATTAACAGCAACATAACTTTTAGAGTTTGCCCTGTCATGTCTTCATCTGTTGCAATAATTTCTAATGAATCTTGAAACGTCAAAATAGATTTTCGGGCAATGTCGATTGTTGAGTATGAAAAATCAATATCGCAAAAATCAACCACTTTGCTAAACCATTCACCGTTTAATCGGTACGCTCTATTTGCTTCGTGCAATTGTTTTTCAATCACACGGGCATTTTCCATAAAATCAGAAATCATCACAGATATAATGCCATTCGGAATAGCCGTTTTAAGTTGCGATACTCGACGTTTAATATCTCGCGTCATTCCTATTTTCTTGTTTCCGCGACCATCTTCAACAATATAAATCAGTTTCATTTTTAAACCGCCCAAAAATCAAAATTCCAATGCTTACTACAAAGCCAAATCAATACGCCATTTCAACATCAACAAACGTACTTTTTGAAACGGGATAAGGAATACTAAATCCTTCGGCTTTCAAATCTTCTAAATGAAATTGAATAGCCTCTTGAATCAACTCGATGACTTCATTTTCGGTTTCGCCGACTGCGACACAGCCTGCCAAATCTGGAACAAACGCACCATAACTGGTTTCACCTTTTTCGATTACGACCATATATTGCATTTTCTACTCCTTCAAACCTGCTTGTTTTAAAACACTGTTCAGCGTTCCCGCTGGCATATCAATACTTGGTTTACCTGCGACGGTGACAGTTCCTAATTTGTACAAATGATGGAATTGTCGATGACTGCCACGCTGTCGAACTAAAAACCAACCATTTTGCTCAATCAGTTTCAACAGCTCTGAAACTTTCATCAAACCCTCCAAAAAAATCAAAATCCCAACACACACAAAGCCAAATCAATCAACGCTCACAATCTGAGTTATTAGCCCCAACACATTCAAAGCTAGAAATAGATTCCTCATAGGCATTTCTTATGCAGTCAATATCAATTCCGCAAGCAGATTTAATTTGTATTGCCTCTTTCAATTCTGTTGCCGCAACCGCCGCGTCCCGCACTTTTGCTTTTTTGTAAGCCTTCATATTTTCAACATCTAAAGCTGCTAATTCTGAATTTGCACAAATGGTTATTTCGGTTGGTTTAGTCGCTTTTTTACAATCAAAACTGGGAGAAACTTTTTTTGGTGGTTCTGTTGTGACTTGTTTATCTTGAACGATTTTATCAAGCCACTCTTTTTTTAATTCGTTAGCTTCCTGTTTTTCTTGGATTGCTTGCAGCCTTTCAGATTCCAAATTAGTCTGCTCTGTTTCCTGTCTTAATTTTTCAACTTCCTGTTTGACCTGTTCATTTTTTTGATTTTCAGTGGTTTTTTCTAATTCAAAAACTGGCTTTAACAATGCCGAACTGACGATTTCATTGAGCAAATTTTTCCACGCAAGGCTTTCAAGTTCAACAAATAACTCTTTGCCATCATCCGTTGGCTGAACACTATATTCAACGTCTTTTTTTGTGAAAATGTTAATGCTGTCATCAATGTTCAGTTTTCTCGCATATTGAGAAATTTTTTCTAACGCTTTCATCTCTCTGGCTTGCTCTGCATCGGAAAGCATACTGGTGGGAATCGTCATTTTTAATGAACCAGTGCAAAACTTTTTAGTGCTATTTGGATCTTCTTTTGCTGTTCTAATACTTTCTATAGCAATGCTCACTTGACTCAGTGAAGCACCTACTTTTGCCTTATCAAAAATAAAATCTCCATTATTGTATTTTTCGTCTAAAAGTATTTTTTCAGCACCGTTTACAACAATTTCACTTACCAATTTTTGTGCATCTGGAGATGAGCAACTGGCTACAGGCTTTTCCTGATTCTTATCACAGCCGACTAATACCAAACCTGTGAAAAACAATACTGCGAGATTTTTAGCGTTCATTACCTATCCTCGTTTTTTTAAAAGTTAAAAAAGTGTGCTTCGTGCGAGTTAAACCAACTTTCCCCACATATCGTAATCGTCTGCGTCTTCGATTTCGACTTGCACAAAGTCACCCACTTTCAAATGCGTCGCGCCATCGATGAAAACTTGCCCGTCAATTTCAGGTGCATCGGCTTTGCTGCGAGCAACTGCGCCTTCTTCTACCACTTCGTCAATCAAAACGGTTTCGATTCGACCGATTCGACGCTGCAAACGTGCCGCGCTGATTTCAGCTTGATGCGCCATGAAACGCGCCAAACGCTCTTGCTTCACTTCTTCGGGAACAGGATTTGGCAACTCATTTGCGGTCGCGCCTTTCACAGGTGAATAGGCAAACGCGCCCACGCGGTCTAATTGCGCTTCAGTCAAAAAGTCTAACAATTCTTCAAATTCACTTTCGGTTTCACTGGGAAAACCGACAATAAACGTACTTCGCAACGTAATATCCGGACACACTTCGCGCCACGCTTTGATGCGCGTTAAATTATTTTCACTCGCGGCGGGACGTTTCATCGCCTTCAAAATGCGTGAATTTGAATGTTGAAAGGGAATATCCAAATACGGCAAAATCTTTCCTTCTGCCATCAACGGAATCACATTATCGACGTGCGGATACGGATAAACATAGTGCATTCGTACCCAAATTCCCAAATCGCCCAACGCTTCGGCTAAATCATAAAAACGAGTTTGATACGATTTACCGCGCCAATCGCGGGGTGCGTATTTTAAATCCAAACCATAAGCACTGGTATCTTGCGACACCACGAGTAATTCTTTCACGCCCGCTTTCGCTAACGTTTCAGCTTCACGCAAAACTTCATCAATCGGACGACTAACCAAATCGCCACGCATCGACGGAATAATACAAAAGGTGCAACGATGATTACAGCCTTCGGAAATTTTCAAATACGCATAATGGTCAGGCGTAAGTTTAATGCCTTGCGGTGGCAACAAATCGAAAAACGGTTGATGTGGCGCGGGCAGATATTCGTGAACGGCAGCAACCACTTCGTCAAAAGCGTGTGCGCCAGTGACTTTTAAAACTTGTGGATGTTTGGCGCGGATTTCTGCTTCGCGTGAACCTAAACAACCCGTGACAATCACTTTGCCATTTTTCGCCAACGCTTCACCGATGCTGTCGAGCGATTCTTCGACTGCTGAATCGATAAAACCGCAAGTGTTCACCACGACTAAATCCGCGTTTTCGTATGTCGGTGAAATCGTATAACCTTCACGACGTAACGTGGTCAAAATACGTTCGCTGTCTACCAACGCTTTTGGACAACCTAAACTAATAAAACCAATATGCGGTGCGCTCATCAAATAAATCCGTCAAAAATAATCAAAAATAACCCAATTGCGCGGCATTATAGCACGCACAGAAAAATGATTTTTATCGGTAGCGGTGTTAGAATTCAAGCCATTACTTCCATCTGTTGAATCCACTAATGACGATTAACGCGCGGTCTAAATCCCATTCTCCTCCCGCTGTAGAATTCAAAAGCAGCACATTTTCGGTGCCTGTTTTAAGTATCGCCAGTAATGATTTGGTGCTTATTCAGCAGTTACTGGACGAAAAAATTAAACTCGCGCCCGAATTTTTTAAGCATTCGCCGGTCGTGGTTGATTTGAATGAAGTGAACAAAAAACAATTAGTCATTCATTTTGGTGATTTAGTTACTTGTATTCGCAAATCGAATTTGTTTGTCATCGGCGTACGCGGGGGCGATGAACAACAACATCAGGAGGCGATTGCGTTAGGAATTCCCGTTAATACGTCACCATCCAGTGATTACGGAAAAAGTTCCAAATCGATTAAAACGCCAGCCGATGATGAAGATGAGGTGGTATTGAACGATTCCAATACTGTGATAATTACCAAACCGATTCGGTCAGGACAACGAATTTATTCGCACGGCGATTTAATTGTGTTGGCGCAAGTAGGCGCGGGAGCGGAAATTTTAGCAGAAGGAAATATCCACGTTTACGGATCGTTGCGCGGTCGGGCATTGGCGGGTGTTCAGGGCAATACCGAAGCACGAATTTTTTGCTCGAATTTACAAGCGGAACTGATTTCAATCGCGGGAAATTATAAAATTAGTGACGATATTCAAGGGGCAATTGCAAATACGCCGATTCAAATTTATTTACAAAAAAACACCTTAGTCATTAAACCGTTAGTTTGATGAACATCATAAAAATTCTTTTGGAGGGTATAAATGGCACGAATTATTGTTGTAACGTCGGGTAAAGGCGGTGTGGGTAAGACCACGACTAGCGCAGCGATTTCTATGGGATTGGCAAAAAAGGGTCACAAAACGGTGGTGATTGATTTTGACGTGGGTTTGCGTAATTTAGATTTGATTATGGGCTGCGAACGCCGCGTGGTGTACGACATTATCAACGTCATTAACGGCGAAGCCACTTTAAATCAAGCCTTAATTAAGGACAAAAACTGTAACTTATTGTCGATTTTGCCCGCGTCACAAACGCGCAATAAAGACGCGCTGACACAAGAAGGCGTGGGTAAAATTTTAGAAGAATTAGGAAAAGAATTTAAATATATTGTGTGCGATTCACCGGCAGGTATTGAACAAGGCGCACATCTGGCGATGTATTTTGCCGATGATGCGTTTATTGTGACGAATCCCGAAGTGTCTTCGGTGCGCGATTCCGATCGAATTCTGGGTTTACTTGCCAGCAAATCGCGTCGCGCTGAACAAAATGAAGAGCCAATTAAAGAATATCTGTTGTTATCACGTTATTCGCCCGAGCGCGTCAAGTCAGGCGAAATGCTGAGTTTGGACGATGTGCAGGAAATTTTGTCTTTGCATTTATTGGGCGTTATCCCCGAATCCAAATCCGTTTTACTGGCATCCAATTCAGGAATTCCTGTTATTTTGGATGATAAAAGTGATGCTGGACAAGCGTACGCCGACATCGTGGCGCGTTATTTAGGTGAAAATAAGCCGCATCGATTTATTGATGATAAAACAGGGTTTTTTAGGAAGTTATTCGGGGGAAAATAATCATGAGTTTACTGGATTATTTTAGATCATCTAAAACCAGTTCCGCTTCACTCGCTAAGGAACGACTACAAATTCTGGTGGCTTACGAGCGTTCCTCCAGCAGTCAGCCGTCTTATTTGCCACAATTGCAAAAAGAATTATTGTTGGTAATCCAACGGTATGTCGATGTGAGTCAAGATGCGATGACGATTAACTTAGAGCAAAACGACAATCAAGAGACACTTGAATTAAACATTGTTCTGTCAGAACGGCGGCGTAATTAACATGACGAAAAAAGTGAGTTACCTACTAATTTTTTGCTGCATTCTGACGATGACATTGACGACAGGTTGCAGCCCGAAAAAAAATATTCGCGCCAATCCACACACGGTTGCTGACCGTCGCACGGCGGATATGGCTGAAATCGATAAAGACATTGCCACTGAAATCAAAGAAAATTTGCGCGACGATGAAGAAACACGGCGTTTTCATGTGAATGTGACTGTTTATAATGGCGCGGTGTTGCTAACTGGCGAGGCGATGAATGAGGCGGGAAAAAGCAAAATTGTCGAAATGGCGCGGGTGGTGAAGCACGTCAAAATGGTGCATGACAATTTAATTGTGGATTATCCCAGCGATAATTTATCGCGGTCGAATGACCATCGAATTGCACAAAGCCTCAAACAAGCCTTGACGCAAATTCATGATTTGCCGAATTTTGATCCGTCGCTGATTAAAATAGTTGTCGAACAGAGTTCGGTGTATTTAATGGGGCGCGTGCATCGTAATGAAGGCATGGTGGTCATTAACGTGGTTCGGTTGGAACCCGATATTCGTCAAATTATCACGGTTTTTGAATACATTGATTGATTTTGTAAGGGCGGGTTCTAAACCCGCCCTCAACTACGCGAACTAGGGCGGGTTTAGAACCCGCCCCTACATTGAAAAATTCATTGAAAAATTCATTATGCAAAAAACTCTCCCCGCCGAATTTCTAAACGCTTTAAAAAACATTTTCCCTAAAAACGATATTCTCACCGAACCCGAAGAATGTTGGACTTATGGCTACGACAACAGCCGCCGTCATGCCTTGCCGCAAGTCGTGGTTTTCGCCACCACACACGAACACGTTTTGCACGTCGTACAATTGTGCAATGAATTTGACATTGCCATCACCGCGCGAGGACGTGGCACGGGAACAACGGGCGCAATCGTGCCATTACACGGCGGTTTGGTTTTGTCGTTGGAACGCATGAAACAAGTGTTGGATTTTTCGCCTGACAATCGTTACATCAAAGTTCAAACCGGCATCACCAATCAAGAAGTGCAAGATTACGTCAAAAGCGCGGGATTTTTCTGGTCGCCCGACCCAACCAGCGCGGCATTTTGTAGCGTTGGCGGCAATTTGGCGTACAACTCCGCCGGGCCAAAAGCGGTGAAATACGGCACGCCGCGCGAAAATACACTCGGTTTACGCGTCGTCACGGGTGCTGGACACGAAATGAAAGTCGGCGTTTACACCAGCAAAGGCGTGGTTGGTTACGATTTGACCCGCTTAATTATTGGTTCGGAAGGCACATTAGCCATTATCACCGAAGCGACGTTGAAACTCACGCCGTTACCCGAAGCGAAAAAAACGTTGCGGGCGATTTATAAAACGGTCGGTGATGCCGCGCAAGCTGTCGCGGCTGTGATGTCGCAACCTGTCGTACCGTGTGCGTTAGAATTTATGGACGGCAACGCGATAAATATGATTCGCCATTACACCGAAACCGATTTGCCCGAAAATGCCGGCGCAATGTTGATGATTGAAGTCGATGGTCAAGCGGAAGGCTTGGATTATGCCGCCGAAAAAGTCATCAAAGCCGCGACCAATGACGGGCTAATGTCGATGCGTTTGGCGAAAAATGCTGCCGAAGTAAAAGCACTTTGGGATACGCGAAAAGCGTTGTCACCTGCCCTGCGAAAAGTTGCCCCGAAAAAAATCAATGAAGATGTCGTGGTTCCTGTGACGGAAATTCCCGCGTTAATCGCAGGTTTAGAGTTGCTGTCGAAACAATACGAATTACCAATTATCAATTTTGGTCACGCGGGAAATGGCAACATTCACGTTAATTTATTACTCGACCCCGACGACCCAATTCAAAGCAAAAAAGCCCACGCTTGTTTGGATGAAATTTTCTCGTTGGTGTTGAAATTGAATGGCACATTATCGGGCGAACACGGCGTGGGTTTGGAAAAACGCGATTTTGTAGACCGTGAATTAGACGCAAATTCGCTCAATTTAATGCGGGCAATTAAACGCCAATTCGACCCGAAAAACTTATTAAATCCTGACAAAATGTTGCCTGTGCTTTCTTAGTCGGATTACGCTTCGCTAATCCAACCTACCTTTATTACTTAAAATTTTATGAACGAAACTTTAAACACGTTAACCACCCTGCGCGATTATATGCGTTGGGCTTCAAGCCGTTTTACCGCCGAAAAATTGTCTTTCGGTCAAGGCACGACGACCGCATTGGACGAAGCGGTTGCGCTGGTTTTATATGCCGTCAATCAGCCTTATCATTTATCAGCGAATTTTTTTGATTGCGTGTTGACACTCGAAGAACGCCAAACGGTTTTTGATTTAATTGAACGCCGCATTAACGAGCGCATTCCGGCGGCATATTTAACCAAAGAATCTATTTTTATGGGATTACCATTTTATGTTGATGAGCGCGTTTTAATTCCCCGTTCGCCCGTTGCCGAATTGATTGAACAACGTTTTGAACCGTGGGTGGAAGAAGAAAGCGTCGAACACATTTTAGATTTGTGTACGGGCAGCGCGTGCATTGCGATTGCGTGCGCGTATGCGTTTCCGAATGCGATGGTCGATGCGGTAGATTTGTCGCCCGAAGCCTTGGAAGTTGCTGAAATCAACATCGAAAAACATCACACACAAGAATCGGTCACGACGTATTATTCGGATTTGTTCAACAAATTACCGCCGACGAAATACGACATTATTATCAGCAATCCGCCGTATGTGTGTTTGAACGAATGGGAGAATTTGCCGCCCGAATTCCACGCCGAACCCGATATGGCTTTCAAAGGCGGCACGTCGGGGTTGGATTTGGTGTTGCGGATTTTGAGCAACGCGAAAGCCTATTTGAGCGAACACGGCATTTTGGTGGTCGAAGTCGGCAGCAGTTCGGAAACGTTGCAAAATTTATTGCCCGACGTGCCGTTTTATTGGTTGAATTTTGAACGCGGCGGCGACGGCGTGTTTTTGCTGACGGCTGACCAAGTTTCTGATTTTCACGATACGTTTACCAACGCTTTGAAAAAACACAATTGAGAGATATAAAATGAAAATAACGCTTAAAACGCTTCTCACATTTGGACTTTTGTTTGCAATTATCAGCAACTCACAAGCCACAGAAATCACAAACACAAGCGCAACTGGAACGACGTTTAAATTTTCAGCGACGTTAGATGCACCTTTAACGACCGGCAATAAAGTCAAAATTGACTTTGGCAAAGGCGGCTTAAAAGCAATGACTTGTTCTGCAAAAAATTGCACGTTGTCATCGAATGCTTTGCCGAGTGGAATTAGCACGGCAACCTATAAAATTGGTATTTATAACGCAAGCAATGTTTTACAAGGCTCAACTTCAGATGGAACTTATGTAATATCATCAAGTTCAAGCGCAACAGTATCGACAACTGATTCAAGCACTACCGACTATAGTAAAACCACAGGCTACACCAAAATTGCCAATAATAGTTCAACAGTTTCCGATTCTGCCAAACTCGGCACAAATCCTACTGACTGGGCTTGCACCCAAGACAATAAAACGGGCTTGATTTGGGAAGTAAAAACCACTGACGGCGGTTTGCGGGATATGAGTAACTATTATTCTTGGTATGAACCCGATGCCCGTAAAAATGGCGGTTTCGCGGGTTATCAAAATCTTGGTTCTTGTAACGGCAGCGATTGTGACATTTACGCTTTCAAAAACGCTGTCAACATACAAGGTTTGTGCGGCGCAACAGATTGGCGAGTGCCGACAAAAGAAGAGTTACTCAGCATTGTGAAATCTGGCGCGACTTATCCATCAATCGACACCACTTACTTCCCTAACACGAAACGTAGTTGGTTTTGGTCTTCCTCGTTTAGTGCTGGCTTTAGTAGCTATGCGTGGGGTGTCGGTTTTGACAGCGGATTTTCGGGCGGCAACAGTGAAAGCTTTAACGGTCGTGTTCGGTTAGTGCGTGGGTGACAGTGTTTTGATTTGGCTTTGTGAGTGTTGGGATTTTGATTTTTTGGGAGGTTTTATTATGGCGCATTTAATTTTATCGGATATGTCGGCGAGTGTTTCGGAGTTGAAAAAGCATCCCATCCGAACCGTTGCCGCAGGTGGTGGCTTGCCTGTTGCGATTCTTAGTCGAAATGAACCCGCATTTTATTGTGTACCCGCAGCGGCTTATGAAGCGTTACTTGAAAAACTCGATGATATAGAACTCAACGCGATGGCAGACCAGCGTTTAAATAACGGTCAGACGTTCATTCGGGTTTCACTTGATGAGTTATGAGTTAGATTTTCACCCAATCGCATGGAAAGAATGGCAATCTTTGGATTCGACAATTCGTGAGCAATTCAAACAAAAATTAGCGGAACGTTTGGAAAATCCACATCACGCACCGTCAAAATTATCGGGTCAAAAAGCGCGTTACAAAATCAAACTGCGAGCAATTGGCTATCGATTAGTCTATGAAGTTCGAGATAATGAGCTGATTGTTGTGGTAGTTTCGGTTGGTAAACGTGAACGAAATATCGTTTATAAAAACGCGGCACAGCGTTAATTTGATTTGATTTTGTGAATGTTGGGATTTTGATTTTTTTGGAGGTTTTGTGTTGAGTTATGAAGTAACTTTTGCTGATACGTCATTAAAAAATTTGGCGCGTTACCCCAAAAAAGACCAGCAATTGATTGTGAAAAACATTGAGGAATTGGCACAAAATCCGAATGTAAAAAGTAACGTTAAAAAGCTGGTCGATTTTGATGTTAGCTATCGACTGAGGATTGGTAATTACAGGGTGCTATTTGAAAAAGAAGATGGTTTAAAAATTATTGATGTCATTGATGTTTTAAGGCGTGACAAAGTTTATCGGAGAAAATGAAAATGTTTGAAACAGCTCAAATTATTCAAGAACATGGGCAAGCAAAATTTGCGGTGATTGAATTTGCAGAATATCAGCAAGTAAAAGAGTTATTGTCGGATACTGAAAAATTAGAAGATTACCTTGATTATTTGCATATTCAAAAAGTAAAACGCCAAGATTTTTCCAAACCAATACAAACTCTGTCGCAGGTAAAATTAGCGTTAGGTGTTTAGCTTTGTGGGTGTTGGGATTTTGATTTTTTTGGAGGTTTTGATGAAGGCTTCAGAGCTGTTGAAACTGATTGAGCAAACCTGATTTAGCGGGTTGTGTAGCCGTTGGCGAAACTGAAAATGAAGTCATCGAGTTAATTCAAGAGGCTATTCAATTTCATTTAGAAGATTTGAAAGCCGAAGGATTCAGTATTCCACGCCCTGTTTCAAAAAGCGCGTTTGTTGAAGTTGAAATGGCGTATTGATTTGGCGTTATAAGTTTTTAGATTTAATTTAGGATAAATAAAAAATGTCAGGAAACACAATAGGAAAATTATTTACCGTCACGACGTTTGGCGAAAGTCACGGCGCGGCTTTGGGCTGTATTATTGACGGTTGCCCGCCGATGATGGAACTTTGCGAGGCGGATATTCAACTCGATTTAGACCGCCGCAAACCTGGTACGTCGCGCCACACCACGCAACGCCGTGAAGCCGACGAAGTGAAAATTTTGTCGGGTATTTTTGAAGGCAAAACCACTGGCACGCCAATCGGTTTGTTAATCGAAAACACTGACCAGCGTTCAAAAGATTATTCCAAAATTTCACAAGCGTTTCGCCCTGGTCATGCAGATTTCACTTATCAGCAAAAATACGGTTTTCGTGATTATCGCGGCGGCGGACGTTCTTCGGCGCGTGAAACCGCCATGCGTGTGGCAGCTGGCGCGATTGCAAAAAAATATCTCAAAGAAGTTGCAGGTATTGAAATTCGCGGTTATTTGTCACAATTGGGAACAATTAAAATTGAACAACTTGATTGGGATATTATCGAAACCAATCCGTTTTTTTGTCCCGACGTGAACAAAATTGCCGAAATGGAAATCTACATGGACGCACTTCGCAAAGAAGGCGAATCGATTGGCGCACGCATTGAAGTGGTCGCAACAAATGTTCCCGCAGGTTTGGGCGAACCGATTTTTGACCGTTTGGATGCCGAACTCGCTTACGCTTTGATGAGCATTAACGCGGTAAAAGGCGTAGAAATCGGCGACGGTTTTAAATGCGTCGAAGCGAAAGGCACGCAATTCCGTGACGAAATTACGCCCGGCGGTTTTTTGAGTAATCACGCTGGCGGAATTTTAGGCGGCATTTCGAGCGGTCAAACGATCACCGCGAGCATTGCGTTAAAACCCACGTCCAGCCTACGTTTAGCGGGAAAAAGCATTGACCTGGAAGGCAATGCGGTCGAAGTGATTACCGAAGGGCGACACGATCCGTGTGTTGGAATTCGCGCCACACCGATTGCCGAAGCGATGGTGGCGATTGTGTTAATGGATCATTTGTTGCGGCAACGCGCCCAAAACGGTAACGTAAAATAAAATCCAAAACTGCTTTGATTTTACAATTTTTGACAACCGAGGAGTCGGCATAATTAACCATCGAGAATTATTTTCGACTCATCGATTTAAGCAAAAGAAATCTAAAAGCATCAAAGGCTTTTTGCATAACCGCTGGTTTATACGGAAAAATTTCAATGGAATCTGTTGCGTGTATCCAGCATCGCGGGTCAGCTTCAAATAATAGTAATTCACCATCTTGAGTTTCGGCACAGTCAATCACGACATAATTAAGATTCAGTTTATCCGCAATGGCGAATAGTGCTTCGTGATGTCTGGCAGCAAAATCATCGTCAAAATTTTCCATAACTGCTTGTTCTTCCGCCCGTTTGTGTTCATTTAATTCCATACCAGAAGAATTATAGTGAACCATCCAGTTTTCAGAAATGGCCAAATGACATATAAACGGTTTTCGATCAATTAACGCAATTCTTAATTTTCGATAACATTTGTCGTGGCTTATATATTCGACAAATTCAGAAACATAAAACTCATCATTTTCTGCATAATTCTCCAAATAGAAACTTAATTCATCGGCATTATTTATTTTTTCAAGTCCTTTACCACCATGCGTATCAATCGGTCTTACGGTGATGGGAAAAGTGAATTCGTCTAACTGGTTTCGCCGAATACAATGTGTTTGCGGCATCAAAAGCCCAGGAACATTTTGAAGAATTGGCGCAATTTTGTGACGTGCACAATTCATAATATCTTCAGGATGATTGATGTAAGGTCGTGGCAAAAGAAGAAGCAGGTCTGCTATTTTTTTGAGCGTGGGATTATTTTTATCCGATTCACCTAACGCCACAAATGCAACATCATGATTTGGTATTGCGTTGGGTAAATCTTTTTCGGGTGAAATGTAAAGCAAATCGAGTTGAATGTCGCTGTGTTCAATCAGAAAATCGAGCGGTGTGTTATCGGTCATATTCCCTGCACCCATCAAAGCAAGTAATCGTATTTTTGGATTTTCTGGGCTGTTCACTCGATAAATACAGCTATGTTCTAATGCTTTCGCTTGCATATCTAAAGCCAACTCATTTTGATCAAGAGCAGATGCAATATAAAACATCCGCATAAACATATTGCCGAGATTCGTATCTTCGGCAGCATCATGAACCAGTTGGGGTATATCGGTAATGGTTTTTCGTGCCATCGCACAGTGTGATAAAACGGTCACTAAATTATTCATGATAGCCTATAAAAATTATGTTTTTTAAAATGGATGCCGACAAAGTGGTCGGTGATTTGTAAATGGTACGCAAATCAAATTTATCGATAAAACAGGAAAATAATATGAGTATGTCAATTTCAGGCGCAGGCACAAATTGGTCACAGCCTAAAGTAATGTCGGGGGCAAGTTCATGTAAAAATATGGGCGCAGATACGGTTTTTCATAAATTAAGCAGTAGAAACATTTCCGCCTTTTCTGCCTTCGTTATCCATCCAATGGTGGCGATACTTCCAGCCACCAAGCATTCTTCCGCGACGACACTGACGGAAGACAAACCATTCGCAGACCAGCCCGTTTTTGGATTCAAAAGATGACAATAACGCTTCCCAGAAATCTCGATAAATCGCTCATAATCACCACTAGTCGCTAATGCACCGTGCGTGAGTTCGATTGTGGCAATTGAAGTATTCGGATTTCTAGGATGAGAAATTCCAATTTGCCACAGTTCCTGATTTGGATGCGAACCAATGACAGCAATATCACCACCAAAATCAATTAGACCGTGTTCAACACCGAGCGATTTACAAATGAATGCCGCACGATCAGCGGCGTATTCTTTCCCGATTCCACCAAAATCAAGCTCCATGTTAGCGACCGAAAAATCCAAACGGGGCGGTGTCCAAATCACTTTTTCTAAGCCAATGAATGGCAATAATTTGTTGATTTCTACTTGTTCGGGCAATCGTGATTCTGAAAAATTCCAAACATTTCGCAGAATCCCCGATGTAATATCAAACAAGCCATCACTTTTTTTATGACACGCAAAAGCGTAATCCAGCAACCCCGCCGTTTCTTCATCAACATCAATAAAAAAACCGTGTTTCGCGGCGAGGTTTATTTTTGAAAGTAAGCTACTTTCACAATATCTCGAATACTTCGCGTTAATCCTGAAAACTTCTTGCATTACCGCGTCCGCAATAACTTCCGCCGCCGATTCGTTCGCCGAATACAAATGCAAGCGGCATTCGCTTCCAAGTGCCACGAAAGAAATACTGTGTAATTTCAACATTAAACGTATCAAGCCTCTAAAAGTTGTGTGATAAAAATGCCTTATTGGCAATATAACCACAGCGATTATCACGCCAGGTTGATTCATTTTTTATCTATTTGATATTTAATGTTATTTTCATAAACGTGAGGTCGCTGTTCTTTCTAAAATGTAGCAAATAAACCAGTATTGGTTGTTTGACACCGATTTTCAGTTTTCAAAAATTTAAATTTAAACACCAACGCGCCCAAAACGATAACGTAAAATAAAATCCGAATCTATAATAATAGGGGTAACGTCCAAAGGCGGGCGTTATCCCTATTTTTTTTCACTCTATTTTCGAGTATAGGCTTTATGACACACAAAAATTTAACCCTCGGCATTGCCAATTTTGATTACGCCGATTTGTACGATTCCGCTCGATTGATGGATTTACTGGCGGTTTTTGACGAATCCGTGAAATATCACGATGCCGATTTATACGAAAATTACATTTCGTACCGCAACACGCAAGGCGCGGATTTATCGCCTGAACAACAATCTGCAATGTTGGTTCAAGTCGCGCCCTTCGTAGGAAAATTTGTCGCCAAATTGTTCAACGTTGAAGCCGAACACCAAGCGCAAAAATCACACATTCAATCTGAAATCGAAACGATTTTTACCTTTAAAAATGAAGTGGTCGAAAAATTGGGCGTGGTTTTCAAAGGTCAAACCACCGACGATTGGAAAATTCCCGACGTGTTAAATCGTTTTGATTTGTTAATCGAAGCCGGTTTCCCCGAAGCAAACACGACTGACGACGACGAACACCGCGTCGCACAAGTTGGCGCGGTGATTGGTTCATTGGCAAATCATTACAAAACGTTGGCGAAAGGCAAAGAAAGTCATTATGAAAATGCCGATTTACAAGCCGAAGCCTTACGCGAAAAATTAAAAGCGCATGAACTCGCCGCAACCGAATTTGCCGACATTATCAACGCACCCGATTTCACCGAATTCACCGCTGGTTTAATGGAAGTCGTGCAAAGCTGGTGTTTTGTCGCGCAACAAGATGATGACGTGGTGGCGGATTGGCTGAGTTTCAAATTCCCTGAAAAACGGGATTTCGAGAATTTAGTCGAACACGAACTCATCGACAAAACCGAATTCAACGTGTGGATGGGCGAACATCGTCGTCGCCGCGACGGTTTCAAATTGACCGATTTGCGTTACAACCAACGCCAAGTTTTATCGGAAGTGAATCATTGTATTTATTGCCATGAACGCGACACCGATTCCTGTTCAAAAGGCATGATTAACAAGAAAACGCAGATTTTTAAAGCTGATCCGCTGGGCGTGACGACCATCGGTTGTCCGCTCGATGAAAAAATTTCAGAAATGAATATCCTCAAACGTGACGGCGACAACATTGGCGCGTTGGCGATTGTGACCGTTGACAATCCAATGTGTGCCGGCACGGGGCATCGGATTTGCAACGAATGTATGAAGGGCTGTATTTACCAAAAAACCGATCCTGTGAACATTCCGCAAATCGAAACGAATGTTTTGACCGACGTTTTGTTTATGCCTTACGGGTTTGAAATTTACAGTTTGTTGACGCGCTGGAATCCGCTCAACGTCAAGCGTCCCGTGATGTTGCCGTACAACGGTAAAAATGCGCTCGTTGTCGGTTTAGGGCCAGCGGGTTATACGATGAGCCATTATTTGCTCAACGAAGGTTTTGCCGTCGCGGGAATTGACGGTTTGAAATTAGAACCATTGCCCGTTGAACTCACAGGCGATGCGGACAATTTACCTGCGCCGATTGCGGATTTCAAAGACCTTTACGAAGATTTAGACAAACGTATTTTAGCGGGTTTCGGCGGCGTGGCGGAATATGGAATTACGGTTCGTTGGGACAAAAACTTTTTGAAAGTCATGTATTTAATGTTGTTGCGTCGTCAAACGTTCCGCGCTTATGGCGGCGTGCGTTTTGGTGGCACGTTGACCATTGATGATGCGTGGAAAATGGGCTTCGACCACATTTGTATTGCGTCAGGCGCGGGTCAACCGACGATTATTGATTTGAAAAACAACCTCCTGCGCGGTATTCGTAAAGCCTCCGATTTCTTGATGGCGTTGCAATTAACCGGTGCGGCAAAAGCCTCTTCGCTTGCGAATTTACAAGTGCGTTTGCCTGCGGGCGTGATTGGTGGCGGCTTGACGGCGATTGATACCGCAACGGAATTGATGGCGTATTATCCCGTTCAAGTTGAAAAAATCCTGCATCGTTATGAAATTTTAACGAAACTTTACGGCGAAGAAAAAGTTCGTGCGCGTTATGACAAAGAAGAAAACGGCATTTTGGACGAGTTTTTAGCGCACGGAAAAGCGATTGCTGCCGAACGTGAACGCGCCAAAGAAGAAGATGAATTGCCTGATTTTCAACCACTTGTCGAATCATGGGGTGGCGTGACGTTGTTCTATCGCAAAGGTATCAAAGACGCGCCCGCGTATCGTCAAAACCACGAAGAAATCAACGAAGCCTTAGAAGAAGGCATTGCGTTGGCTGAATTCATGAGTCCCGTCGGTGCAAATGCCGATGAATTTGGGCATTTGGTGTCAGTCGATTTCCAAAATACCCAAACCAAAGCTGCGGTAAATGTGTCCTTGCGTAATTTGTACGTCGCGGCGGGAACGTCACCAAATACAATTTACCAAAGCGAATATCCCGACACATTTGTGATGGATAAATGGTTCTTCCAACGCTACGAACCAGAATTTGAAAATGGCGCGGTTTCGCTGGTCGAAATGCACGATGAAAAAATGCCTAAATTAGGCAAACCTGCGCCGCTTACGTCGTATCAAAAAGACGGCAAATTCATCAGTTTTTACGGCGACAATCACCCTGTTTATGCGGGCAACGTCGTGAAAGCGATGGCGAGCGCGAAAAATGGTTATCCGTATGTCGTGAAATTATTTGAGCAAGAATTGGCAAATTTGAATCCTGCTCAACAATCAGAACGTGATGCAGCGGCGAAAAATATGTTTGCCCGTTTAGATGCGGCTTTCAAAGCGACGATTGTGGAAATTAACCGTTTAACGCCGACGATTATTGAGTTGGTGATTAAATCGACGTTGGCGGCAGAAAAATTTGAAGCGGGTCAATTTTACCGCGTGCAAAATTACGAAGCGTTTGCGCCGACGGTTGAAGGCACGGTTTTAGCGGCGGAAGGGCTGGCGTTGACAGGCGCGGAAGTGAACAAAGAAGCTGGCACGGTTTCGTTGATTACGTTGGAAATGGGTTCATCGTCGCGGTTGTGTGCAACGTGGAAAGTCGGCGATCCTGTTGTGTTGATGGGTGTAACAGGTACGCCCACCGAAATTCCAACAGGTCAAACCGTGTTGTTGATTGGTGGCGGTTTGGGTAACGCCGTGTTGTTCTCAATCGGTAAAGCCTTACGCGCCGCAGGAAACAAAGTGATTTATTTCGCGGGTTACAATTTAGCGCGAGACCGTTTCAAAGTCGAAGACGTGGAAGCGGCGGCGGATATTGTGATTTGGTCGGTGAATAAAGGCGAAAATGTTGTTCCGTTCACGTCAAATCGTCCGCAAGATAAATCGTTTGTCGGGAACATTTTGGAAGCGATGATTGCTTATGGCAAAGGCGAATTGGGCGAACAACCGATTTCACTCGCTGACGTTGACCATTTGATTGTGATTGGTTCGGACAGAATGATGGAAGCGGTCAAACACGCGCGTTTTGATGTGTTGAAACCGTATTTGACCAAAGCGCATCATGCGGTCGGTTCAATCAATTCGCCGATGCAGTGCATGATGAAAGGCATTTGCGCTCAATGTTTGTGCAAACACGTTGATAAAGACAGCGGCAAAGAGTTCTTTGTTTACTCGTGTTACAACCAAGATCAGGATTTGGATAAAGTCGATTTCCCGAATTTGAATGCGCGTCTCAAACAAAACACCGTGCAAGAAAAATTGTCTAATCTTTGGTTGGATTATTTGTTGACGAAGTAAGAAAAAAACGGGCGAACAGGTTAAATGTTTTATTCTGTTCGTCTACTGTACTTTTAAAGTGAGAGATAAATATGAATCCACAAGAAAGCACCGAATGGCAAAAAGAATTTTTGAAAATTGCCGAATCTCTAAAAGTAGAAAGTGATAGAGGCTGCGTTTTAGTTGTCGCAACATTAGTAGAAAACGCTTTGGAAGAACATATAACAGCAAGACTTATTCAGAAAATAGATAATAACCACGATGAACTTATGTCTACCAGTAAACCTATTAGTGCCTTTGGTTCAAAAATAGATTTTGCATATCGGCTAGGAATTATTCCCGTTCACGAACGAAAAATTTATCATCAGCTCCGCGAACTTCGTAATAAGTGCGCTCATTCAATTGATGAACAAGATTTTGCAAAAAATCACTTTAAAGACAGGATGAAAAATATCATCAAAGAACATCCAGAGATATGGAGCGTTATGAGTTCAAAACTTGAGTTTAGCTCAGTA
>SESB01001079.1_pt1 | contig 18558 bp, 17 predicted proteins | sample 3171441 | NCBI WGS metagenome assembly SESB01 (sample SAMN06051867, study PRJNA518727) | freshwater metagenome | biome: subpolar coniferous forest; feature: holomictic lake; material: water; isolation source: holomictic Lake 227, 6 m depth | place: Canada: near Kenora, Ontario | collected... | reverse complement strand
GCTGACTCTTTATTTCGCTCTTGTACAAAATCACCTTTGGCTCTTGATAATAAAATGTGTCTAAATCATTGCCGTCAGCTTTAGCTGACGAATAATAAGGAATTTTGCTAATTTTGGCTTTAGCCAAACCAATAGTATTCTATTATGTCATATGTAAGAATTTGGGTTCATCTTGTGTTTTCCACTAAAGACAGAAAAACGATTCTATCCGATAATATCAGGCAGGAAGTTCATCAGCATATTATTGAAAATTGCAAACTGAAAAATATCTACCTACAGGCTATTAATGGTTTTACAGAACACATTCATTGTCTGATATCATTAGGGAAAGATCAATCTATTGCCCAGGTCGTACAATTAATCAAAGGGGAATCGTCATTTTGGATCAATAAAAGCAAACTTGTTAATGGGAAGTTTGCCTGGCAGGATGATTATTTCGCGGTATCAGTAAGTGAATCCCAGGTAAAGACGATTACCAATTATATTAAAAACCAGGAGAACCATCATAAACATAAATTATATTCTAGGGAAGTTGAAGAATTCATGACAAAATATGGCTTCATGTTATTGAATGATGACCAGCAATAAAGTTAAAGGAGTTTGGCTAAAGCCAAATTCGAATGCCCAATATTATCCGTCAGCTAAAGCTGACGGCAATGCCCCCAGCCCCTTCTCCTGAAGGAGAAGAGGAGCAGATTGTCGGGAATTTAAGGAGAAGGGGCTGGGGGATGAGGTGCAAAGCGACAGATTACTCCTAACGACTAACGACTAACTCTCTTCTTTCCGGGGCCAATTCAAAATATCCATCTGCCTCCGGATCGATTCCTGGTGGATCAGTTCGAGTACCTTCAACAGAAAATCACGATCGAGACCAAGCTTTATCCCAACATCCATGCGGTCGACGATGATGTCGCGCCAGCGTTTGATCTGCAGTACGGTGATGTCGTTTTCTTTTTTATAATCGCCGATCTCCTCAACAATTTTCATCCTTTTGCCAAGAATGTCGAGGAGTTCCCAGTCGATTTTGTCGACTTCGGTACGTAACTGCTCAAGGCGGCTTTGAAATTGAATATCTCCCGGGGATCGAACGATAAGGTTTTGAAGGATTTTTTCCAGATCAGCAGGCAAGAGTTGTTGACGGGCATCTGTCAATGCCGTATCCGGGGCGTAATGCGACTCTATCATCAGGCCATCCATTTCCAGGTCAAGGGCTTTTTGCGAAATTGCGGCGATACCAGACCTTTTCCCGCTGATATGACTTGGATCGCAGATCAGCGGCAGGTTAGGATAAATCCGCTTCAGCTCGATGGGGATTTCCCACATGGGCGAATTGCGATAAGGTTGCCGTTCGAAATAATGAAATCCCCTGTGAACCGCAATCAGCCTGGTGATTCCGGCATTGTTGAGTCGCTCCAGCGCGCCAATCCATAGTTTGATATCAGGATGTATCGGGTTTTTCACCATCACAGGGATATCGACGCCTTTGAGGCTGTCTGCGATTTCCTGCATTGAGAAGGGATTGACGACAGTTCTGGCGCCTATCCATAAAATATCGATCCCGGCTTCAAGGGCTTGTTCTATATGGAGCGGGCTTGCGACTTCTGTCGTAATAAGGAGGCCTGTTTCGGCCTTTACCCTTTGTAACCAAGCCAGGCCTTGCTTTCCAACACCCTGGAAGCCATCCGGCCTGGTTCTGGGTTTCCAGATCCCGGCCCTGAAAACTTTGACCTGGGGGACCTTCGCCAGGTCCCTGGCAGTATTCATCACCTGATCTTCAGACTCGGCGCTGCAAGGCCCGCTGATGATCAAAGGAGCTTTTAATAAGGGGAACCACTGGTCGAGGGAAATAATGTTTAAGTCCATAATGTTTAAGTCCGCAAAATTACAATAAATGCAGAAGCAGGGCGAAAACGCTTTATTGATTTCTTTTCCTACTTTTGCAGCAAGGTAATTATAAGGAATAGCCTAAAACTGAGCATAAAAAATGAGTAAGATTAAGCGTACCAAGATCTCTGAGCTTTTAAAAGAAAGCGCGAAAGAAAAAGTAGGAAGCCTGGTAAACATCAAAGGATGGGTCAGGACAAAGAGAGGAAATAAAAATGTTGCCTTCATTGCGGTCAATGACGGGAGTATCATTCATAGCATTCAGGTGGTTGCTGAATTAGCATCTTTTGAGGAAGAGCTCGTAAAGCGAATCACCACAGGTGCCAGTGTCAGTGTCAATGGAACGCTGGTAGAGTCCCCGGGGCAGGGCCAGAGTTTTGAGATCCAGGCAACAGAGATTGAAGTCCTTGGAGATGCCGATGCCGAAACTTATCCTTTACAGAAAAAGGGTCATACCCTGGAATTTCTGAGGGAGATTGCACATCTCAGGCCACGCACCAACACTTTTGGGGCTATCCTGCGGATCCGTCATGCCATGGCCTTTGCCATTCATAAATATTTCAATGACAATGGGGTATATTACCTGCACACCCCGATCATCACTGGTTCTGATGCAGAAGGTGCCGGGGCGATGTTCCGGGTGAGCACCTTAGATCCTAAGAATCCGCCACTAAAAGAAGATGGCAGCATCGACCATAGTTTTGATTTCTTTGGAAAAGAGACCAACCTTACTGTATCCGGACAATTAGAAGCTGAACTGGGTGCATTGGCACTTTCAGGCGTTTATACTTTTGGGCCTACGTTCCGGGCAGAGAACTCCAACACGCCACGCCATCTCGCTGAATTCTGGATGATTGAGCCGGAAATGGCTTTTTATGACATCATCGATGACATGGACCTGGCTGAGGATTTTTTGAAATACCTGCTTCGTTATGCCCTGGACCACTGCAAGGACGACCTTGAGTTTTTACAGAAGATGTATGATGAGGAACTGATTAAGAGACTGGAAGGTGTTTGTGAATCCAGTTTCACACGACTGACCTATACCGATGCTATCGATATCCTGATTGCTTCCGGCAAGAAATTTGAGTTTCCGGTGAGCTGGGGACTTGACCTGCAATCGGAGCATGAGCGTTACCTGGTTGAGCAGCATTTTGTCAATCCTGTTATCCTTACGGATTATCCCAGGGACATCAAAGCATTCTACATGAAGCAGAATGATGATGGAAAGACTGTAAGGGCGATGGATGTTTTGTTTCCCAAGATTGGCGAGATCATTGGAGGTTCGCAGCGGGAAGAAGATTATGAGAAACTCTTGTCACGCATTCGCGAGATGCACATCCCCGAGAAAGACATCTGGTGGTACCTGGAAACCCGCAAGTTCGGCACAGTACCTCACGCAGGTTTCGGATTGGGTTTTGAGCGCCTGATTCTTTTTGTCACCGGGATGAGCAACATCCGTGACGTCATCCCATTCCCAAGGACTCCGCAGAATGCTGAGTTTTAGAATCAGAATTTTGCTTACCTTTATTTTGTGAACCAATACCGATGCTGAAACAGGGCCTTTATCAAAAACAGCTTCAAAAGCTGAGTCCCCAGCAGATCCTCTTGATGAAGATTCTGCAGATCCCTGTTATGGAGTTAGATCAGCGCATCCAGGAGGAAATCGAACAAAACCCGGTATTGGAAGATTTGAGTGACCCGAACAGCGAGCCGGATAGTGACCCGGGACATGATGGATGGGAAGAAGAAGAGTATAAGCCTGAAGAAGAGACCATTATCAAAGACAAAGAGGTTGACCTCACGGAGTATTATGATGAGTATGAGACCCCGAGCTATCTCATGAAAAACCCCAATACGTCGAGTGATGATGAACGACCCTCTATTCCATTTGTATCAGACTCAACTTTCCAGGAATCGCTGATCACCCAACTAGGGCTTCGGAAACTGACCGAAAAACAATATAAAATTGGCCTGACCCTTATTGGAAACCTGGATGACTCCGGTTATCTGCGTCGGGAGACGAAAGCCATGGTTGACGACTTACTTTTCTCACAGAACATTTCGGCCACTGAATTCGAGATTCTGGATGTTTTGGAAATCATTCAGGAATTTGACCCTGCGGGTGTTGGGGCGCGGGAACCCCAGGAATGCCTGATCATTCAGCTAAAGAAGATCGAAAAACAGACGCCTGTTGTAAAAATTGCCATTAAGATTCTGGATAACCATTTCGAAGAATTCACAAAAAAACATTACGACAAGATCACCAAAAGGATGAAAATCACCGAAGATGAGTTGAAAGCCGCGATGGGCCTCATCCTGAAGTTAAATCCAAAACCTGGCAGTGCTTTTGGTGGGGAAGGGCGCTCGGTTCAGTACATCCTTCCTGATTTTAATGTGATCAACTTCGACGGGGAATTGGACCTGACGCTCAACTCCAGGAATGCTCCTGAACTCAGGGTGAACAGATCTTACCTCGACATGATGGAGGCTTATTCTCTGGAGAAACATAAGAGTTCCCAGCATAAAGATGCTTTACAATTCATCAAACAAAAGATTGACAGTGCCAAATGGTTTATTGAAGCCTTGAAACAAAGGCAAAATACCTTATTGTTGACGATGCAAGCCATCATGGACTATCAGCGGGAATTCTTTCTGACCGGTGATGAGATCATGTTGAAACCCATGATCCTGAAAGACATCGCTGAAATCGTAAAATTAGATATCTCAACCGTGTCGAGGGTGGCCAACAGCAAATATGTTCAGACACCTTACGGGACTTTTTTGTTGAAGTTTTTCTTTTCAGAGAGTATGCAAACTGATTCCGGGGAGGAAGTCTCGACCCGTGAGATCAAAAAAATCCTGGAAGACTGTATCAATGAAGAAGACAAGGACAAACCTCTGACAGATGAGGAGTTGACTGATATCCTGAAGTCAAAAGGTTATAATATCGCCAGACGAACGGTTGCTAAATACCGGGAGCACCTGGAAATTCCGGTAGCCCGGATGCGTAAATCCCTCTAAAAAAATTATTTCTTTCCTTCCATAAACATGGGACGAATAGAGATTCCCAGTGACATAGGCGCAATCTCAGGACCTTTGTTGGTGGTGAAAATATTGGTGATCGCATAGTAATAATAAAACTCGACCATTTTATAACCTGCTCTTGCTGTAAACCCGTAGGACCATTTCACCATATTGTCCAGGTCTTTGACTTTAAATTTGATGTTGTCATTGGTCATGCCTGTATAATCAGTCCCTTTGTATTTCGTCATGGAATTAATATTCATACCGAATTTGAAGCCCAGGGCAAAAGTCAGGCCTCCTTTATTTCTATACCTGAATTCCAGCGGAAAATCCCAGGAAGCGACTGATATCTTACTTCTTTTATAAGAAGTGCTTTTCCCGGGGACGAGGTTGATGATTTTCGAAAAATAATAGGTTTTGTTTGAATCCTCCTGAAGGATGCAATTGCTATAGAGATTATGAACAGAAATGCCTGTTCCGATAGAAAATGACAATGGTGTTTTATCGACCGGGACATTATAAACGATAAAGCCATCTACGCCCTGATTCAATCCCCTGGGCGTCATTTCACTGCTTTTCACTCTCCAAAAATCGTTATAGATATCGACCCCGGTAGCGAGACCCGGTTTTTGTTGTTTCTCTGGCTTAATGACATCCTGTGCTAAAAGGCTGGTGGCGAAGGCGATGCAAAACAGGAAAAGGAGGACTTTCTTCATAAAATTAATTTTCAGCGACAAAAGTAAAGAAACATTTGCTGCAACTAGAACATAATTATCAGGATTTTATACCTTCGGGGAACTCAATTACTACCGTTTATGCCAGATCAGACGAAAATAAGTACTACTCGGCCAGGATCAAAACATCCTCCCGAAAAAAGTAAAGGTATCCTTTCCGACATAAAGCTATTCCTGTTAAAGAAGCCTCAAATTGAGACGCTTGTCAAGTTTAACAGCTTAGAAGAACGTGAACTTTACAGTAAAAGTATTTTACAGCGCATTGGGATTGGCGTGGAGCAATATCGTTTACTGAATATTCACCGGATTGGGATTGAAGCGCCAATAGGTCATGTTTTTGAAGAACTGCTCCGTTGGAATGGCGACTCAAGCTGCTGGCCTAATCATATTGCGAAAATTGAACTTCAGGATGATCATCTTGAGAATCTCCAGGTGTATCTTTTTGGGATATCCAAGCACTTTTTAGGTATAAAACGGGGTTTCCTGGGTCTTCATCTCTTTCATCTTTTTCATCTGAAGGCAATCAGGATACAGCGTATGCCCGATCCTTTTGACTTCGACAATGCCCGATATCTGCTCTATGAAAGTAGCGGAGGCTATCCGATCGGCGTTTTCTCGATGTATGTCCGCACATCAATCCCTGAACGTGGCGAGAAAGAAATGACCCAACTCTTTATGCTGGTCGGGTTTAACTTTTATGGAATGAAAAATCTCTCAAAAGTAAGTCTCGTCAACAAGATCTGGGAAGGAATCCACAACCGGGCCTCGGCGCATATTGCAGGCAGGTTCAAACAATTGTGTGAGTGGCGTTTTGAGAAGATGACGGAGGGTGACGGACCTGCTTCGATTAAATAGTTTAATATTCTTTGGGGATCAGCTCTCCGGTGGTAACACGCAGCCCATTCATCGCCAGGGCCCACATCTCGTCTTCGCCAGGAAACACCTGTACCGGGGCGATCCAGCTCACCATATCGGTAACAAATGCTGTAAAAGGCTTACTGTGAGCGATACCTCCGGTGATGAGGATGGCATCGATATCGCCTTTGAGCACCGTCGCCATAGCACCAACCCATTTGGCGACCTGGTAGGCCATGGCATCAAAAAGCAGCTTAGCATGGGAATCTCCATTGTCGATAAGCCTTTGAACTTCAACCATATCGTTGGTGCCAAGATGTGCGACCATGCCACCTTCTCCTTTCACCTGTTTTTTCATATCACCCAGGCTCATCTTTCCCGAATAACAGAATTTCACCAGGTCGCCGGTAGGCAGCGTCCCGCTTCTCTCGGGAGAGAAGGGTCCTTCGCCGTCGAGGCCCTGGTTTACGTCGATGACACGTCCTTTGCGATGCGCCCCGATGGTGATTCCACCGCCCAGGTGGACGATGATGAGGTTCATCTCTTCGTACTTCTTCTTTTTGGTAGAGGCAAAATTCCGGGCAACAGCTTTCTGGTTAAGGGCATGGAAGATCGAGATCCTTTTAAACTGAGGCAATCCTGAGACCCTGGCAATATCCTCCAGTTCATCGACCACTACAGGATCTGCAATATATGCTTTTGCATCCGGCAAAGAACGGGCCAGGTCATCGGCGATCAGTCCGCCGAGGTTGCTGGCATGTTCTCCTAAGGGGCTGTTCACCAGGTCACGCTTCATCTTCTCGTTGACTTCGTAAACACCTGATTCGATAGGACGAAGCAATCCGCCACGTCCCACGATAACCTTCAGCTTGTTGAAGTCAACATCGGCATCTTCCAGTTCTTTCAGGATGATAGCCTTACGAAAGGCAAATTGGTCGGTGATTTTAGCAAAAGGCTCGAGTTCCTCCACGCTATGGCGTATCGTCTTCACCAGGACAGGTTCGTAGTCCTTGTAAACGGCGATCTTAGTGGAGGTAGATCCCGGGTTTATAGCCAATATCCTGACGCCTTTCATCTCTCAGACAATAAATCCGGATGGGATCCTAAGCAAGTAAGGCGGCTAGTGCGATAGAGTACAGTTTTGATTTACTGCTGTCGCCACGTGAAGTCAGCACACAAGGTACCCTGGCACCGAAGACACCGGCGGCAAGTTCCCCATTGGCCAGTTTGGTACAGGTCTTATAAAATACATTTCCTGCTTCGATGTTATGGAATAGCATACAATCGGCATCGCCGGCCACTTCACCACCCACTTTTTTAATGGTGGCTGATTCTTTGTCGAGCGCAACATCGACAGAAAGCGGACCATCAACGATTGCGCCTTTGATCTGGCCACGATCTGACATTTTTGCCAGGATAGCGCCGTCGATACAAGCCTGCATTCCGGCAAGCATCTGTTCAGTGGCCGCAATAACGGCGACTTTGGGTTTTTCATTACCCAGTGCATGGGCAGTACGGATCATATAATTCACCATGGCGACCTTTTGTTTCAGTTCCGGAGCCGGGATGATAGCCACGTCGCTGCAAATGATCAGCTTGGGATAGGTTGAGACTTCAATAACGCTGACATGGCTCAGGATGGCACCCGGGTCCATCAGTCCTTTTTCTTTGTCGAGGATAGCTCTCATATATTTGTCGCTGCTGACGAGTCCCTTCATCAGGATGTCACCTTCGCCTTTGTTGATAAGCTCAACTGCTTTATTGGCGGCTTTCTGCTCATTGGGCTCATGGACGATGCGGAATTTGGCAGCATCGATGTTGTGTGCTTTGCAGACACCTAAGATGATGGCTTCATCACCTACAAGGGTCCCGTCAACCAGGCCATGGTTCATGGCTTCGCTTACGGCTTCAATGGTATGCTCGTCGTTGGCATACGCTGCTACAATTCTTTTTTTGGTCTTGCTTTTCAAGACCTCGAACATTTGGTCAAGTTTTGTGATCATCATTTCTGAGATTGTAATGTTGGTTTTTTGAGTACAAGCGCCTTAAGAGGCACGATATTAGAGTGCAAAGGTAGAAAAATATAGACTTGTTTGCGGAATAACAGTGGAATAAATAGTTAGTCGTGAGTCGTTAGTCGTGAGGGCAGTGAAGCGGTTTTATTTAGGCTGGGGGCTTTTAGGCTGGGGGCTGAAGGCTGTTAGGCTGAGGGCTGAAGGTACCCGGTCGCTGAGCCTGTCGAAGGGGTCGAAAAATAATTTTTTCTGTGAAATCTGTGTGGAATTTTTTATTCATATAAAAATTAGTGTATATTTGAAAAGTAATAGACATTAGAGATTTTGATTCTTAGGTAATTAATCATTCAAATGAAGCATTCCTATTCCCTAGTTTCGTTTGGGAAGTATGTCTTATTGATTCTTTTACTGTTCCTTGGAATTTCAGGAACCATGGCTCAGCATCCTTTGTGGGACAACCATCTCTATACCCGGGGCGTGACCGGAATCAAACAACAAGGGAATTCATACTGGCTCGCCACCGATGGCGGAGGATTACTCAAATATACCCCCTCCACCGGAAGTACTGTTTACTTCAACAAGCATAACTCCGCAATACCCTCTGTCTTTTTAAGTGTAATTACTATTGACTCAATCGGGAATAAATGGGTAGGGACAGTCGATGGAACGACCGGCCTGATCTGTTTCAACGGCTTAAATACCTGGACTACATACAACACCAGCAATTCCCCACTTCCCTCAAACATCATTCAAAGTATCTGTTATAAAAACGGGCTCCTTTGGGTCGGCACGCCTTTAGGCCTGGCCAGGTTTGACGGGACAAGCTGGACAATCTTCCAGATTGCCATCACACCTTTCAATAGTTATTTCATTGCCAATGTTCTGGATATTGCTGTCGATGATACGAACAATGTATGGATTTGCAGCAGAGGAGCCGGACTGATGAAATATGACGGAACAGGATGGACGGTCTATACCAACAGCAATTCAGCGATTCATAGTGGTACATATGATAATGTTCGTGCTGTTGCCATTGATATTTATGGGTTTGTATGGGTTGCCTGCGACATGGGTGTCTCCAGGCTGAATGGCACGACATGGGCATACAAACAGTTTGTTGTGGCTCCACCTGGCGGTGTTAAAATGCTCATGGAAGTGTATGGACTTAAGGCTGATACACTGGGAAATGTCTGGATGTGTATCTGGGGCAACGAAGTGATAAAGACCAATTGGGTGACCTGGCAAGATCTGTATAATGGAATCACAGCTCCGTATATTGTCCCAGTATTGGGAAGTTTTTTTAATTCATCCTATGACAATATCTATGTTGATGCTTCTAATCATGTGTGGGTAGGCATGACTGCGGGACTTGCTGAATACGACACCAGCTGGACTGATCACAGCGCAGCCATACAGTCTGACCTGAGATCCAATGGTATCAGCGTTCTGAATTATATTCCGGCTAAGAACAAGTTAGCTATTGCAGAATCCGTTTTCCCCAGCATTTTGAGATGGGAAGAACCCAAATACACTCAAGTCAGCCTCATGGGCTCAGGTTTAACCACCTTTGATGTCTCGGGCTGGAAACAATATGATGTTTTTGACACCTCATGTTTTAGTAAAAAGAGTCAGATTTATTCACTATACAGCAACCCTAATAATGTTTGGATTGGGATTACCATGGGCTTGTATCGCTTTGATGGCTTTAATTTCACCAGGCATTGGTGGGATGGTCCCTGTTCTCCTCCTTCACCACAAACCGCTGAAAAAACCACCGCTCTTGGTTTTGGCATGAATGGTGTTTTTGCCGGAACCAGCCTTGGTCAGGTGTATAAATTTAACGGCATGTCCTGGTCTCTTTATGGGATGGCCCCGATGAATGATCCCCCCGGCACCCCCATTAATTGCATAGGTTTTACTGATAGTACGATGTTGCTTGGCAGCAGGCTGGGCCTGTTTGTCGGAGATTCAAGTAATAATATTATTTATAATACTACAAATTCAGGTCTTCCCTGCGACACCATTAATGACATCCTGGTCGACAATGTCTTTCATTGCATCTGGATAGCAACCAGGCAAGGCCTGACAAGAACTGATCTTTTTGTATGGACAACCTATAATACACTCAATGCCGGCCTCCCTGAAAACAATATTACTTGTATTTCAAGAGACAGCCTTGGGAATTTATGGCTAGGCACCAAAACAAAAGGGCTTCTAAAGTTTTCAGCGGGACTGTTCAGCACCTTTAATACTTCAAATTCAGGGCTGACCGACAACAGGATAACAGATATCGTGGTCGACAATTACAACAGTATCTGGGTAGGCACTGCCGGCGGAGGTTTGTGCACTTATAAATATGGGGTCTGGCTGTCGGACAATCCCGTTCTTCAGCCGCCACTTAATAACGGGCTCTCTCAGATGTCAATCATTCCAAACCCGATAAAAGAGAATGCCACAATCAATGTCTCCATGGCTCACTCAGGAATGACTTCCCTTTTCATATACAACACCATGGGGCAGCTAGTCAAAACGCTACTTGAAAAGAAACAGTGTCACCTGCAATTTTCAATATCCTGGGATGGAACGAATGATCGTGGGATGGCTTTACCGCCGGGGATTTATTTCTGCAAGCTGCAAACTTCACTGGATGAGATAACGAAGCGGATTATTTTAATTAAATAGGCTGAGGGCTTTTAAGCTGAGGGCTGAAGGCTTTGCTGCGCCTGCCCTTCAGCCCTCAGCCTAACAGCCTTCAGCCCAACAACCTATTTCACATACATTTCCATAACCTCAAAGAGTGCCTTCTTACACACCGGGCAAAACCCATTATATTTCAGGTTTTTCATGGTGCATTCCAGGGCTGGGCGATACACCCCTTTCTCTATATATCCACCCCCTTCAAAAACACCGACTTTCCCTTTGTATTCATCGGTTGCCGGGGTAGGGACGGGTGTTCCAGGATCCATCATGGATTTCCATTTGTGGTCGAAATCAGTCAGGGTAGTCAGGTTTGCTTCCCAGGGCTCTACGCCTGCAGGGTAAAAATCCTGAACTGCCACCTCTGAAGTATAGTATTCATCTCCCAATCCACCCAGGCAATGACCGAACTCATGGACCAGCACGTAATTGCTGAGGGAGTTGTCGGCAGCACAGAGTGCATAGGTGTTGTAGAAGCCACCGCCACCGTATTTCTCGGTATTCACGATGATGATGATAAAGTCGTAGGGTGTATTGGCCGCGAGATCGCGCATCGTCTTGTTGTCAAAAGTCGTCAGGTAGCGTTCGGTGCCAAAGGTGAAAAAACTGGCGTTCAGGATTGTTTTTTTCCATTTCCCTAAACCCGGAAGGTCGGTGCCGCTTTCTTCGGAAGGAGATTCGACAGTCCAGAAGTTTATCTTGTCACGAAATTCTTTGTAAGGGGAGCATTCATTGAGAAAATCTGCAAAACGCTTCGCATCTTTCCTGAATTTTGACATTTCATCGTAGGTATATCCTTCAGCAAGGAAGGTGATGTCCAGGCTTTTTGCAGGATCCCCGTTATTTTGAATACACTTTGCAGGATAAACCAGCTTACGTTCAGGAAGAATGTTATAGGAGGAAGGATTCACAAAAAAATTCCATGCCGTTTTCCAGACATTTTTCTTGTCACGAGAATAGAAGATCACCTTGATAGTCTTTTTCGGAAAGGGCATGATGACGCTTTCATGAAAAGCCTTATAGTTGACTTTGGCATCTTCGGTGGTCTGCCATTCGTTGAAAAGGTTGGCATAGTTGAAACGGAAAAGCAGGCGACCGCTGGCTGAGTCCAGGGCTTCGCAGCGGTATTTCCCATAATTGAATTCATCAATAAGCTGGGTCGTGGACCGATCCCAAGCCGGCTCTTTGATCAGCTGGTCGAGGGCAAAATACTCTTCCTTCTCGAATCCTGAATGAATATAGTCGATACGGAGTGTCTGGTAGATGAAGTCATCATCAAAACCGGCAATAGAGAAGAATGGCAGTAAGATTAACGGAATGATTGCAAGTATTTTCTGCATGAAAATCAATTTAAAGGGCAAAGTTACAAATTCCTTTATTTGTCCCTCTGCGATACAATCAATAAAACTGCATCCCGCTGCGATACAATATATCACCTTCAATTTCAGCGTTTAGTGATTTTCCTACTGGATTTTCACGCACTTTAGATTGATTTTTTTCTATCTTAGCCAAACAAATCTATTTCTTTGTTGTTAATTGCTTCACAAACCCAAAATATGCCTCACGATTATCTGCCCATATTGATCCAGACGTTCATTGTCCTTGGATTCGTCATCACCACGATGTTGTTATCGCATCGTCTTGGCCCGAAACGTCCATCAAAAGCGAAACTGGAAAATTTTGAATGTGGAATCGAAGGCATGGGAAACGCCAGAAGCCCCTTTTCTATTAAATATTTCATGATCGCCATCCTCTTTGTTCTTTTCGATGTCGAAGTCATCTTTATGTATCCATGGGCTGTCAACTTCAAAGTGCTGGGAAGCAGGGGCTTTTTAGAAATGCTTCTTTTCCTTGTTCTCCTGATGTTGGGTTTCCTGTATATCATTTTAAAAGGCGCACTGAACTGGGAAAAGTAGCCTCCACACTAATTAGGAAACAAAGTCATGGTAATTATAGCACCAACACCTGATGGTCATAGCGGAAAGGGATTTTTCGCCACTTCATTCCAGCATGCCGTAGGCCTGGCGCGCAAAAACTCCCTCTGGCCCCTGCCATTTGCCACCTCTTGTTGTGGTATTGAGTTCATGGCTACGATGGGCGCACATTACGACCTTGCTCGTTTTGGCTCCGAAAGACTTAGTTTCTCACCCCGACAAAGTGACCTCCTGATGGTGATGGGCACCATCGCTAAAAAGATGGCACCCATCCTGAAAGAAGTCTATATTCAAATGGCTGAGCCGAAATGGGTGCTTTCTGTGGGAGCTTGTGCTTCCAGTGGTGGCATTTTCGACACCTACAGCGTATTACAAGGTATCGACCGTATTATCCCGGTAGATGTCTACGTACCTGGGTGTCCGCCCCGCCCCGAACAAATCATTGACGGAATTCTGAAGATACAGGAATTGGTTGGCAATGAAGCCCTCCGCAGGCGTTATTCTCCTGAATACGAACATCTTCAGGCAAAATACCATATCGAATAATGTTTGAAATCAATACCGATAGGGACCAATTGCTGGTAAGCATGCTGGAAACCAGGTTTCCTGGAGCTATCCTTCATCATGAAGTAGCGGTTGATATTTTCTGTATCACCCTATGGAACGACAAGATCGACGAAATCCTGGAGTTTCTTTACAAAAAGGAGGAATTGCAATATACCTTTCTGACCTCACTATGCGGGATGCATTACCCTGATGATGCACTCCAGCTTGGCCTGGTATATCACTTGCACAGCATGGTGAATCGCCACAGGATCAGGCTGAAGACAGCGACAAGTCTTGAAAATCCGCATTTCCCGACAGCCACCAATATCTTTGCTGCTGCGAACTGGATGGAAAGAGAGACCTTTGACTTTTTCGGGATTATCTTCGATGGGCATCCCAACCTGGTACGCATCCTTAATGTGGATGACTTTGAAGGATTTCCCCTGCGAAAAGACTTCCGCCTTGAAGATCAGACAAGAGAAGACAAAAATGACGCGATGTTTGGGAGATAAGCCATGGCAGAGAACGATGAAAAAAGAAATATCTGGACCCCTGCCGATTATGTTGCAGGAGAAGAAATCAGGGAATATAACACCCTGAACCTCGGGCCTACGCATCCTGCCACTCATGGAGTCTTTCAGAATGTCATGACAATGGATGGTGAATTCGTTGTGGATACTTCTCAAACTATCGGGTATATCCACCGTGCCTTCGAAAAACTTGCTGAACGGCGTCCGTTTTACCAAATCACACCAATTACCGACAGGTTGAACTACTGCTCCGCACCATTGAATAACATGGGCTGGCATATGACAGTAGAAAAACTACTTGGAATCAAAGTTCCGAAGCGGGTCGATTATCTCAGGGTGATCATCATGGAACTTGCCCGAATCGGGGATCATAACATATGTAATTCTGTTATTGGCGTTGACAGTGGCGCCCTCACAGGTTTTGTCTATCTTTTTCAACAAAGGGAAAAGATCTATGAAATTTATGAAGAGATTTGCGGATCACGGCTTACCACGAATATGGGTCGTATCGGTGGGTTTGAACGGAATTTCAGCCCAACGGCCTGGGTAAAAATCAAGCAGTTTATCAAAGAATATCCTGCTGTACTCAAAGAGTTTGAGAAACTTCTCATGCGGAACCGCATCTTCATGGACCGCACCATCAACGTTGGTCCTATTTCGGCAGAAAAAGCGCTGAATTATGGGTTCACTGGCCCAAACCTCAGGGCGGCCGGAGTTGATTATGATGTCAGGGTGATGAATCCATATTCATCTTATGAGGAATTTGAATTCAACATTCCGCTTGGCACCAGCGGAGACACCTATGATCGTTTTATGGTTCGCCAGGAAGAAATGTGGCAGAGCCTATCGATTATCCGACAGGCACTCGACAAGCTGGAAAAGCTTCAGGATAAGGAAACCTATATTGCCACTGAATCGGACTATGTGCTTCCGTTTAAAGAAAAAGTATACAACAGTATGGAAGCCCTCATCTATCACTTTAAAATTGTGATGGGAGAAACGGATATCCCCAAAGGAGAGGTTTATCATTGCATTGAAGGCGCCAACGGTGAGTTGGGATTTTACCTTGTCAGCGATGGCGGGAGAACCCCATTCCGCTTGCATTTTCGCCGTCCCGGTTTCATCTATTACCAGGCCTACCCTGAGATGGTAAAAGGCAGTATGCTTTCGGATGCCGTATTGACAATGAGTAGTATGAATGTAATTGCAGGAGAGTTGGATGCATAGAAGAGTTAGAAGTTAGTCGTTAGTGTCCCAGGAGACTAAGTCCTCCCCAATTGGGGGAGGATTTAGGAGGGGCAAACAGGGCACACAGAATTTTTTATAGAAATTAGAATTAGTGATTGTGATAAAATTTGATACACAAAGCCTGAAGATCATAGAGAAGCTGAAATCCCGTTATCCCGAAGGGAAACAGAAATCAGCGCTCCTGCCTGTTTTGCATATGGCACAGGCTGAATTCGGGGGCTGGCTTAGTGCGGAGACGATGGAATATGTAGCTTCATTATTGGATTTACAGCCTATTGAGGTCTTCGAGGTTGCCAGTTTTTACAGCATGTTCAACCTAAAGCCTGTCGGGAAATGTGTACTCGAAATTTGTCGCACAGGCCCATGCTGGCTCAATGGCGCAGAAGAGATTGTGGAACACCTGGAAAAGAAATTGAATATCAAAGCCGGTGAAACCACGGCTGACGGCATGTTTACCCTGAAAACCGTGGAATGTCTTGCCGCTTGTGGAAATGCACCTGTGATGCAGGTAGGACTGGATTATCATGAAAACCTGAGTATTGAAAAAGTAGATGAACTGCTGGAGAATTTTTCGAAAGAACAAAAGTCTTCTGCTCAAAACCCATACATTTAGCCATGGGTAAGAAAATCCTCCTGGAAAATATCGACAATGCGAATCTCTGCGACCTGGGCACTTTCCGCGCTTTGGGCGGCTATGCCTCTGTTGACAAAGCCCTGAAAGACATGAAACCGGAAGATGTGCTGGAGGAAGTGAAGAAGTCCAGCCTTCGTGGACGCGGCGGGGCCGGATTCCCGACAGGGATGAAATGGAGTTTTCTAGACCGGAATACCGGTAAGCCTCATTATCTCATCTGTAACTTTGATGAAAGCGAGCCAGGTACTTTCAAAGACAGGTATTTCGCAGAACGTAACCCGCATTTGCTGATTGAAGGAATGATCCTTTCAGCCTATGCTTTGGGCGCCAATACTGCCTACATTTACATCCGTGGGGAGCTGCTTTATGTATTACGTATCCTCGAGAAAGCCCTCGAAGAAGCCTACAAAGCAGGCTATCTTGGGAAAAATATCAAAGGGAGCTCCTATTCGCTTGACATTTATTGTCATCCAGGTGCCGGCGCCTATATCTGCGGAGAAGAGACTGCGCTCATTGAATCACTTGAGGGCAAGCGTGGCAACCCGAGAATCAAGCCTCCTTTCCCAGCCGTATCGGGCTTATGGGGCTGCCCAACCGTAGTAAACAACGTTGAGACATTGGCTTCAGTTCCCTGGATCATCAACAATGGCGGAGATGCCTATTCAAAATTTGGGGTTTGGAAAAGTGCCGGGACGAAGTTGATATCTGCTTGCGGGCATATCAATAAACCCGGGGTTTATGAAATTGAACTGGGATTGCCTGTCGAAGAATTCATTTATTCTGATGAATACTGTGGCGGAATCCGATATGGCAACAGGCTAAAAGCTGTGGTTGCCGGGGGCTCGTCAGTGCCGATACTTCCGGCTGAGTTGATTTTAAAGACAGCCCGGGGCGAGCCTCGTCTGCTTACTTATGAATCACTCAGTGAAGGAGGATTTGAGACAGGGACAATGCTGGGATCCGGAGGATTTATCGTAATGGATGAGACGACTTGTATCGTTAAAAATCTCTGGAACTTCACCCGTTTTTATCACCACGAATCCTGCGGCCAATGCAGCCCTTGCCGTGAAGGAACCGGATGGATGGAGAAAGTCTTACACCGCATGGAATCCGGTCATGGCAAAATGTCGGACATTGACCTGCTGGCTGATGTGGCAAAGAATATTGAAGGCAACACCATCTGTCCGTTGGGCGATGCGGCAGCCTGGCCTGTTCGTAGCGCCATCAGGCACTTCAGACATGAATTTGAACAACACGTGATTGAAAAAAGATGTCCCTTATCAAAATAACCATAGACAATATAGAGATCGAGGTTGAACCCGGTACCACCATCCTGAATGCAGCCAGGAAGGTTGGCGGCGATATCGTTCCTCCCGCGATGTGTTACTATTCGAAGCTGAAAGGCAGCGGTGGTAAGTGTAGGACCTGTCTCGTAAAAGTAAGCCGGGGGTCCGAAAAAGATCCACGTCCCATGCCGAAACTGGTGGCCTCATGCTCCACTGCCGTGCAAGATGGGATGATCGTGCAAAATATCACTTCTCCCGAAGTGCTGGAAACAAGGAAACATATCGTCGAGTTTTTGCTGATCAACCACCCGCTGGATTGTCCCATCTGTGACCAGGCTGGTGAATGTGACTTGCAGAATCTTTCCTATGCCCATGGAGAAGAAGTACAGCGTTCTGAAGAAGTGAGAAGGACCTTTGAGCGTATTGACATTGGAGATAAGATCCAGCTTCATATGAATCGCTGCATCTTATGTTACCGCTGTGTGTATACTGCGGATCAAATCACCGACAAACGGGTTCATGGTGTGCTTTATCGCGGGGATCAGTCTGAAATCGGGACTTATATTAACAATGTCATCGACAATGATTTCTCAGGGAATGTCATCGATGTTTGCCCGGTCGGTGCGCTGACCGACAAGACCTTTCGCTTTAAAAGCCGCGTCTGGTTTACCAATGCTTATGATGCTCATCGTGAATGTAGCAAATGCTGCGGAAAAGTCGTTGTTTGGATGTCAGGGAAATCAGTGCTCAGGGTGACCGGACGTAAAGACAAATACGGGGAAGTTCCAGAGTTTATTTGTAACGACTGCCGCTTTGAACATAAAGAGGAAAAAGACTGGGTGATTGAAGGACCCAGGAAGATCGAGCGCTCTTCAGTTATCGCCCAAAACCATTATGAACGTATCCCGGACCCGCCAAAAGACCCGGTTTTCAATCTAAATCCCGAAAACGATGGATAGTCTTCAGATAGGATATAAAATATTCTTCCTTTTTGGAATCCTGGTGATCACGCTCGTCGTCGCGATGTATGCTACTTATGCGGAGCGCAAGGTTGCGGCTTTCATGCAGGACCGCCGCGGACCCAACCGGGCAGGGCCATTTGGCTTACTGCAGCCCCTGGCCGATGGGATCAAGATGTTTATGAAAGAAGAGATCATCCCCATGTCGG
>SESB01001078.1_pt1 | contig 18569 bp, 23 predicted proteins | sample 3171441 | NCBI WGS metagenome assembly SESB01 (sample SAMN06051867, study PRJNA518727) | freshwater metagenome | biome: subpolar coniferous forest; feature: holomictic lake; material: water; isolation source: holomictic Lake 227, 6 m depth | place: Canada: near Kenora, Ontario | collected... | reverse complement strand
GGATATTAGATGCTCGGAATCAAGGGTTTAATTAAAATCAAAAAGGCGCAAACGCCAATGATATTGATGGTGGTTGCCGTTCCAAAAATTCTAAATTTAAAATTCTCATTCGATTGACTCACGCCGTAAGCATGCGCAAGCCGCGCGGTCAATAAAGTGAGGCATAAGCCATGAATTATCCAGGTCGAATAGGATTGAAGTTCAACCATGGAAATCAAAATGAGGGTAAAGGGGACATACTCTGAGAAATTGGCATGCACTCTTGACGCCCGCAAAATACTTTTTTCCCCGCCATCTCCTATCGGCACTTTATGTTCACGTCTAGCTTTGATGGTCCTGATGGATAGCACAATAAAAAGCAAGGCTAATATAGCAGCATAATATGGAGTAATTTCAAGTCTCATCGCATTCTCGGGCTAATGTTTTTTGGGTCTAAACGCTAACACAATCTCTGGCTTGGTTTCAATATAAGGGGCGCCAATTAAATCTAAACAATAGGGAACCGCCGCAAAAATACCGTGGACGATTTGTTTCCCTGACGCATCTTTTAATCCCTCTAGGGTTTGTGCAATCGCTTTAGGTTGTCCAGGTAAATTAATGATCAAGCATTGTTGACGAATGACAGCCACTTGACGGGACAAAATCGCCGTTGCCACAAAATTTAAACTAATCTGGCGCATTTGTTCGCCAAATCCTGGCATCTCTCTATCTCCGATTGCAAGAGTCGCTTCAGGGGTCACGTCGCGAATGGATGGACCCGTGCCGCCGGTCGTTAAAATCAAATGACAACCTACCTCATCCACTAATTGTTTTAAGGTAAATTCGATTTCAGCCCTTTCATCTGGAATAAGACGAGTTTCAGCTTGCCATGGGGTGATGAGGGTTTTACCTAGCCACTCCTGAAGATGAGGTAAGCCCAAGTCTTGGTAAACCCCTGTTGAAGCCCTGTCGCTAATGGAAACCAGCCCGATTTTAATTGTTTGATCTGTCATGTGAATTATTTGGTATGAATCATGGTCTATGAATGAGGCAATTGATAACAAAGATGAAATCATCCCATATTATGAGTAGATATGGTCATCCTAGTTTTTTGCTTAGATTGAACCCCTCATATTAAAAAGGAAACACGATGCGTTTAAGGACTGACTGCTTAATGGGACTGGCACTATTGCTCGTGTCCAATTTGACCCTCGCCGAGGAAAAACAGTCTATCGAGGAGATCGTTGCGCAGCAAAATTTCTTCACTAGCGCCTTTTTTGAATCTAAGCCCTCTAACGCTAAACATATTGTCCCTGATGTTGATCCAAAAATATATGCCGGCGCTGACAAAATCGCTGATAAGCAACGCATGGAAGAAAAAGGCTTTGAACTCATTGGGTACTCAGACTTTAAGGCAGGCGATGTTTCGCCAGACTTGGCCATGCCACAGGCTAAAAAAATACATGCTGAGATCGTCTTAGTTTATAGCGAGCGCTCAGATAAGCCGTCCGCAAGCGCAAGAGTGCAGCAATTACGTGAGGCCAAAAAGACCGGTCAAGCGCCCGTTGAGGCGGGTGCTAGTTATTCCTATTTTGCTAGCTATTGGGCAAAAATTGCCAAGCCTTCGATAGGCGTGCACGTCAAGGTCCCTGAAAAGGACGATACCTCTGAAGGTTTGCAGTTGTTGGTGGTGCTCGATGGATCTTCTGCTCAGAAAGCAGGTTTGTTAAAAGGGGATTACCTCATCAGTATGGGGGAGATCAAACTGAACAAAGTCACAGACTTAGCCGAAGTTGTCAAAAAATATGCAGGGCAATCGTTCGACGTTGTGTATGTCAGAAATACGATGCGCGATGAAACTAAAATGACTTTAGATTAAATCGGCTCTTCGTAAGATTCACTGTCTGAAGGCGCGTCTTGAGAATCAGCCGTCACTTCTCTGAGTAATTTAAAGAGTTCTCGACTGCTCTTTGGCGGCTTTGCTAAAGAAGCTTCGCGGCGCGCATTGCGAATTAAGGTGCGAATTTGTTGGCTATCAATGTTTGGGTATTGCTGCATCAATTCTGAAAGCACGCCCTCATCTTCAATCAAACGTGTGCGCCAGCGTTCAAGATTATGGAAATAAGCATTTTCTGCTGTATTTTTACCTTCCCATTTTTCCATTTGCTCAACAATCGGACCGACATCAATATCCCGCATCAAACTGCCAATGTATTGCTTTTGGCGGCGAGTTGCCCCATTCGCGGTAATCCGTTTAGCTTCAGCGATGGCATCCACTAAGCGCTCTGGCAAGTCTAATTGTGAGAGTTTGCTATTCGGTAAGGCAACTAATTTGACGCCAATTTCCTGTAAGGCGTCGGCCTCAGCTTTAAGTTTAGTTTTGCTGATCGGTTCGATTAAATCGACCTCTTCAGCGTTGGGATCTATCTTTTTCGGTCTCATAGTGCGATATGATAGCAGTTTTTAGAACTTCCCTTGAATGAGAACGGTACAAAACCCATGAGTGAGCCGCGATTTAGTTATTCATTAGCGCAACTACAAGAGATGAGCGATAGCGTTTTACAACTGGCTAAGGATGCTGGTGCAAGTGCGGCAGAAGCAGAAGTCAGTTTGGGCTTTGGTCAGAATGTTTCAGTGAGAATGCATGAAACTGAAACCATTGAATACAACCGAGACAAGGGCATCTCTGTGAGTGTTTACTTCGGTCAACAGCGAGGGCATGCAAGCACTTCAGATCTTTCCCCGCAAGCCTTATACGATACAGTGTCTGCTGCCTGTAACATCGCGCGCTATACAGCTAAGGATGAGTTTTGCGGTCTGGCCGACGCCAATTTAATGGCAAAAAATATCCCTAATTTGGATTTACATCATCCTTGGGCGCTTAATGTTGACCAAGCGATCGAGTTAGCAAAAGTGTGTGAATCGGCAGCGCGTGATGTCGATACCCGCATTACCAATTCAGAAGGCGCTGCAGTTTCAACCTATGAAGGGATGTTTGCTTATGCCAACTCCCACGGGTTTAATGGGGGCTATGCCACCTCCCGACACAGCTTAAGCTGTTCCGTCATTGCAGATGATGGCGAAGATAATATGCAGCGTGATTATTGGTATAGCACAGCAAGAGATGCGCAAGATTTAGAAACGGCTGCGTATGTTGGTCGTTTAGCAGGGGAGCGGACAGTAAGGAGGCTAGGCAGTCAGCGCATCAAAACTGCGCAAGTCCCGGTCATGTTTGATGCCTCAGTGTCATCCGGTTTGATTTCACATTTAATTTCTGGCATTTCTGGCGGCAGTCTGTATCGTAAATCTTCATTTTTGTTAGATAGCCTAGGCACGCAAGTGATGTCATCGATCGTCACCATTGAAGAAGAGCCCCATTTGCTCAAAGGCTTATCAAGCAGTCCTTTTGATAATGAAGGGGTCGCGACGTCTCCCCGTACCTTGGTCAAAGACGGTGTCTTGCAGGGCTATGTGTTGTCTAGCTATTCAGCGCGCAAACTAGGCATGACCACGACCGCGAATGCGGGCGGTAATCACAATTTAATTGTGAGTCACGGGGAGTTAGATTTTAATGGCTTGCTCAAGACCATGGGCACGGGCTTATTGGTGACCGAGCTCCTTGGGCATGGCATTAATATGGTCACTGGAGATTATTCACGCGGTGCGGCTGGTTTTTGGGTGGAAAATGGGGTGATTGTTCATCCCGTTGAGGAGATCACCATAGCAGGCAATTTGCGTGAGATGTTTAAGCAAATTGTTGCGATCGGCAATGATGTCTTAATTCAGGGTTCTAAACAGATGGGTTCCGTTCTCATTGAGAATATGACGGTTGCAGGCGACTAAGTCATGTCGGGAATAAAAAAAGCCACATGATACATGTGGCTTTTTTTATTTCAACTGGCTGAATTACTTCAGTTTTGTTGGATCATTGGTTTCAAAATTGTCATTGAGCGGGATGACTTCGCCATCAGCGACTTGGTTGGCACGTCTTTGTAGATAAGCGTCACGCATGAATGAGTATGGATCTAGGGCTGCCTCATCCAGTAAATCGCTCCCTGGCAACATTTCAGCACGTTTACTAATAAACATCGTGCCATACAATGTGTTGCGTGTGGCTGGATCGTTGACGTAAGACAATGGATCAACCGTGAATGACTCAGCGACCATTCCAGAAGTATCTCGAATCGTGCTTGGACCAATAAATGGGATCACGAGGTAAGCGCCATTGCCTACACCCCAATAACCCAGCGTTTGGCCAAAATCTTCTTTGTATTGCGGGACGCCTTGTTTGGACGCCACATCAAATAAACCAGCTATACCAATCGTACTATTAATCACAAAGCGGCCGGCACTTTCTGCTGCCTTGTTGAATTTGAATTGAAGTACTTGGTTGATGGCGGTCACAAATGTTCTTAGATTGGCGAAGAAGTTACTTACGCCTGAACGAATAGGGGAGGGCATCACGGCTTTATACGCGCCAGCAATTGGCTTAAATACGGCTTTATCTGATACATCGTTAAATTTGTAAACGCCGCGGTTAATGGCCTCTAATGGGTCATTATTGTCCAGCGTGGCGCAGCCAGTTAACAATGTCATCATGACAACGGTGATCAGGGTAAGTAGTTTACTTCGCATTTATTATCCAAATGATGAAACAGTATTTTATAAATCAATAATGCAATTAGGGGGAACTCTAACTTAGCAAGTGCTACTTGTCCAGCATAAAATCTTAGGCTGTTGCTGTTGGCGAGCAGTTTTTATACAGTGCCAGCGCTAAATTTCGCTGGGTGGCATGATCAACAATTGGGGCTGGGTAAGTTTTACCAATCCAAACATCGAGTTCTTCTTGCCTCGTCGTGGAGATTAACCAAGGGGCATGTATTTCTTTGTCACTCAATTGGGCGACCTCTGGCACATATTTACGAATGAATTTACCTCGGCCGTCAAACTTTTCTGATTGCGTAATGGGATTGAAAATTCTAAACCAAGGTTGTGCGTCACAGCCAGTAGAGGCGGCCCATTGCCATCCGCCATTATTGGCACTGAGATCAAAATCAATGAGTTTTTCTGCAAAGTAGCGTTCACCTTTGCGCCAGTCTATGAGTAGATCTTTGACTAAAAAGCTTGCGACCACCATCCGTAATCGGTTGTGCATGTAACCGGTTTGGTTGAGTTGTCGCATGGCAGCATCGATCAGTGGGTAACCTGTTTTGCCAGTACACCAAGCCTCAAAAAGTGCTTCGTCATTTGGGAAGGGCAGTGCATCAAACTCCGGCTTATAGGCTTTTCCATGGGCCAGTCTTGGGTGGTGATCTAAAATTTGAAAGTAAAAATCCCGCCAAATGAGTTCATTAAGCCAGGTTTCCGCCCCCGCCCCGCCCATGTTTTTTGCAGTTCTAGCCAGATGTCGAATAGATACGGTGCCAAATCGTAAATGGACCGAAAGATAAGATGGTCCTTTAACGGCAGGAAAGTTGCGCGCTTCCTGATATTGCTGAATACGGCCTTTGAAATCTTCAAAAAGTTGCAACCCCCCCGACATACCGGTGGGCAATTTCATTTGGCTTAAATTGCTAGGCGTAAACCCAAGATCAGCAAGGCTTGGGATCGGCGGGGCTTGATGTTTCGCTAAATGTTGGAGGTATTGATCCGCCGGGTAGGCCTGCAACAAGACATCATCCAATTTTTTGAGGTGCGCGTTTTTATAAGGCGTAAATACCCCGTAAGGCTTACCTTGCTGTGTCAGTATTTCGTCTTTTTCAAATAAGACTTGATCTTTAAATTGATGAAAAGCGATGTTTTGTTGCGCTAGTTTTTCAGCCACATCCGCATCCCGGGCAACGGCATTGGGTTCGTAATCGCGATTGCTAAAAACGGCTTCAACGCCAAGATTAAGGGCCTCTTTGACAATGACTTCTTTTGCTGAACCTGTGGCGACAATCAGGTCACCCCCATGCCCTTGTAGGGCCGCTTTCAGTTCTTTTAGGCATTCCCAGATAAACTCAACGCGTCTATCGGCCTTTTCTTGAAGTTGATCAATAATGTCGGTATCGAATACAAAAAGACAGAACACCTGTTCGGAGCTTTTAAGCGCCTCATAAAGTGCGGCATGGTCATAATCGCGTAAATCTCGGCGAAACCATACTAAGGATTTGGTGAAGTGGTGCATGGTAGGATTAGAGACGAGATTTTTTCTCGTATTATTCTCGATGGTAGGGATGATGATTTATGACTGACCAGGCGCGATAAAGTTGCTCGGCGAGCACAACACGGACCATTCCGTGGGGCAATGTCAGCTTAGATAGGCTCCAAAGCCAATTGGCATTGGTTTTGATCTCTGTATGCAGTCCATCTGCGCCGCCAACAATGAGGCAGACATCTCGGCCATTTCCTAACCAATCCGTCATGCGTTCAGCCAGTTGTAAGGTAGTGACTTCGGCGCCCCGCTCATCAAGAGCAATGACGTAATCTTTTCCGCAAGCCTCTAAAATACGCTTGGCTTCTGCCTCTTGAACGACGGTGGAGTTTTTACCTGCAGCACGCTTATCAGGTTTAATTTCGACGATTTCAACACTGGCTTCGCGGGGCATGCGTTTGATGTATTCAGCGCAAGCTTGCTCCACCCATGTTGGCATTTTGTGACCAACGCTGATGATGCGTATTTTCATGGCGGTGCTTACTGGGCGTGCTGGGGCTTAAGGGGCTTTTGTATCGTTCGTGATGTGACGATTACCTTCGGCTGCACCCCATAGCTGCTCGAGGTTATAGTATGCGCGTGTGGCGGGCAGCATGATGTGAACAATAATGTCGCCCAAATCCACCAATACCCATTCACCCTCGCGTTCGCCTTCAGTGCCGCGCGCTTCTACCCCAAGTTCTTTTAATTTTTCTCTGACATTGTTTGCCATCGCTTTTGTTTGGCGGCTTGAACTGGCGTTGGCAACAATCATGTAGCTCGCCATCGAGGTCAGTTTACGCACATCCATCACCGTGATGTCATAGCCTTTAATATCTTCAAGCGCGTCGACCACGGCTTGTTTCATCACTTCTAAATCCATAGGATTACTTTCTTGTATTGATTGTCTAGCAAGGATCAAGTTTAAGGCGATTAAGCCGCTTGTACTGGGATGTCACGACGTTGATCGATGATACGGTTATCTTGGTCAACGTACACTAATTGTGGCTTGAATTTCTCTAGTTCTAGTTCGCTATAGTTGGCATAGCTTGCAATGATCAGTAAATTGCCTGGCTCAGCTTTACGAGCGGCCGCGCCGTTCACGGAAATGATCCCGGAACCGCGTTGGGCACGAATGGCATAAGTGGTGAAGCGCTCACCATTGCTGATGTTGTAGATATCAATTTGTTGATACTCATAGATATCAGCCGCATCAAGCAAGTTTTCATCAATTGCACATGAGCCCTCATAGTCCAGCTCCGAATGCGTACAGCGCACTCGATGGAGTTTGGATTTGAGCATGGTTCTTTGCATGGATTTCCTATGTATTCAATTGAAAAGCTTGCACATTATAATCGCTTAGTGTCGGACGCGCAAAAATACAGAAACTTGCTATTTTCCCATGCCGAACAAGCGATTAAGCAGGAAGCGTGAACTCAATATTATCAATTAAACGGGTGTTCCCTTGCCGCGCCGCACCAAGCACAACTAGTTTTCGGTCGCTAGAGGCCGCTGGCTGCATGGACGCTGCTGATCTTATAGAGATGTAATCCACAATCCAGCCAAGCTGCGTTAAAAATTGGGTGGTTTGAGTTTCTAATACAGAAAAATCCGTACGGCCTTGTTTGATGGCATCAACGAGTAAGCCTAATGCACGATATAAACGTGGCGCCTCTAGCCTTTGGGCTGGGGTTAAATAGCCATTACGTGAACTCATGGCCAGTCCATCAGATTCGCGTTTAGTGTCGCCGGCAATAATTTCAATCGGTAAATTTAGCGCTTTGACCATGTCTTGAATAATGAATAGCTGCTGAAAGTCTTTTTTCCCAAAGATCGCAATTTTGGTTTTTGCGCCATTAAAAAAGACCAAATTGAATAATTTTAGGACCACCGTCGCAACCCCAGAAAAGTGGCCAGGCCTCACTTCCCCACATAATTCATTGGCAAGCTTCGGTAAATTAATGGTGATATTTTGATGGGTGGCATTCGTCTCCACATCAAAATCAGGATAAATCTCTTGCTCGCTAGGCGTGAAAACCACATCAGCGCCAGCCGCTCTTAGCTTTTCTAAGTCGTCGTCTAAGGTGCGAGGATATTGGCTGAGATCCTCATTTTGACCAAACTGAAGAGGGTTCACAAAAATACTGACCACCACACAGGCATTCTTGCTTTTAGCGAGTTCCACCAATTGGATATGACCCGCATGCAAATTGCCCATGGTGGGAACAAAGGCGATGGCGCTTTGGTTTTCTAATGCTTGAGATAGCGCTTGGGCGGTGTTGACGATTTGCATGAAAACTAATAACTATGTTCAGCGCTAGGAAAGGTTTTATTTTTGACCGCTTGCACGTAGGCTTTTACCGCGCCTTGGATGCTACGCTCATCTTGAAGAAAATTTTTAGTGAAGCGTGGGGATTTAAAATCCTCAGGCGCTTTATTAGCGACCCCTGTATAAATCCCAAGTAAGTCTTGCAAGACCAGGACTTGCCCCGTGCAATCAATGCCAGCCCCAATGCCTATCGTCGGGGTGCTAATGGAGGTTGTGATGGTTTTTGCAAGGGCGGCGGGCACCATTTCAAGTAATACAAAAGTGACTCCAACCTTGCTCATCGCAATGGCATCTTGCAAAATGGATTGCGCCCCTTCATCCGTTTTTCCTTGTATGCGATATCCCCCAAATTTATTCACGGACTGAGGGGTAAAGCCTAAGTGGGCACACACAGGAACGCCTTGTTTGATCAGATATTCTGCGGTATTAACGATCTCGCCGCCGCCCTCAATCTTAACGATGTCTGCCCCTGCTGCAATCAGTCTTTTGGCATTTGCTAGTGCGGTTTCTTTTTCATGTTCGTAGCTGCCTACTGGCATGTCGGTCATGATGCAGCAATCTTTGGCACCTGCTACGACGGACCTTGTGTGGTATTCCATGTCCTGCATCGTAACATTTAAAGTGTTTTCCGAGCCTTGTAAAACCATGCCAAGAGAGTCGCCCACTAGAAGCACATCGATGCCAGCAGCCACGCTGAGCTTGGCAAATGTTGAGTCATAACAAGTCAACATGGCGATTTTTTCATCGCGTGCAATGAGGCTTTGAAGTTTTTCTAGCGACATTCCATTAATCCCAGTTGGGATTGAAGAATTCTCGACGGCTTTGCACTTGCATGATCCGCTCAACGAGTAAATCTAGTGCTTCTTCACTGGTCGTGATATCAATTTTTTCGTTATTCACGATTAACAAAGGGGAGGTATCGTAAACATGGAAAAACTCACTATAAGCTTCCGAGAGGCGCGTGAGATATTCCCGAGAAATCTCTTGCTCGTAACTAATGTTTCGTTGCTCGACCCGATCGATCAATGCTTCTACAGGCGTTTGTAGATAAATGACCAAGTCTGGCTTTGTCACATGCACATGCATGCTTTGATAAATTTGGCGATAGAGTGAAAACTCTTCATCATTCAAAGTCAGGCGTGCAAAGATGGGATCTTTTTCTAAAAAGAAATCCGCAATCGTGGCATCGCCAAAAATGTCATGCTGGTTCAAGTCACGGATTTGATTGCCGCGTTGATATAAAAAGAACAGCTGGGTAGGGAGTGCGTAACGTTCAGGGTCTTGATAAAACCTGGCTAAAAATGGATTGGCCTCAGCTTTTTCCAGCAATAAATTCACAGGAAATCGCTCGGACAGTTTGCGAGCAAGGGTGGTCTTCCCACTTCCAATGGGACCTTCAATCACAATGTATGGAAATTTTTCAGTAATACTCTTTTTAGCACTCATCACGTTTTGCTTATTCGCTTTAAAAAATTAAAGTTTGCAGACGTCTTGATTATCGCATTTTGCAGCAAGTCCGTCAGCGTATCCATTATTACCAATCTTAATGTTTGGTGCAATTTCTGCCAGTGGCAGCATGACAAATCCTCTTTCACACATTCTAGGGTGAGGCAATGTCAGCGTCTCGGTGTTCATGATCACATCATCATAAAGCAAGAGGTCTAAATCAAGCACCCTCGGCGCATTGGGAAACGGGCGTTCCCTTCCATGCATGGTTTCGATATTCAACAGCGTTTGCAGTAATGCTAATGGCGCAAGTGTCGTGCTTATTTCGGCCACCGCATTGATAAAATCCGGTTGATTGTCATAGCCAACAGGCGCTGTTTGATAAAGCGATGAGGCTTTAATGAGTTGGATATCAGGCGTATTCGCAATGCGCTGAAGTGCAGCGTTGATTTGTTCTTGAGGGTTTTGCAGATTGCTGCCTAGCGCGATAAAAGCTCGATGCATGTTTATGCGGTAGATTTTCTTCTACGACGACGGCGCGTTCTTGGTTCGGCATTGTTGCTTGGCGGCACATTCTTTAATAGATTTAAACGCTCTTCAGGATGCGTTTCTGCAAACTTCGTCCACCATTCGCCTAGCTCCATCTCCACTTCGCCAGATTCACAACGTAGTAATAGGAAGTCATAAGCGGCCCGGAAGCGAGGATGTTCAAGTAAGCCAAAAGGACGTTTGCCCACACGCATTTCAAAACGCGGTTGTAAGCCCCAGATTTCTTTCATGGTGACGCTATAACGTTTATGAATGGCAAGCTTCTCTGCTTGAATGTCAGTCACTTCCGTCATGGCCATATGTAGCGCAGGGATGGGGCGGTTGCCTTGTTTTTGATAGCGTTGCCAAGCCACCAACACCTCATGCCAAAGCAGCGTTGCGAAGAGAAAGCCTGGAGAAACTGGCTTTTCAGCAAGTACGCGGGCGTCAGTATTTTTTAGCGCGAGATTTACAAATTTAGCGCCTATGGGCTGTTCAAGCACCACGTCTAGTAATGGGAGCAATCCGTGATGCAATCCATGTTTACGGAGCTGGACTGCACTTTGAATCGCATGGCCAGATAAAAACAGTTTAAGCATTTCATCAAATAGACGTGACGGTGGGACGTCGCTTAAGAGTTCTGCTAATTTAGGGATAGGAGTCTCCGTCGCTGGATCTATTTTTAATCCTAGCTTGGCGGAAAGTCTGACGGCGCGAAGCATCCTAACAGGATCCTCACGATAGCGCGTAACTGGGTCGCCGATCATTTTCAAGATGCCGGCTTGAATATCAGCTACGCCGTTATGAAAGTCCAAAATGTCTTCGGTGGCTGGGTCGTAATATAGAGCGTTAGCCGTGAAGTCGCGGCGGACGGCATCTTCTTCTTGATTCCCGAAAACATTGTCGCGCAAAATTCTTCCTGAATCAGCGACTTGATTATCGGCCGTATCGCCTAAGTGACTGCCTCTAAACGTGGAAACTTCGATGGTTTCATCACCAAATATGACATGAACAAGTCTAAAGCGGCGGCCAATAATGCGAGAACGACGAAAAATTCGATTGACTTGTTCTGGGGTGGCATCGGTTGCGATGTCGAAATCTTTAGGGCGTCTTTTTAAAAGCAAATCCCTGACTGCGCCGCCCACAACATAAGCTTCGAATCCCGCTTTTTGTAAACCTTCGGTTGTTTTGACTGCTGCATTGCTGAGCAATCGACGGTCTATGCCATGAGTTTTGTTGGAGATACTTTTAGCGCCGGTGTCTGCACGTTTTTTTGTGCGGCCATTTGGCTTGGTTGTTTCATGCTTGGCGGGTTTGTCTTTTTTTGAAAATACCCGCTGCAGTAATTTTTTAATCATTCAGTTTTGAAGTTCGGTTGTGCTTAATTTAAGCCTTATTATGCCATAAGACGTCAGTCACGTTAGACGCGTGGTTGATGCTGCGGCACATCACAAATAATAAATCTGATAAACGGTTAATGTATTGCAATGAAATCACTGTCACCGTCTCATCGCGGTTAAGTTTGATCATCGAGCGTTCAGCTCGGCGGCAAACTGTCCGAGCTAAATGGCAATAAGCCGATGCACGCGTCCCCCCCGGCAATATAAATTCCTTCAATGATTCTAGGGTTTCATTGAGTTCATCCAGCACATTTTCAAGCGAGGCAACACGTTCTGTTTTGAGCATCGTGTACCCAGGAATGCAGATTTCGCCGCCCACATCAAACAAGTCATGTTGCACATCATCCAGTGTAGTTCGAATGAGTTCGGGGAGTGGTTCGGTGAGTAATATGCCAATCACCGCATTTAACTCATCAACATCCCCCAAGGCATCAATCCGAAGGCTGTCTTTGTTGACGCGAGATCCATCGCCAAGGCCTGTTGTGCCGGTATCGCCTGTTCGTGTATATATTTTAGTGAGCCTGTTTGCCATTTTATGATCCTAAGTGCTTTTTTATTTACCTCATATTGTAACTGATGCTGATGATAGAAAATGACATTCTGGTGTGAGTTCGGCTAAACTCTATCGCATGCAAATTAAGTTTAATTCACTTGATGCCCCGGTTGGAGTCTTTGATTCTGGCGTTGGCGGTCTTTCTGTTCTCCAACACATTCGTGAGATGATGCCTCATGAAAACCTGATTTATGTCGCCGATTCTAAATATGCCCCCTATGGCAATCAAACCCCAGAATTCATTCAAGCGCGCAGCTTAAAACTTGCTGAATTTTTAATTAATCAAGGCGTTAAGGCGCTCGTTGTCGCATGCAATACTGCAACTGCCGCCGCCGTTGCTGGCTTGCGTGAGCGCTACCCTGATTTGCTGATTCTCGGGATGGAACCGGCGGTTAAGCCTGCGGTTGCTGCCACAAAATCAGGGGTCATCGGCGTACTTGCTACAAGCGGCACCTTAAAAAGTGCGCAATTTGCAGCCTTGCTGGAGCATTATGGACAAGGCGTTGAGGTGGTCACGCAGGCTTGCAACGGTTTAGTGGAATGTGTAGAAAAAGCGGAATTAGAAAGTGCATCAACATTGGCTTTGCTAAAACGCTATGTGGATCCATTGTTAGCGGCTAAGGCGGATACGATTGTATTAGGATGCACGCATTACCCATTTGTCCGTGTTTTGATTGAGTCGTTAGTGGGAAGCGATGTGGTGTTGATTGATACAGGGGCTGCGGTCGCTAAGCATTTACGGAATTGTTTAGAAGAAAAACAGTTGCAGAATCCTTCGAACGATCCTGGAAATGCTTGTTTTTGGTCCAATAGTGATGCCGAGGATGCCCAGGAAGTGATGCGAGCATTATGGGGTGCTGACATTCAGCTTAAAAAGCTGGTTGTTTAATGGTGACTCGCTGATTCGCCAGCTTTAAGTTGATATTGTGTGCCGCAGTATGGGCAGTGTGCATGGCCGGTCTCTGATAAGTCTAAAAAAACACGCGGGTGAGAACACCACAAGGCCACTTCATGCGTTGGGCAGTGAAGTGGTAAATCCTTTGCGCTGACTTCAATAATCTTGGTGTCTTTGGCCATGTGGTGATTCCTTAAATGCGTATCTTAATTAAACTAATGTCAGCCAAGCAGCATGTTTTTCTGACTTGCCTTTGACGATATCAAAATACATGCTTTGTAATTTTTCCGTGATTGGACCACGGTTGCCTTCACCAATGGCGCGGTTATCCAGTTCACGAATCGGTGTCACTTCAGCCGCTGTTCCAGTAAAGAACGCTTCATCTGCTGAGTAAACTTCATCACGTGTGATGCGCTTTTCAACCACTTCTAAGCCAATTTCGCCCGCTAGCTGGACGATAGTGTCACGCGTGATGCCTTCAAGTGCGCTGGTCAGGTCTGGGGTAATTAATTTGCCGTTGCGGACAATAAAAACGTTTTCGCCAGAACCTTCGGCGACAAAACCATCGACATCCAATAATAAGGCTTCATCGTATCCATCTTGAGCCGCTTCTTGATGCGCTAAGATGGAGTTCATGTAATTGCCGTTCGCTTTCGCTTTACACATCGTAATGTTGACGTGGTGGCGTGAGAAAGAGGATGTTTTAACGCGAATGCCATTTTTAATGGCTTCGTCCCCCATGTAAGCACCCCAAGTCCATGCGGCGACAATCACATGCGTCGATAATGTTTTTGCTGAAATGCCCATGGCTTCTGGACCGTAAAAAGCCATTGGGCGCATATAAGCAGACTCTAAATTGTTTTCTCGCACTGCTGCTTTTTGCGCTTCCATGAGGGTTGCTTTATCAAAAGGCATTTTCATCCCGAGAATATGGGCGGAGCGGAAAAGTCGGTCCGTATGTTCCTTTAAACGGAAAATTGCAGTCCCTTTATCAGTCTTGTAAGCACGCACGCCTTCAAACACACCCATGCCGTAATGCAATGTGTGGCTTAGCACATGGGTTGTGGCACTGCGCCAATCCACCATCTTGCCGTCGTACCAAATAAGACCGTCACGGTCAGCCATCGATTTGGCTACTGCCATGTTAATTCTCCAGCGTGCAAAAAGCTCAATTGTAAACGCTAGGCCGCGCGCTGAATAGAAGGAATGAGAAAAGCGTTTATTTTTTATGTATTTTGCTTAAAAAATTCAGGGAAGATGAATTTTTAGTCATGCTTGCTGTCTGCCATTAACAATTATTAACAATTTGCCATGCCTGTTATGATTAAAATCATGGCCACAAATAAGACGTGCGATAAGTCTTGGCGAGTATTTTGGTGTGTTTGTTGGTGATGAATTGATTTATGTCAAAGCGACCGCTATTTGTTTGCTTCATCCTCACAACATGTCACTTTGCCGATCACTGAGTTTGTGCGGTTGTTTATAAAGTGAGTAAAGTATGAAAAAGATTTTATGGGTGGTGCTGGTGTTGTGCTTGAGTGCTTGTGGCACCGACAATCAGCCAAAGCCGCCTCTAGTCGGTACTGATATTACGGGTGCTGACTTTGCGACAGATTTTAATTTACTAGACCATCACGGCGAAAAACGTCAGTTGAAAGATTATCTAGGTAAAGCAGTTGTGATGTTTTTTGGGTACACACATTGCCCAGATGTCTGCCCAACAACAATGGCAGATATGGCAAGTGCGATGAAATTGCTTGGAAATGAAGCGGATAAAGTCCAGGTCATTTTTATTACACTGGATCCTGAGCGAGATACTCAAGAGGTGTTGGCGAAATATGTGCCAAGTTTTGATCAGCGGTTTGTGGGACTTTATGGCGATTCAGCACAGATTGCTGAGACCGCTAAAGCCTATAAAGTGTTTTATGAAAAGCAGGCGATAGCTGGAAAATCCGGCTACACCATCGATCATAGTGCTGGCAGTTTTGTCTATGACAAACAAGGAAAAATAAGAATTTATTTCAAATACGGCCAAAAGCCCAATGAAATTGCAAGTGACTTAAAGCAGATCATGTAATTCAAGCAGGTTTGTGATTAGGTTGGTTAAAGGTAGTAAGCTGTAGAAGGTTTTAAGTTAATCATTTTAGTTTTAGGAGACGTGGTTATGACGACTGCGAGCGTTACAAATACTGAACAATACAACTATGAAGTGATACGAAAGTTTGCCATCATGACTTTGGTCTGGGGCGTAGTGGGGATGTTGGTGGGCGTATATATTGCCTCTGAACTTGCTTTCCCAGCTTTAAACTTCGATATTCCATACATTACTTTTGGTCGCTTGCGTCCTGTTCACACAGGTGCGGTGATTTTTGGTTTTGGTGGTAGCGCACTTTTCGCAACGTCGTATTACATCGTTCAACGTACCTGTCAGGCGCGCTTATTTAGTAGCGGTTTGGCAAACTTCACTTTCTGGGGTTGGCAAACAATCATTGTCTTGGCAGCATTAGGCGATGTGTTGGGCTACTCACAAGGTCGTGAATACGCTGAGATGGAATGGCCAATCGACTTACTCATTGAAGTGGTTTGGGTTGCTTACCTTGTGTTGTTTGTTGGCACATTGATGAAGCGTAAACAACCTCACATCTATGTCGCTAACTGGTTCTACCTTGCATTTATTTTAGCAACGGCCTTATTGCATACCTTTAATAACCTTGCGGTGCCAGTCAGCTTGTTCTCAATGAAGTCATACAGCTTGTTCTCAGGCGCACAAGATGCGATGACGCAGTGGTGGTATGGTCACAACGCTGTGGGCTTCTTCTTAACAGCTGCATTCTTGGGCATGATGTATTACTTTGTTCCTAAGCAAGCCGGTCGCCCAATTTATTCATATCGTTTATCCGTGTTGCACTTCTGGGCATTGATCTTCTTGTATATGTGGGCTGGCGCGCATCACTTGCACTGGACAGCGATTCCTGACTGGACATCAACCTTAGCAGCGACTTTCTCGATCATGCTATTGCTTCCTTCTTGGGGCGGGATGGTGAATGGTATTCTCACCTTATCTGGTGCATGGGAAAAAATGCGCACAGACCCAGTGATCCGTTTCTTGATCGTTTCTTTATCTTTCTACGGTATGTCAACCTTCGAAGGTCCTGTCATGTCATTGAAAGACGTCAATGCGCTTTCACATTACACAGACTGGACAATCGGTCACGTTCACTCTGGTGCGCTTGGTTGGGTTGCGATGGTCACCTTTGGTAGCTTCTACCATTTGATACCAAAACTATGGAACACCAAAATGTTCAGTAATCGCTTGATTAACGTGCATTTCTGGTTAGCAACAATCGGCATCTTGCTCTACATCACTGCGATGTGGATCTCGGGCATCATGCAAGGTTTGATGTGGCGCGCTTTTGATGACTTTGGCAACTTGCAATATGCCTTCATCGAATCAGTTGCTGCTGCGCATAACCTATACATCATGCGTGCGGTTGGCGGTCTGTTCTTCTTAAGCGGAATGGTCTTGATGTGCTACAACATGTACAAAACAATCAAGAGCGGTTCGACTGAGCAACAGGCTTAAGCTTTAAGCCAAAATAAGCCTTAACGATTAAAAAGCTGGAGTTACCATGAAGCATGACAAAATTGAACGTAATGTAGGGATCTTGATTATCTTAACGATGCTCGCAATTAGCGCGGGCGGGTTAGTAGAAATCGTTCCACTATTCTTTATTAAAGAGACCGTAGAAAAGGTGGATGGAGTTCGTCCATACAGCCCGCTTGAATTACGTGGTCGTGACATTTACATTCGTGAGGGCTGCTACTTATGTCACTCACAAATGATTCGTCCGTTCCGTGATGAGGCGCTCCGTTATGGCCACTATTCATTGGCAGCAGAGTCTAAGTACGACCACCCATTCCAATGGGGTTCAAAACGAACTGGCCCTGACTTGGCTCGTGTAGGCGGCAAATACTCTAATGACTGGCAAACACAGCATTTAACTGCGCCACGTTCATTAGTGTCGCAATCTGTGATGCCTAACTACCCATGGCTCAGTAAAACAGACTTGGATTATGCTGACATTCAAGATCGTATGAGAGCTTTACGTGTCACAGGCGTTCCTTACTCAACGAGTCAAGCTGAGTATGACAAGAACGTGAAAGAGTTTGGCGAAGAAACCGCTAAGAACTTACACATTCCTGATGCAGAGAAGAACCTAATCGCACAAGCACAAGCAGGTAACTTTGATACCAATCCAGACAAGTTGACTGAAATGGATGCATTGGTTTCATATCTACAAATGCTTGGTACTTTGGTTGATTTCAGAAAATATGATGATGACTACTTTGCTAAATTCCGCTAATCGCGGGTTTAGTTGAGTGTGATTGAAGATGAATATTTTGGCAGAAGGATACTGATATGGAATGGCTAATGTGGTTTACCAAGTTTGAAAATACCAAGCCGTTGTCGCTCGTTATTTTCTTTGCTTTGTTCTGTGGGGTGATTGTTTATCTCTATGGCAACAAGCAGCGCGGCGCGCAATTAGAAAGCTTCAAAAACATACCTTTGCAAGATGACGAAATTTAAGTAGGGAATAATCATGAGTCAGGACAATAAAAAAGTAACAGTCGAGACCACTGGTCACGTATGGGATGATGATTTGCAAGAACTGAATAATCCGCTACCAAGATGGTGGATTTGGGGTTTTTATATCACCTTTGCATTTGCACTCGTTTATTGGTTGTTTTATCCAGCATGGCCGATTGGGAATACTTACACCAAAGGGATCCCAGGCTTAAACACCATCACTTATGTCGCCACTAAAGTAGATGGCACGCAGGAAACAAAAACCACCCATTGGAACATGCGTGCTAAATTGATGGCTGAAATGAATGCTTTGCGCACTGAGCAAAAGCCTTATTTTGATAAGGTGGCTTCTAAGTCCTTCGATGAAGTGTCAAAAGATGCTGAATTGATGCAGTTTGTGAACTCAGCAGGTAAAACACTGTTTTCTGATAACTGCGCAGCCTGTCACCAGGCTGGTGGACAAGGTAAGATCAAGTTCGCACCTAACTTGACTGATGATTACTGGCAATACGGTGGCAGCTATGAAAACATTCAAACGACGATTACTGCTGGACGTCATGGGGTTATGCCAGCATTCAAGGCGATCTTGAATGATCAAGAGCTTAGCCAAGTAGGGAGTTATGTGCTGAGCTTGTCAGGTGAACCCAATGATCCGGCCGCCGCCAAATTGGGCGAT
>SESB01001071.1_pt1 | contig 18644 bp, 18 predicted proteins | sample 3171441 | NCBI WGS metagenome assembly SESB01 (sample SAMN06051867, study PRJNA518727) | freshwater metagenome | biome: subpolar coniferous forest; feature: holomictic lake; material: water; isolation source: holomictic Lake 227, 6 m depth | place: Canada: near Kenora, Ontario | collected... | reverse complement strand
AAATATCCAGAGCATCCGTACCTTTATCGGTGGAGTCTCTAAGCGTCAGAACGTCTGCACATCTTGCATGAAGGCTGGCAAGGCAGTCCGCTAAATTCGGGCTCTCTCCGTCTTATGGCAAGGCCAATCCTTTTTATTGGAGATAGCGTTACCGATTGCGACCGCAATCGAGAACAATTTGATGGCCTTGGAAATGGCTTCGTAAAGCTTATTGACGAATCTAAATTATTTTCAGACCCAGTACTCAATCGTGGCATTAGCGGAGATCGAATTGGGAACCTGGAAGATCGTTGGCAATCAGACGTACTCGAACTAAGACCTCAAGTTCTCTCAATTCTCATTGGTGTGAATGACACCTGGCGACGATATGACGACAATGATCCAACTTCCGCCGAAGATTTCACGACTCGATATCGCAATTTAATAATAAGAACCCAATCAACTCTTGATTTTAAACTTTATCTCTGCCAGCCATTCATTCTTCCAGTTCGAGAAGAAATGAAAGAATGGCTAGGTGATCTCAATGAAAAAATTGAAGGCATCAAGAGCCTTGCTCAAGAATTCGATGCAACATACGTTCCATTCGGAGATTATTTCAACTCAATGATTGCCGAAGATGGGATGGAAGGCCTTGCCGAAGATGGAATTCATCCGACAGAACTCGGTCATGAATTAATGGCTAAATTCTGGTTGCAAAACTTTGATAAATAATTAGTCGTTTACACCAAGCTCAGACATGAGCTCCCAGATTGGGCCATCAATCTGATCCCCAAACATCTTTGTTTTAGGGCCATCAAAGTACTCCCGTAGCTCTCCTAATTCCTGCACCAGGTTTTTATTCGAGATTAACATCTGCTCGTTTTTATCAAATTCACACCGCGCTAGAATTTCACCGAGTTGCAAAAGGGTATTTGCTCCTACTTCATACATTGCAATCCAGGGGTTAATCTCCAAAATAATTTCTGGACGTGAGAAATTTGAGGAACGTAATACTTCGATATTCCTAAGCATCGAATTCCCAGCATCAATAAATAATTTAGATGCCGTTGCAAGATCACCAGCACGCCTAGCCGTTGTTGCGTTATTAAAAACAGGACGCAAATCTGGAGCAGGATCTCCGCCGACGCACGTTCCCATCGTGCAACGTAACAAACCGCGAAGAGCGGCTCTGTCACCATCGTGAGGAAGAAGCTTTCGTAAACCTCTCTCCCATGCCTCATCTGGATTGTATGAATGTGAATTCCATAAGTACTCACCAATTGTCGAGATGGGAAGTTGAGACATTTCAAATTGCGTCATGGGATTTGAGAGAAGGCCGACAGAGTACTTTTCTAGGCCTTTATCTCGACTCTGAATTGGCCCTATGAACAAACTATGGCGCAGTGAACCATCATTCACTGGGAAGTTATCCCAATAAAATGGTGGACGCTTTGTCGTCTTCATAAAGATTTCTGCATCAACGATTTCGAGGTATTCAGAGAGAATCTGTCGCCCTGTCCAGAAAAGATTTATAGCGGGGTCAAGTTTTTCGCCAAGGTCAACAAGATATGGCTCATTGCCTCTTCCAGAGTAATGCATAGGGCAGACGGTAAGAATTGCGCTCGGATCAATTTCCCGCAGACCTTGAAAAATCGCGTTCGAAAATTCAGCATGTGCTAACGCGGTTGTTGGGTAGTGAGCCGCATCGGCTTCAACGCTAAGTTCCCAAGAAATATCATCGAACAGGAGACCGAAATGAGTTACTCCTGCTGAATGAAGCTGACGATAACGAGTAAGCACCGCTTGTCGATCGTCAGCGTTGGAATAGGTGACAGATAATCCAGGGGAAACACAGACTGCAACAGAAACGCCATGCAGTGAACCAGCATGTGTTAGTTCCTTTATCTTTCCTACGAAGTTTTCGTTGAAGGGTGCACGCCATTTAAACCGCTGCCAGGGTGAATCCTTTGGAGCAATCATGAATGTATTCATGTTGAAATCAGCAAAATTGGGAATTGCACGAAGTCTTTGCTCGTGGGTCCACGGTGTGCCATAAAAACCTTCGATGACGCCTCTGAATCCAAAGGCTGGACCATCCTCAAGATTCAAGCCTGAATTTACCTTCGAAATTTTCCAAGCCAACAGAGCATTCAGAGCGTGTCGTAGCGCTGGTTTCCCCTCAGCCCAAATTTCGACAAAATGTTTCTGGTGACTTGTCTTCGCAATAATTTTGAAGTATTCGCCCTTGTCATAAGGGTGAATACTTAGGGATGAAACGTCCGAACCAAATTGCTCACTAAATCTTGTGAAAAATGCAGTAACTACATCTTGCGCGTCAAAGGTTTCCACATATTCAACTTGCATAGAGAAAATCTCCCTTCCGTATCAGTGAATCTGCGTGCAAATGTTCTTGGAAAACTTCATTCAGTAAGCCAACGCGCTCTGCGGCATGCGAGAGCGATCCAACAACTGGCGGCACACGAAGTACGGTGAAATTAGCATATGAGATCTCATGCATTACACGTTCTCTAAAAATTTTGTTGAATATATGAGAGTCAGATGTATGTAACCCTCCCGAGCAGACGACTGTCAGATCACTCTGAATTTCCAGTCTCTTCGCAATTGCTATCACGTCGTTGGCGTGATCGAGCGCAGTTCGCTCAACGGCAAGAATTGCTAAACGGTCCCCCAGGAGGGATGCTTCAAAGACCTTTGGAGCGATGCTGGAGGTGTGGTGATATCCCTTTCTAGTCAGATTGCGGAAGAATTCCACTTCAGGCGTATCGCCTAAAATTTCATAATAAATTGGAGTTTTTTCTTCACGTCCGTTGAAAGCATAAATACATTGGGTCAAAATCTCCATTGATATTTGAAGCGCCCCTGCGCCTTCTCCAACCACACCGCCGATTGTTGCAATGGTTTGCACCTTGTCACGGCCTATAACTTTTCCAGCAGTTCCTGCATTTGAAACACAGCCGATTCCGTCTCGAGTTCCTGCATAGAGTGCTGCAAGCGCGTCATTAACCACCACTGCGCTTTCTGGAAATCCTCTTTCTACAAGCGCTTTATGCAACATGGCGGCATCTTCGTCCCAATCCGCTCCCGCCATTGCCAGAGTTGTTGAGGAAATGTCCTCAAATGTGAGCCCAGCCGAGGCAAGTGCCTGCCCAGAAATTCTCTGAATGGTTGTAAGAGCGGTTTCCAAGCCAACACTCTCCCAGTTCGCTCCATCCCCAGAAGTAACACTCACTATGAGCCCGGTGGCGTCGCAAATGACGGCATGGGTCTTGGTGCCACCAACATCAATTCCGAATAGATATTTCTTAGGCATTGAAAAGACCCAACGATCCTAAATTAACTTCTACCAGTCGCTTCCACAATTGGTCCACAATTTCTTCTGAAGGTCCAATTGGATTCTTTAAGAGTGCTGCCTTTGCTAAGTCTTCTCTCCCGCTCATCGCAGCTTCAATTGTTAAGAGTTCAAAATCTTTCACGCTGCTTACAAGCCCATGCATATCAGCCCTAAGTGGGGTCGTCGCAATCGACCTCGCCCCAGATCTCGTGATAACGGCGGGAATTTCCATGACAACGTCATCGGCGAATCGTGGCACTGCTCCGTTATTTCGAGTGTTCACAATATGTGTCGTTCCGGCATCAGTTGCTATATCTGCCATTAATTCCGCCGCGGAATCGGAATAATATGCCCCACCACGTTGCATAAGTTCGGGAGGCTTTTCCACTAAGTGGATATCTGAATACTTCTTTAGGAGTACGTCTTCGATTTCGGCCACTTTTGATGCGCGCGTGGGATGCGTCTTTTGGTACTCAATCCATTCTCGAGTTTCGTAGTAGTACATCAGGTAGTAATTCGGAACCGCATGCATCTGCTGCACTACTTGTGGAATCCATTCAGGCTCTTCATCCCCGCCTGCTTGATTAATCGTCAAATTATGAAAACCATCAATCGCTTCATCGGATCGATTTTGCCCACCAACATTCACGCCACGCACCCACGAAAGATGATTAAGGCCGACATAATCCAGATCAACTTTTTCACTGTCAATACTTAACAAACTCGCAATTTCTTTTCTGACATTCCAAGGCACATTGCACAAGCCAATGCTCTTGACGTCCGATGCCAGTCTTTGCAAAGTTTCTGTAATGAGTCCAGCTGGATTGGTAAAGTTAATGAGAAGCGCTTCAGGGGAATATGTGCGAATAATCTCCGCAATTTTTAGTACTTCGGGAATGGTTCGTAAAGCTTTAGCGAAGCCTCCCACTCCCACTGTTTCCTGACCAATTAGGCCAAACTCTCTTCCCAAGAGTTCATCTCGGTGACGTGCTGCTTGAGATCCCACTCTGAATTGGCTTACAACAAAATCTGCGCCGCTAATTGCCTCCACTGGATTACTCGTCCACGAAAGCTTTATTCCTCCTGATTTAAAGTCAATCATCCGTTGAGCAAATTCACCTACAATTTTTACTCTGGCAAGATTTGGGTCAACTAACACAATCTCGGTTATTGGCAGGCGCTCTCGGCGCAAAAGTATGCCGTCAATGAGTTCTGGCGTGTAAGTCGAACCTCCGCCAATTACAGCGAGCTTCATCTGTCGACCGTAACAAAATCATTATCGATTGCAGATGAACGTTCTCTGAAAATAATCTCTTGGGATTTCCTCGTCGCCAACTGCAGCGCTCCAACGAGGACTGCGCTCTCTCCGAGAGATGTGCCCTCAACACGTGGCGGAAAAGGCAGAAGCTGTTCGACCATCTTTCGAACGGGATTCAGAAGCACGTCCGCCTGGCGCCCAATACCGCCAGCAAGAATAACTAATTCCACATCTACGACTGCTGAAATAGAAGCTACATATAAAGATATGCGTTCGGCTTCGTGTTCTACGACCATTCGAGCAAATTCGTCACCTCTTCTTGCTGCATCTAGAATCGAAACAGTCGTGTATGGCTTCTTTAACTCACTGGCAACCGAAGTAGAGGCAAGCTGTTCGGCAAGTTCCGTCAGTCCGCCACCGGCGGGGTTTGTAGATGAATGATGGGGATCAAAGGGATCTCCAAATGGGACATAGAAAACTTCTCCCGCTGCCCCTCGATGCCCACGATGGAGCTTGCCATTGAGAACTAAACCTGCGCCGAGCCCTGTTCCGATAGAAAGAACTGCGAAATCCAATACGCCTCGTCCTAATCCTTTTTCGAGTTCTGCTATCGCTACCAAATTGATATCGTTTTCCAGATGTGGCTCAACCCCGAATTCCCGGCTAATCACTTCACCCAATTGAATTCCATCTAAATCACCAATTGTTCCGGCGATGGCGATTTGACCCGTGCGCTTGTCAACCACACCAGGCGTCCCAATCACAATTGAAACGATATCTTCATGAAGTGAAGCAGCGTCAGAAAGGGCTCTGTCGACCGCAGCATTGAGTGAAGCCAATAGCTGCTTTAAGTTCATCTCATCGACCGCAACACTCACTTCTGAAAGTTGAACTCCATTTATATCCGCAGTAGCGGCTCGTAAATAGCGAGCCCCGATGTCGATGGCCAGGGAAATTCCAATTTTTGTGGCAGCTGAATAAACCGAACGCGCTCTCTTGGAGTCAAGATCTCCTGGGCGATCCTCATCCACCAATCCAACATCGATAAGACCACGCAGTAGTGCCGCGGTTGTGGGCTTGGAAAGGCCAACTAAACGTGCGATTTCTGCCGCATGAAGAGCCCCATTAATTCGCAGAACATCAAGGACTCTACGTTCGTTAATTTCTCTCAACAGAGTAGGGACTGCTGGAGAATCTGAATTTAGGGCCACTATTATCCTTTAACACCGGTGAGGGTAACTCCCTCGATGAATACTTTTTGAGAAAAGAAGAAAATAATAATTACTGGAAGCATAAAGAGTGCAGATGCAGTCATCAGCATATTCTTGTCTACGTGGTGAATTCCCTGAAATTGCGTTAGCCCAATTCCAAGAGTCCACAAATTCTTATTTTCGACCAGATATAAAAGTGGACCAAAGAAATCGTTCCACGCACCGAGAAAAGCGAAAAGTCCGACCGCTGAAATTGCGGGTTTAGCCAATGGCACAACAATTCGCATCATCACTTGCCACTCATTACATCCATCAATTCGTGCAGCGTCAGAAATTTCATCGGGGATTGTTGTGAAGAACTGTCTTAGAAGGAAAATCGAGAAAGCACTTGAGAAGAAAGCTGGAACAATGAGTGGAAGGAATGAAGGTATCCAATGCAACCTTGAGAAGATTACATAAACTGGAATCATCGTCACTTGCCCTGGCAACATCATGGTCGCAAGGATGATGATGAAAGATGTCTGACGTCCCTTCCAATTTAAACGGGACAAAACATATGCAGGTGGCACACTTGAGACCACAGTGCCAATCATTGTCAGAACAGATACGAAAAGCGTGTTAAGCGTCCAGTGAAGGAATGGGACGGCTTGAAATACTTCAAGATAGTTATGCCAGATAAAAGGGTGAGGCCAAAGCGCTCGTCGCGATGCCTGTTGAAAATCCATGAGTGAGATGACAACTATCAGGAACAATGGCATAAGGAATACGGCAGACATTGCCACCAGCACAGAATGATTGGCTATCCCGAAAAGAATGCGGCGGCGGCGTTTCTGGAACTTAGCCTTTCGTGCCTCGGCCGACCAATCCCTTGATATTGCACTCAAATTAGTGCTAGATGAGGTTTTGTTCATTTAAAAAGACTTCCGTTTGGATAATGAACCCAACGTCGTTGGGTTCGTAGCATTATGAATGTGCAAGCCAATGTGATTACGAGAAGGATCCATGCCAGCGCGGATGCATATCCCATTTGATAGTTGGCAAAAGCCTCGTTATAAATATGTGTGGCATAGAAATACATGGAGTGGGAGTAGTCAAGAACTTGACCAGCTGCTACATAAGCTTCGGTGAAGTATTGGAAACTTCCGATTATTCCTGTGACGGCTGAGAAAAATATTACAGGCGTCATGAGCGGCAATGTGACGTATCTAAACTGCTGCCACGCATTTGCGCCTTCTAAATCCGCAGCCTCATAAAGCGATTTAGGCACATCAAGGAATCCAGCCAAGTAGATAATCATTGTGTCACCTATACCCCAGAGACCAAGAATTATAAGTGCCCACTTAGACCAGCGAGGATCCATGAACCACAGAGGCGGATTCTTTATCCCAAAAGATTCGAGGAACTTATTGATAGGCCCAACAGCTGGGTTAAAAATGTATGTAAAGGACATCGTCGCAGCAACAGTTGGGACCATCGCTGGAATAAAGAAAATTGTTCGGTAAATGGTTCTGCCCCGCTTGGGCTTGGTCAAAATCCAGGCCGTAAATAGAGCAAAACAAATTCGTAGTGGAATAGATATAGCTGAAATCCAGAAGGTATTTCTTATCGAAGTCCAGAAGAGTGAGTCGTGAAAAAACATTCTCCGAAAATTGCCGAGCCCTATCCAAGTCGGAGAATTAATGAGGTCAAATCGCGTGAAAGATTCATAAAAACTGGCAACCATTGGATATGCCGTAAAAAATAGAAATCCGAGAACCCAAGGCGACATGCATAGAGAAATAAAAAGCCAAGGAGTTCGCAATTTGGCTCTAGCCTTTAGGCGTTTTGAATTATTGCGAGCCCTCGCCTTCCGACGAGGGCTCACTAATACACTTCCAATTGAAATCATTATGACCTTAATTACCCGTTTGATCCTGCAGAGTAATTATTTGCCAAAATGTCGTTCACAGTATTCACAACTTGACCAAGTCCTGTTGCGAGGTTGGAGACTGATCCCGCTTGCCAGGCCGCCATGAAATTGTTCATTTCAGTTTCTTCGCGGTGAGCTCCGGTGTTACGCAAACCGTGCCAACCAGAGTATTTATTCTGAGTAATTGAATAAACGTTGTCGTAGAAAGCTGGGAAGGTTATCTTCGGTGAGTTCTGCAAAGAAATCAACGTTGGGATAGACCCAGTTGCGTTTGAAAGGTCCGTCGCTAATTGCGCGTCGGTTGCAAGTGACTTCAAGACCAACCAAGCGTCCGCGAAATTCTTTGAACCTTTTGAGATACCCATCAGAGCGCCACCTACAGGTGATGATCCATAGTGGGCCGCAAGGCGGTCATCCATTGGTAGAGCCGCAATTCCAAAGTTCACGACTGGCTTTGTGCAAGGGTTGAGAGCCCAATTGAGGTCGCAGAACATTTGAGACATCCAGTCCATGGATGTCATCATTGCCACACGCCCCTTTACAAAGTCGTTATCTCCGCCCCAGAAGTCACCTGCACTTGCAGCAAACTTAGTTACTAGCGCAGCGCCCTTCTTGTAGTCTCCGCCGCCATAAACTTGTGCAATAAAGTTTTTCTGCCAGTTAAATGCACGAGCCCACTTTGTGTCGGAAACGAATGCAGGATTACCGCTTGAGGTAAACCATGTTGCTCCGAACATCCAGCCAAGCCACATCGCATCCATATCATTTGATGCATATCCAGCCCACGGAATGAATCCAGCTGACTTAATTGAACCATCAGAGTTGAATGTGGTTAGTTTCTTTGAATACGTCAAGAGCTCTGATGTTGTTTGAGGTGGGTTTTTGAAACCAGCCTTTGCAAGCAAATCCTTGTTGTAGTAGAAAGTGGTCACTTCAGTTCCGCCAGGCGCAGGGAGCGCGCATCGGTTTGATCCACTTGTTGAATAATTTATGGCAGGCGCCGTAAATGTACTTTGTAACTTAATACCCTTTGTTGAAGAGATCGCGGCGTTGAGTTTCTGCCACGCTCCACTTCCGCAGAACCATCCAAGGTTTCCTGCGCCATTTGAAAGTGAAATGTCTGGCCCATTTCCAGCATTGATCGCAGAAAGCGATTTCGCCATATCCACTGAGCCGACATCTTTAATCGTTAATCCTGGATTTGCTTTTTCAATTCTCGTCATTGCGCTTTGCCAAGCCGCCAAAGTATCGCCGGTTTGTGGCTGCCAGACTGTAACCGTACGTGCTGCCGCTTGTGCCCCAGCTGCTGAACCGACCAAGCTGCCTGCGAAGATTGCTGTCGTTGCTAGGGAAGCAATAAAGCCCTTCTTCATCATCCATCGCTCCTGTCTCATGCTTTTGGTAAGTCCACATCTAGCCCACGCCGTTGTGTTAGGAAACCTACCGAATTGAGTAAAGGTACCTTACACTTCGGGCAGGAATTAGGAAGGGGGAATCGCCATCGTTATAAAACCGTTACAAAGCTTCATTGCCCTCTTCCTTGCTGCAGTCACTGCTGGTACTTCATTCGCTGCGTCTGAAGGCACTCCAATAATTACTGGAAAAGCACCCGCTCTCTCGGGAGTACTGCTCTTCCACAGATACACCTCATATCAACATTGGGATGGCGCGATGTGGATGGTTGATCTGAAAAGCGGAAAACTGGCTGAGATAAGTAAAAACTGGAAAACCATCCACTCCATCAACGGCCACTTTTCACCAGATGGCAGACATATCGTCTTTATGGGTTCTCAAAAGGGCGAAAAAGATTGGGATATTTTCATTACCACTTTTGACGGTATCCGATGGGCTGAACCAGTCAATCTCACCGGGCTCAATGGGAAGCGCGATGAGGATCCAAAATTTTCCCCAGATGGGGCCTCTATCATTTTCAAGAGCGATGGCGTCCTTACGCAAATAGATCTAAGCGGAAAAGTTATTTCAACCTACTCCGTAGGTGACGGGGAAGCATCCATGCCATATTTCATGCCCAATGGCACCGATATCCTTTTCGAAAATTCTAAAGAAATAAAAATGATTTCTAAAGGAGCTGTCCGCAAAATATGGGGCGGAACGGGTCTTTCTGCTTACTATCCGATTGCAATTTCCTCAAATGCCTTTTACTTTACACAAACGCAATCTAATAAAACTGACCGAGTCATGCTTAGCGACCTTTCTGGCAAGGCCACTCCTCTCTTTTTTGATAGCGTAGTTTGGGATTCATCAGATCCGTTTCCCTTCGAAGATGGTCTGCGCTATCTCTTTTATGTGACCACAAACCGAGAAACTGGTTTTGGCGGTTACGATGTTGCCGTTGCTGACTTAAAATTGAAAAGAACATGGAATCTTTACACTCTCAACAGAAGGATCAATACATCTATGGAAGAACTAGGTCCCGCGTGGTCCTCAACTGCACATTATCCGAAAACGGTCTGACGTAATGAAAACACCTTTGATTTATGCCCACCGTGGGGCTAGCGGTGAATATACGGAAATGACTCGAAAAGCCTATGAAGCTGCAATATCCCAATCTGCTGATGGTTTTGAGTGCGATGTTAGATTGAGTAAAGACAATGAACTCATATTGTGGCATGACGATGATATGACTCGAGTTGCTAAGTGCGAATTATCTATAGCAAGCTCAACGAAAGCAGAGCTCCTCAAACAATTCCCAATTATGACCGCTTCCGAATTACTCGATTTAGCAATTGAATACAAGAAAGACATTGCATATGAAACAAAACACCCGGTTCCAACACGAGGGGCCGTAGAAAAGTCGCTTATTCAATTACTTGAATCACGTCGAAAAGAAATTGAGAGTGCTGGAATAGACATTTCAATTATGTCATTTTCATGGTGGGCAACTCGGAAGATTCAACGTTCGCCTTGGCCTGCCGTGAGTCTCGTTTGGAATAAACGGGGTGTCGTTTTCTCTTCAACTCCGATTATTGCTCTTGAAGTGGATCAAGTCCGTAAAGATTCTCAATTAGTACGTCGACTTCAATCTCGAGGGAAACGCGTTTATGTATGGACAGTAAACAGCCCTGAAGATGCCCGGCTCATGAGGGATTCAAGCGTTGACGTCATAATTTCTGATTTTCCATCCATGATTAGAAGGGCTCTCGAATGAACGGCGAACTAATGTCAGGGGAAATTTCAGAGATCCCGCAAGTTTTCTCGCGACTGTTGAATGATACGCAAACATTCAAAAACGTTGGAGATCTTCTTCGAAGCAAAGAGTTGACCTCAGTCTTGATTCTGGCTCGAGGGACTTCAGATAATGCCGCTCATTTCCTAAAATACTTGATTGAAACCCAACTTGGTTTACCAGTGGGGCTTACCTCGCCATCTTCAGTGACTATCTACGATACAAAATTACGATTTAGAAACGTTTTGGTGGTGGCGTTAAGCCAAAGTGGCCAATCTCCCGATTTGGTGGCGTACGCGAATGCTGCAGTTGCCGCCGGTGCAACCTTGGTCTCAATAACAAATGACGTTCACTCGCCGCTCGCAAGGGTTGCGCATCTTCATATTGACTTGTTGGCTGGGCCCGAATTAGCCGTTGCTGCAAGCAAGAGCTACGCTGCCGAATTGCTTGCTGCCTACCTCTTGGTGTCGGCATGGCAAAATGTTCCATCAGGCGCTGACGAAATCGTTGCTGCAGCAGAGGATGTTTCAAAAGATAATATCGATGAACTTGTCGCTCAATGCACATTGCGTCACGAGATTGTTATTTTAGGTCGAGGATTTTCCTACCCAAACGCACGTGAAGCTGCGCTCAAGATTCAAGAAACCTGCAAAGTTTCGGTTCAGGGGCTTTCGACGGCGGACTATCTTCATGGACCAATTTCGGCGCTAACGTCAGAGACGCAAGTCTTGATACTCGCTCCTCATCACATTCCTGATGCATCAATGAAGGATGCGACGGATCGAATCCGGTCATCGGGGGCACGAATATTTTGGCTTGGACTCGGAGGAATGAGTGCGCCTGGTGAACTTCGAATTCCGGGGGCTAATGTGCAGAACGAAATTATCGCCTCCATAGTCGATGCGATAATTTTGCAACGTTTTGCGCTTAAACTTTGCCTCCAGAATGGACTTGATCCAGATAGTCCCGTTGGGCTTTCAAAAGTTACCTTAACTCGTTAAACCCTAGAAATGCTCAAATCCTTGATGGGAAATTTGTGTCCCATCGAGATAAACACCAGTACCTGAAACAACAGAACCGAGCTTGAACCATCCATCGGGCAGTGCGGTAAAAGTTCCCACAAAAACATGATCCTCTCCTCCGTGCAGGACGTATTGGCTGCACGGGAATTTCGCAGAATCAAGTTCGATTCGAACCTTTGAAGCCTCTGCGATTCCTGATAATTCAGAGATCAGGCCATCGCTTACATCGGTTAATGAGCGCGTTTTTGATTTATCTAAAGCCTCGATTTTCTTGTAATTCACTTTTGGATATCGATGTTGCGCACTACTTTCATCTTTCAATCCAGCCATTAATCTTTCCAATCCTGTGGCTGACTCCCCCGGCAGATCCGAAACTGCAACAATGTCACCAACCTCAGCACCAGATCGAAGAATCGGGTTTTCTACGTCACCAAAAACAGTAACAGCGATTGTCAGAAGGGCTGACCTCGTTAAGTCTCCCCCAACAACATATGCCCCAACTTTTGAGGCTTCGTCCTGGATTCCCTGCGCTAATTCTTTAATTTCGTTTAGTGAAAAATTCGCTGGGATTGCTGCGGCAACAAGTAGGAATTTTGGTCTTCCTCCCATAGCAAAAATATCTGCCAAATTTGCGGCCGTTACTTTTCCGCCAATCTCATAAAGACTTGACCACTGACGATTGAAATGTGTTCCTTCTACGGCCATATCAGTCGAGAGTGCAAGCGCTCTTTTCTGTGGGGCAATTACTGCAGCATCGTCACCGATGCCTACCTCAATCTCTTCTGATTGCGCATGAAAGACGCTTTCAAGGACGCGAAGGTAATCCGCTTCACTTGTCATGAATCTCCCTTCGGCCTACAGCCACTTCTTCCGACTGCTCTCACAAGGTAGCCTATGACACTGGCCGGATGTGCGAATACTGGAGGATGAAATGACTGTGCAGGCTTATATTTTAATTCAAACCGAAGTTGGCAAAGCAGCCGGTGTTGCAAAGGCTATTTCTGCGATTCCAGGTGTAACTCTCTCTGAAGGCGTAACCGGTCCATACGATGTGATCATGCGTGCTGAAGCCCAGGGTATGGAAGAGTTTGGTCGGACAATTCTTTCAAAAGTTCAGGCAGTCAGTGGAATTACTCGCACATTGACCTGTCCTGTTACAAGTTCTGATTACTAATTCAAAGGGCAGAATTAATTAGCCGCGAAATAAGATCTGTATAACTAATTCCAGCTTGTTGCCATAACTTTGGAAAGACCGAAGTCGCAGTGAAGCCCGGCATAGTATTGAGTTCGTTGATGAATATTTTCCCATTTGCAAAAAAGAAATCAACACGGGCAAGTCCTTTGCAGCCCAGCGAAGCAAAAGCTTGAACAGCAGCCGACTGAATGCCTGAATAGACATCCGAAGGCAGGTCATCTGGGTGCACCAATTGAGTTGCACCATCTAAGTATTTTGCTTCAAAATCATAGAACTCGTGACTTCCAAGAATCTTAATTTCTACAAGCGGTGAGGCTGTTGGAACGCCGTCGACTTCTAAGACAGCGCATTCGATCTCGCGACCAACTACTCCACTTTCAATCAATACCTTTGAATCATATTTAAGAGCTTGATCAACAGCGTCTTTAAGTAGCGATGGGTCTTTGATCTTTGTCGTACCCCTGCTTGAGCCTCCGCGTGCGGGCTTAACGAAAAGGGGATATTTCAAATGTGAGGCGTCAATTTCGTTGCCTGAAGTCACGACAAGCCCATCTGCAACATTCAAGCCATTGGAAGAAAAAATAGATTTTGCAAATGATTTGTCCATTGCCACGGCGCTTGCAAGTACGCCTGAACCTACGTATCTGATCCCCAACATTTCACAGAGACCTTGAAAAGTACCGTCTTCGCCAAATGGGCCATGAAGTATTGGAAAAAGGAGATCCAACCCAGCAATTGCATCTTCAATCTTCTTCACCGTTCCCCCAACTATTTCAGGCAGAACTCCGTTACTAATTTCCAACTTCTGATCAGAGGGTGGGATAACCCATTCTCCGGATTTAGTGATGCCAATAAGAGTGGGTTCAAATAGATCTCGATCAATTGCCGCTAAGACGCCCCCGGCAGATATGCAAGAAATCTCGTGCTCGCTGCTTTTTCCGCCAGCGACAATTCCCACGCGTATCTTGCGGCGCTCGCTCATTTGATTTCACCTTCGAGCGGAACTGTCATTAAGCGATCAAGTGCTTGTCTTGGTGAAATATTTCCGCACACGACATCTGCAACAGCTTCAATAATTGGAACTTCAACTCCTACGCGATGGGCAAGTTCTAAAATAGCTGGAGCTGAGGCTACGCCTTCCACTGTTTTTGCTACTGAATTTCTAGTTTGATCTAAAGAGCCAGTTCGACCAAGGACCTCTCCGAAAGTTCTATTTCGAGAAAGTCCAGATCCACAACTCGCAACCAGATCACCCATTCCAGCTAGGCCAAGGTTTGTCAGAGGATCAGCACCATATGCTTGACCAAATCGAGCAACTTCACTGAGCCCGCGAGTAATAATCATGGATTGAGTATTTTCACCAAGATCAAGACCGACAGCCATACCAACAGCTAGAGCGATGACGCTCTTTGTAGCACCGGCCAATTCGCATCCGACCAAATCATGCGATGGATAAACTCTAAAATATGGCGTTGTAAATAGTTCAATCATAAACTCAGATATTGCAGCATTTGTGGATGCCGCAACGGCTCCCGCGGGCTGTCTTAGAATCATCTCTGCCGCCAAATTTGGACCCGTAATTAATCCAATATTTTCAAGAGGCGCTCCTAATTCGCTCACAACAATCTCTGTCATGCGCGAGTGGGTCTCAGCTTCAATACCTTTTAAGGTACTAATGATTGGTTTTGAAAGTGGAAATTTACCTTTCCACGATAATAGATTCTCGCGAAGAGTCTGGGCGGGAATTGCCAATACGAGTGCTTCGCCAAATTCGAACGCTTCCATAACATCAGTCGTTGCCTTTATTGATGAAGGGAGTTGGGCCCCAGGCAAGAATGCATGATTCGTATGGTCGTCATTAATTTCCTTGACCACGTTTGCATTTCGACCCCAGACCAAAACTTCTTGACCAGCATCTGCAAGAACTTGAGAGAGAGTGGTTCCCCATGCTCCGGAACCTAATACGCTAACTCGACTCATTACTTATCTCGCTTCGCTTTCTTGTAATTACCAGTTCGTGGTAGTTCTGAATTGTGGGGGTCAAATATTTCTGCGGGTGCCGATTCTCCCCTAATTTGCTCCAAGAGACGAGTTAATGCGCTCATTACGTACTCTGTGGCCTCTTTCAGCGCCTGCGGATCCTCTTCCTTCCCCTTCCAGCGAGAAAATTCCAAAGGCTTGCCAGCCCAGACCGATACTTTCGTCCGGCGCCAAAAACGAGGGAGTTTCCCGTAGCGAGGAAGAACTTCTTGGGCACCGTATTGAGCACATGGAATTACTGGGACCTGCGTAATTATTGCTAAACGAGCAATACCTGTCTTGGCGCGCATAGGCCAGAAATTTTCATCTCGAGTCAATGTGCCTTCAGGATAAACACCCAGACAATGACCCGCCCTTAGAAATGCAATCGCATGCTGCAAGGCAAACCTTGCATTTTCGCTCTCACGTTCTACTGGTATTTGACCAGAGCCGGCGATTATTTTTCCAATAATCGGAATCCTGAAAACAGAAGCCTTTCCAAGAAATCTTGGGGCTCGTCCGTTTTGATAGAGAAACTGTGAGAAGACGAGAGGGTCTGCGTAAGAGATATGGTTGCTTACAACGATAACAGGACCGCTTTGTGGAATATTTTCCATTCCGCGCCAATCTCGCTTTGTTATTGCCGACAAGATAGGGATCAATACGCCGGCGCCAAATTTAAAGTATCCATTTGTGCCGAGGGGTCTGCCAGCCGGGGGTTGGTAGCTCATCTCCATCTGATTCATGTTGTTAGCCTAATGAGAAAATAAAAAGAGGGAACCATTTCTGGTCCCCTCTTTTTAAAAAAGTATTACTACTTCTTCTTTGCAACTTTCTTAGGAGCTGCTTTTTTAGCTGCTGGCTTCTTAGCCACAACCTTCTTAGCTGCCTTCTTAGGAGCTGCTTTTTTAGCTGCTGGCTTCTTAGCTACAACCTTCTTGGCAGCAGGCTTCTTAGCTGCAACCTTCTTAGCTGCAACCTTGGCTACTGGCTTTGCAACAACCTTTACAGGTGGCTTTGGAGCTGCCTCAAGCTTGCGTGCACCTGAGATAACTTCCTTAAGAGCCTTTGCAGGAAGGAAACGAACCTTCTTGCTTGCCTTGATCTGAATTGTTTCTCCAGTAAATGGATTGCGACCCTTTCGAGCAGCGCGATCAACCTTCTTGAACTTACCGAAATCGTTGATCATCACATCTTCGCCCTTTGAAATATTGCGGACGATGCTGTCGAAAACGATGTCTACAGCGCGAGCTGCTTCCTTCTTTGAATCACCGAAGTGCGGTGCCAAGTAGGCGATGAACTGGGCTTTGTTCATTAATTTTCCCCTTAAATACGCGTATTTGTTAAGCAGTCGCTTAACATGAATGAAAATCTACGCATAAATAAAGGGTTTTTACGCATGCAGCGCGGTGTGTCGCAAAAAATAAAAGTGCGCCCTTCTCATTGTGATGAGAAAAACGCACTTTTTACGCGTAAAAAACTCTCGATTAGTGATTGAGAGTTACGCTCAATTAGCGAGCAGGGATTGTTTGGGGCTTAAAAGAAGGCCTTTTAGCCTCAAAAGCATCAACATCAGCGATGTTGTTGAGAGTCAACCCGATGTCATCGAGACCTTCCATGAGGCGCCAACGCGTGTAATCATCAATCTCGAAAGGAATAACTTCTGAGCCGTAGCGCACGTTCTTTGCTTCAAGATCAACAGTCACTTCTAAGGAAGGGTCGGCTTCTACTGCGTTCCAAATTGCCTCAATTTTTTCTTGAGGAATTAAAACCGTGAGCAATCCAGCCTTTTGCGAATTTCCTCTGAAAATATCTGCGAAGCGACTTGAAAGAACTGCTTTAAAGCCATAATTTTGAAGTGCCCAAACAGCATGTTCGCGGGAGGATCCGGTTCCAAAATCAGCACCAGCTACCAAGATTGTTGCACCTTGGTGCTCAGGCTTGTTCATTACAAACTCTGGATCATTGCGCCATGCAGAAAAGAGACCGTCTTCAAAGCCACTCTTTGTTACACGCTTCAAATAAACGGCAGGAATTATCTGGTCGGTATCGACATTTGTTCGACGAAGTGGAAGAACAGTCCCTGTATGAGTAACGAATTTATCCATTTTGTTTCCTTCCCTTACAAATCTGCCGGTGATGAAAGAGTTCCGCGAATCGCAGTCGCCGCTGCAACAAGTGGACTTACTAAGTGAGTACGACCGCCTTTACCTTGGCGACCTTCAAAGTTTCTGTTGCTCGTCGAAGCTGAACGCTCTCCAACTGCTAATTGGTCGGGGTTCATGCCTAGGCACATTGAACATCCTGCTTGTCGCCATTCGGCACCAAAATCAAGAAATACTTTGTCGAGCCCCTCGGCTTCTGCGGCCAATCGAACACGAGCAGAACCAGGCACAACAAGCATGCGAGTATTCGATGCGATCTTTTGACCTTTAAGAATTTGCGCGGCTGATCGAAGATCTTCGATGCGGCCATTTGTGCATGAACCAAGAAAGACAGTATCAATCTTGATCTCTTTAAATGGCGTGCCGGCAGTTAGTCCCATATATTCCAGAGCTCGTTCTGCTGCTCCGCGGTCTTCGACATCTGCAATATCAGCAGGGTTAGGAACGCTGCCATCAAGTGGGGCGCCTTGCCCAGGATTTGTTCCCCATGTAATGAATGGCGAAATATCCTCTGCTTTAAGCGTAATTTCGTGATCAAAGGCGGCATCAGAATCTGAATGCAAAGTCTTCCAATACTCGACTGCAGCATCCCAATCAGCCCCTTGTGGTGCGTGAGGCTTGCTCTTGAGGTATTCAAAAGTCTTCTCATCAGGTGCAATAAGTCCGGCTCGGGCCCCTGCCTCGATGGACATGTTGCAAACTGTCATGCGACCTTCCATCGACAGTGCGCGAATAGCACTTCCGCGATATTCAATTACATAACCCTGTCCCCCGCCAGTACCAATTTGAGCGATGATCGCAAGAATTATGTCCTTAGAGGTAGTTCCTGGCTTCAGGGTTCCCTCGACATTTATTGCCATAGTCTTTGGCTTTGATTGTGGAAGTGTCTGAGTTGCAAGAACATGCTCCACTTGTGAAGTGCCAATTCCAAAAGCAAGTGCTCCAAATGCGCCATGTGTAGATGTGTGCGAATCTCCGCAAACAATTGTCATGCCCGGTTGTGTGATTCCTAGTTGCGGACCAACAACATGCACAATCCCTTGATCGATATCGCCAAGTGAATGAATTCGAATACCAAATTCTTTTGCGTTATTACGAAGTGTGTCAATCTGCAATTTTGAAACAGGATCTGCAATCGGTTTATCAATGTTAAGTGTTGGCGTGTTGTGATCTTCTGTTGCAATCGTGAGATCAGGGCGGCGCACTTTGCGGCCAGCAAGACGAAGTCCATCAAACGCCTGAGGACTTGTTACTTCATGAATAAGATGGAGGTCGATGTATAGAAGATCTGGCTCTCCAGCCGCACTTCTCACAACATGATCTGCCCAAATCTTCTCCGAGAGCGTC
>SESB01001069.1_pt1 | contig 18661 bp, 12 predicted proteins | sample 3171441 | NCBI WGS metagenome assembly SESB01 (sample SAMN06051867, study PRJNA518727) | freshwater metagenome | biome: subpolar coniferous forest; feature: holomictic lake; material: water; isolation source: holomictic Lake 227, 6 m depth | place: Canada: near Kenora, Ontario | collected... | reverse complement strand
ATTCCAGATTCATCATAAACGTATCCAGGCGTTTCAGTCCGTTTTCTGTAAAAATGCCGGACAGAATCGGCGCATCCTTCATGTCTTCAAACGGGCCGCCAAGGTCCCGAAGGAACAATCCCACGCAGGAACGTACAGTACATCCTTTTATGTCAGATGGCAACAGCAACAAGAACAGGATGCAGTATCCGGATCAGATCATGAGGTTTCATGGAAAAAAGAAGCCCTCTTTTACCGGCATTGATGAAAATTTCCGGTAATTCTGCTATGGAGGCTTCCATGTAAATCGGAAGGGGCAGCCGGGTAGCAAATGGAGATATGCCGCCCACGGTATATCCAGTAATTTTTTCTGCTTTCTGCGGTGTACAGGGCTGAACCGTTTTTACCCCCAGTTGCCTGGCCAGAGCCTTGGCGGAAACCTGTTTATCCCCGTGCATCAGCACAATAAATTGATTTCGGGAATCTTCCTCCATCACCAGCGTCTTGATGATCCCATGCTCTGTAACGCCCAATGCAGCAGAAGCTGTTTCTGTTCCCCCTTTTTCTTCGTAGGCGTAAAGATGGAGCGAAAATGAAACGGATCCGGCCTTCAAGCGCCGGATTGCCGGTGTTACAGGAATTTTTTGACTGGACATTGATTCGGTCGCTCCCCTATCCGGTTTACAGCAATTCTCTTCTGGAACTTTCTGTCATTGCAAAATCAATTCAGTGGAAGTAAAATCCAAACATGAACCCAAACCGCTTCAAAACCGCTTCTTCCTTTATCTCCGCTGCAGACCGAAAACGACGAAGGCGGGAAATGGTCATTATCGCAACCATTATTATTGTTGTTGCGCTGATGACATACATTCAGAACAAGCTCATCCATTTCGGGGCCAATTTTCCCATTTCCAATACCATTTTGATGTTTACGATGACGAACATCAATTTGCTGCTATTGATTCTAATGATTTTTTTAGTTTTTCGCAACCTGGTAAAATTGCTGTACGACCGAAGACGAAAGGTGATGGGATCAAAGCTGCGAACCCGGCTGGTCATTGCATTTGTATCTCTGACCCTGATTCCAGCGGGTGTGATGTTTTTCTTTTCCATGGGTTTTATTACCACCAGTATTGATTTCTGGTTTAGTGTTCCGGTTGAGCAGGCCCTTGAAAACTCACTTCATGTCGGAAGGCAGATTTACGGAATCATGGAAAACAGCAATGCGTTTTATCTGGAAAGAGCAGCGCATCAGATCAATACAAGAAATCTCCTGGAACCAGCAAAAGCTAAAGAATTGTTCCAACATATTGAAATGGTTCAACGATCATTTAACCTGAATACGGTTGAAGTATATGATATCCACGCCAGGCGTATTGCCCAATCCCCGGATCATGACCCGAATGGTCAATCGTTTCAAGCAATTTCCATTGAACAGCTTCGAAAGGAATTTTCTCCCAAGTCTGTCTCGTCATTTTCTCAAATCATCTCTGGCGGCGAGGTGATTCGCACTGTCGGAACTATTCCTTTTGGAGCCAAGCCAGTTGATGCTGAAGCCTTTCTCGTCTTGACAGTTATGATTCCACAGTATCTTTCAGAAAACATGGCATCCATTTCAAGGGGTTTTGAGGAGTATCAGCAAATTAAGCTTCTGAAAAAACCCATACAGATTTCCTATTATATCACCCTTTCCATCGTTGGGCTTCTGGTGGTATTCTGCGCCGTATGGTTCGGGTTTTATCTGGCCAAATCCATCAGCATTCCAATTAAGGAACTGGGGGAAGGCACCAGGCGGGTTGCTGAAGGCGATTTGAGTTTTCAAATCGGGTCGGTAGGCGATGATGAAATCGGTAGCCTGGTGGATTCTTTTAACAAGATGACCCGTGGTCTGCGACTCAGCAGAGATCAGTTGGAGCTTACTTCCAATAAGCTTCGCGAACAAAATCTTGAAATCGAAGAAAAACGCCAGTATATGGAAATCGTTTTGAAAAATGTATCCGCAGGTGTTGTTACGCTGGATGCAGGCGGTTTTATCGCAACAATCAATAAATCGGCTGAAAAAATGCTGAACATCTCTGCGGAACAGGTTATCGGGAAAAATCATGTTCACCTTCTTCAGGGCCGCTACTTGAAAATAGCTGAAAACATTATTCACGGGTTTAAGGGAATTCACAATGATTTTATCGAATTGCCAATTAGAACAGCGATTGAGGGCCGGTCACGAAGCTTTATGCTCCATATCAATTCGCTGAAGGATGATAGTGGACGTCATATCGGAATTGTCGTGGTGTTTGATGATCTGACGGAGCTTGAAAAGGCTCAGCGGACAGCAGCCTGGAGGGAGGTGGCCAGGCGTATTGCCCATGAAGTCAAAAATCCATTAACACCAATTACCCTTTCTGCGCAACGCCTGAAGCGAAAATATTCCCGACTGATCAAGGAGCCGGTTTTTGATGAATGCACACAGATGATCATTGATCATGTTGATATTATAAGAAATCTTGTCAATGAATTTTCATCGTTCGCCAGATTTCCATCGGCGAATCCGAAACCGGGGGAGATTCTGCCAATTATTGAAGAAACCATCGCACTTTATCGCGAAGGCCATTCGTCCGTTCGGTTTGAAATCAGAAAACCAGGAAATATCCCCATCATCAATCTGGATCGACAGCAGATTAAAAGAGCCATGATCAATCTGGTCGATAATGCCATTTCAGCCGTTCATTCAGAAGGGGAAATCACGATTTCTCTTTTTCATGATGCAGAGCACAAGCTGGTTCGAGTTGAAGTGGCGGATACCGGCGATGGTATTTCCGATGAAAACAAGGCCCGGCTTTTCGAACCGGATTTTTCAACCAAGTTAACGGGCATGGGGCTAGGTCTGGCTATCGTCAACACCATTGTGATGGATCATCATGGAATGATTCGAGCAGAGGACAATCATCCCAAGGGTGCTCGGTTTATTTTCGAACTGCCGGCTTAAATCCGTTCACCGTTGCCCGTTTACGGTAAACGGTAACCGTTTTTATAGAAAGGAATAGAAATGTATCCATCTGTGATGATCGTCGATGACGAACCCTCCATTCTGCAATCCCTGAGCGGGATTCTGTCTGATGAGGGGTTTGAGATATTCACCGCTTCAAACGGGTATGAAGCGCTTAAGCGCATCGAGCAGGAAGCTCCTGATCTGGTGCTGCTGGACATCTGGATGCCGGGCCTGGACGGCATTGAAACCCTGAAGGAAATTAAAAAAAGCAACCCGGTGATTCAGGTCATCATCATTACCGGACATGGCACCATAGAAACCGCCGTAAGCGCCACCAAGCTGGGAGCCTTTGACCTGATTGAAAAACCGCTTTCCATTGACAAAGTGATAGTGGCCATTAATCGGGCTCTGAATTATCGAAGGCTTGAAGAAGAAAACAAATATCTTCGAAAAAAAACCATTGAAAAGAATTCCATTACCGGAAACAGTTTGGCGACTCTTGCCCTGAAAAAACAAATTTCAGTGGCAGGTCCAACCGATGCCTGGATACTGATTACGGGAGAAAACGGATGTGGCAAGGAACTGGTGGCCCGCACCATTCACCAGCTTAGCAGCCGTGCGCATGAGCCGTTGATAGATGTCAATTGTGCAGCCATTCCGGATGATCTGATTGAAAGTGAGTTGTTCGGTCATGAAAAAGGGGCATTTCCAGGAGCAGCCGTAAAAAAAAGGGGTAAGTTCGAACTGGCAGGCAATGGAACCCTTTTTCTTGATGAAATCGGGGACATGAGTTTAAGGTCGCAAGGGAAAATTCTGCGTGTTCTCCAGGAAAAGCAGTTTCATCGCATCGGGGGAAGCCGAACAATGGATATGAATGTTCGGGTAATCGCCGCCACCAACAAGGACATCGAAGCGGAAATCTCCAGGGGAACATTTCGGGAGGACTTATATTTTCGGCTCAATGTTATTCCAATTGAAGTTCCACCACTGCGGCAGAGGCTTGAGGATATTCCGATTCTGGCGGATCTGTTTCTCAGTGAATTCGCCCGGCAGAACCACCGCTCCGGAAAAACGCTGACACCTGCGGCGCTCCTACTGCTTGGAGCCTACTCGTGGCCCGGAAATGTCCGGGAACTGAAGAATCTGTTTGAGCGGCTATCCATCATGGTGGATGGAGACATGATCACTGAATGGGATATTCCCTTCCCCATCAATTCAAGCGAAAAAAATGAGAAATCCGCGTTGATAGAATCTCCCCTGTTTTCTCTCTCCAAGCTGAAAGATGCTCAAAAAGCCTTTGAAGACGAATTCATCAAACGAAAGCTGGAGCATAATCAACATGACATTGCCGCGACTGCCAAATCCATTGGCGTTGGGCAAAGTCACATCAGAAATTATCTAAAGCAGATTCAGAAGGAAAACAAATAATCAGAGCAGTCCGCAGATTTTAAATGCATGGACTGCCCTGCATGTTTAAAGTATTGCTTTGGAAGCAAAGGTTGTTCTTTTTACCAAAACCGTCAGCTTTTTTTACTACCATTCAAAGATGGCCTTCACCTTATTTCCAGCCCCTTCAATAGCAACCTCCTTGCATAAGGACCGGACCAGATAAACCCCCCGGCCTCTTAGAGCATTGATGTCAGGCTGTATCATCTGAACACTCTGATAATCGAAACCACGACCGCTGTCTTCAACCTGGAGTAATATTCTCCCGTTTGTATTATGAACAAGCAATTCCATGTCGATTTTTATCCAGCCGGTAGAGAGCGCTGCCAATTTCTCCCCTCGTGTGATAAAATATTTCTCAAAACCGATTGGTTCGCTTTTCAGTGTGGTATCCATCCGGAGAATGCCATGTTCCAATGCATTGGAGTAAAGTTCTGAAAGGATGAGAAAGATGTTCTGTTTTTGTTTTCGGGCTGCAACATGCGTTCCTATCAATAAATCAGTAAGGGTCTCGATAAAATTATCAGCTCGCATGGCTCCGGGATGAAGCGTAATGGACAGGTTCAAAATGGCAGGTACATCATCAGATATGGATTCTATTCCCTCTACCGGATGATCATCCAGTGTTGTATCGCATTTGATTTCCGCAATTGCCATATCATCCAATTGGGGCGCATCTCCACGGAATTCATTGATGCTACGACAGATGTCATCAAATCTCTGTTCCGGAACCTGGGATTTGGTCAGCAGTTGTTCAAGGCGTTCCTGACCAAGCTGGTCTCCAGCCGTGTTCTGGGACTCGACTATGCCGTCGGTGAAAAGATAGACACAGTCGCCATGCTCAAGGTTTATTTCTTCATAATGGAATTCACGATCTATCTCTGGCAAAATCCCCAAGGGCAGGTGCTGAGAGTGTATGCGGTTTTTTATAATACCACTTGCGTTCACCAGCATGGCTACGGGGAGCCCGAAATTCAATACTCTGGCTATATGATGCTTATAATTCCATTCTACCATGCATGCGCAAAAATAAAGCCCTGTCGGCATGATTGCTTTCAGGCGGTTGTTGATTTCAGATGCGATTTTTTTTAAGGAATAACCTCTTTCCGCCATTGCATAAAAAATAGAGGTTACAGGAATGGCGCCGAGGGCGGCAGACAACCCATGACCAGTGAAATCTCCCAGGAGTATATGCCGTACGCCAGGTACACCTGATGCGGTGAGAAACAAATCACCCCCTGCATCCTTCATGGCGGATAAAAAATGCTTGACATTTTTTTCTTCTTTTTCTTTTTTACGAACGACTTTGCCAAAAACTTTTTCCGCTATTTCATACTCTTGATTGAGGCGCTGATATAACCTTTCAAGTTCGGAATGAGCCGTAAGAAGCGTTTTTTCATTTTGCTTGCGAACCGAGATATCGCGGATGATTCCTGCGGCATGCCAGGTATCCTGATCCTTGAATCCCGACAGGGAAAGCTCCGCTGGAAATTCCGTTTGATCTTTCCTTAATCCCATTACTTCAGTTGTTTTTCCAATAAGTACGCCACGGCCGGATTTTACAAACTCCATAAAACCGGTTTCATATTGCTTGTGGTATTTCTGGGGAGCAATTATTGAGTGCAAATCTTTACCTATGATTTCATGCGATTTATACCCAAAAATGACTTCTGCCGCTGGGTTCCAAAATGTTATATAACCTCGGCTATTTATCAAAATGATGGCATCAATGGCGGAATTCATGATTGCCTGGAATCGTTGATCCCTATTCCAAAGCGATTTTTCGTTTCGAACGGCCTGCTTCCTGTCAGTTGAAGCAATACTTTCGGCAGGCGCTAGTTTACGATCCCTTTTGAGGCTGACCACCCAATCAACTATTTCCAATAATTCAGATCGTCTAAACGGTTTGGCCAAGCAAGTCAAAGCACCTGCTTTTGTCAACTCTTCGAATGAGTGAACACAGCTTTCACCTGTAATCAAAATAAAATAGAGAGATGGAAAATTGCTGAGACCTTCCTGCACTAATTGAATCCCATCCATTTCAGGCATATTGATATCTGATATGACCAAATCGAATGGGCCTTTTTTTAGAATGGCAAGCGCTTCAGCACCGTTATTAGCGACTGTAATAAGATGATCTGTGTTATGGAAAAATCGTTGCAGCGTGATGAGTGATGGCATGTCGTCATCAACGATTAAAATATGAAGGGAGGATGACTCTATCACGATGGTCCCTTTCGATTTGCTGGATTATCCTGTATATCCATGTAACTCATTTAATTACGATTTGATCTTGAATAATTTGTCAAAATTCGCCGTTAAAAAAATCTTTGTCACATTTGGACTCATGTTGGTAATGAAGATATTCGCATTATCACCGCCAAATCGTTCACGCATGATCAACAACATACCAAGGGCGGAGCTGTCCACATATATGCAATCTGTCATATCTATGACAATTGAGGATACAGAATCCATCTTACCTTTGTACGCATCTCCAAAGTCTGAATAAGTTGTAATGTCAAATCGTATTCCTATAAATACGGTAAGCGTATTTCCATCTGCGGAAATTTCATTTTTCAGTGCCATAACAATAGCCTCCTCGCCTGATGATCAGGACAATTAAATCGTGCCGTTAATGTACATCAACAAAATTTTTATGATTCATCGTAGGGGCGGGTTCCAAACCCGCCCGTTCCAAACCCACCCGTACATCATTGTATTTTTTGAAGTGACCTTTGTGATTTTTTATCATGGGATAGTGTTTCCCATATCAGGTCAACTTTTGTTGAAATTTGTGATAGTTCTTGAGCTATATCATTGGCTTCTTTGGTATCTGAAACTGGTTTGTTTTTTGGTGTAATTTGAGTTTGTGTATCTGATGGAGCAGGTGCTTGAGTTACATCCAGCGATTTTTGTTGGCTCATTGCATGTTCTGGCAACATGGCTTCCACGCGGGAAATTGCTTCCGCGATACCAGTCAATGAAGTACTCACCTGCTGCAATTTCTGCTCGATATCTTCAGCCCCGGTTTTTTTAGTAACCGATTGGGTCGCAGGGGGCGCAGCAGAAGGAGTCTCTTTACGTCTGGGTTGGTCATCTGAATTGGTTGGCCCTGTTTGACCCTGGCCGTCTTTTAGCAGCGACGATTTCTGATTCATAATGTCAATAACATGATCCAGTTTTGCAGACAACTGCTGAAATTTTTGGTTGATTTCATCTACTGTTGATACTTCTTTGGGAATGGCCATGTGTGAACGGAGGCTTGCTACATCCGGTTGGCCGACAGGTTCCTTGTCGCCGTCCGGAATTCGAAACGTATCACCGGCGTACTTTTCAGCGGCCGAAGACGATGCCCGATTTTCATACTCAATGGGATAAGTTTGCGGCATGTCCTGTTTGAGAAAAAGATTATGTTTTGACCATTTGGCAATCGAAACAAGATTCGGAATATCCGCCTGGGTCAATATCGAAAACCCTAACACGGCAGCGGTTCCAAGGAAACACGCAAAGCTTAAAAACGCAAAGGAACGGATTTTTTTCGAAAAAATGTTTTTCATTTGTAAAAACAGACAAGTAAGAACTCCCGCCGGAATCAGAAATTCGAAAAAAAGATAGGCTGGCTTCAAGAAAAATGGCAAATGTGATAAAAGCGGCGTGTCAATGATGGCTTCCTTGAGGGGCAGATTGTTGCGCAACCCCATAATGAATGGAAAACAACAGTACAACGATATTGCAAAAACCGGAAAGATGATTGCAGGCCCAGCCTTGAGAAACAAAATTGAAGTGTAGGTAATAATCGCTGCACTCACCAGATAGATATACACAAGCTTCGGATAGGATATCCCCATTATCGGCATCAATTGATCAATCGGGGGAGATTTTATGTAATAAATCAAAAGGACGGGAATGCCAAGGCCCAGCAGGAGAAGGCACCCCATAGCAAACAGAAGCGACAATGCTCCATTTTCAACGGAATGATGTTCAGGGAGTTCATCTCCTACGATGTGTCTTGTTTCACTCATTGTAAGCCATTTAGCTATCAGAAGGCTTCCTTCTTGTCAATTGAATACGCATTCGGAGAAGCCATTGCCCGCTCCCCCAGATTTCCATACCGGTGATAATTGTCGCAGATGCTCTGTTCCTGGAAATATTGCAGAAGCTCGATCCGGCCTTCCATCATGACTGGCATGCGGGAAATATAAAATCCTTTTTCAGCCGCCGCAGCCAGAACCGCCGATGGCGCCCGGTCTGGATGCGCATAGCGAATCCGCTGTATTTTTGAAAGAATCTGAATCAGATCCCTGTCGGTCTGGCGAACAACGTTGGCACCTTTCAGGAGGGTCTGGCCTTCTTTTGAACCCAGAAACACCGTGGCGGTGTTGACAAGGCCGTGTGGAATGCTGACAAGCAGCGAGCATTCCGAAATCCGGACAGCAGCGATCCTGGCCAGGGTTTCAAAGAGCGAGTCATCGCCACGAATGCGGACTGCAACGGCCCCAACCGGAAGAAACCGGACAATGTTGTCCTGCCCTCTTAAGTGAAAGTAATCTTTTTCAACCAGGAAATCCTGTTCAGCGCGATAAAGATAGCTCTGAATGGCCCTTATGGTTTTTGAAATATCTGCCTCAATACCCGGGAAATGATTTCCGTCCAGTTTGATCCGCCATCTCAGGGAAAGCTGCAGGATTTCCGAGTCCTTCTGAATTGCGCCAATCGGGGGCAGGCCGGTTTCTTCAAAATTCATGAACTGACTAACATAATTTGGGCCGCCTGCCTTTATTCCCGATCCCAGCGAGGATTTTCTCATGCCGCCGAAAGGCTGCCGCAGCACAACGGCACCAGTGGTGCCACGATTGATATAAAGATTGCCGGCTTTGATCCGGCTTTTCCACAGCACCTGCTCCCGTTTATCAAGACTTTCAATTCCGGATGTCAGGCCGTAACCGGTCTGATTGACCAGATCAATGGCTTCGTCAAGATTCTTTGCGCTCATGACCCCAAGAACCGGCCCGAAAAACTCTGTAAGATGGGTATAACTTCCGGGTTTGACGCCCCATTTGATTCCGGGAGTCCACAGATGCGGATTGTATCCGATATTTTCAGGTTTCAGAGCCCAGGATTCGCCTGGCTCCAGCCTTGTGAGGGCGGCTTTCAGGTCTCCTGAAGGTGCCTGGATCAAAGGCCCCATCCGGTTTTCAAACGTCCAGACAGAACCCACTGAAAAACTTCTGGCCGCATCCACGAGTTGTTTTTTAAAAACAGCGTCTTCATAGACCTCTTTTTCAAGGATGAGAAGAGATGTCGCCGAGCATTTCTGGCCGCAGTGGCCAAACGCCGATTGAATGACGTTTTTGATGGCCTGATCCCGATCACTCATGGCGGTGACGATCGTGGCGTTTTTCCCGCCGGTCTCAGCAGCCAGAAATACATCTGGCCGCTCTTTGAGAATCCGCATCCCGGTATCGGTTCCGCCAGTCAGAATAATGAAATCCACATCTGGATGATGCGTCAGTTTCGCGCCAGTGGTCGATCCCGAACAGGGTAGAAACTGGAGAACATTTCTGGAAACCCCGGCTCTCCAGAAGCACTGGCAAAGCTCCCATGCCACCAGAACAGCAGTTGAAGCCGGCTTGAAAATAACTGTGTCGCCTGCTGACAGAGCAGCCAGAATTCCGCCGCATGGAATGGCGATGGGAAAATTCCATGGAGAAATCACAAGTCCCACACCTTTGCCCGTGCAACTGACATGATTCAAGTCGCAAAACGCCTTAACCGAGTGCGGATAATATTCCGCAAAGTCGATAGCTTCGGAAACCTCGACATCTCCCTCTAAAAATACCTTTCCGGTATTTGCGGCGGCTGCGCCGATCAGATCCGCCCTTGCCATACGAAGTTCGTTTGCCACGCGGGACAGGATTTCATGTCGCTCCGATATATGTTTTTTGCGCCAGCCGTCAGGGTCCGCCTTGGCAACCGAGACTGCCAGATCAATGTCTCCGTCATCCGCAAGGACATAACGGGCAATCAGGGGCTTCTCACCGGATTCTCCAATCTGTGATATATCCAGACATTCCCCAAAAGGTCTGTCAAAATATCTTTGGGCAAGAATCTCACCTCCGCCGGCAATCACCGGAAAGATGGTGGTAATCTCCCCTGCCATCTTTCCAGGCGCCTTTTTCCACTTGTCCCGAATGGCTTTGGCCCATATCCGGCTGGGCTCAAGCGCCCAGTCTGTATCGGCTTCATTGGTGAATTCGTTCGAATGTAAGGTGCCTGCACCAAGAGATATTTTGGTCAAAAATGTTTCCGTCAGGCGGTTTTGGGAGCGTCTAATGGCTCTTGAAACCATTTTGCGGTGGTTACAGGATTTGACAAACTGGTCTTTCAAGAAATCCCAGGCTTTTGAATCGGTTTTCAGATTAAATGAGTGCCGGAGAAAATTCTCTTCTGCTGTATTCTCATCAAGCCTTCGAATCAGGTAGGCAATGGCGTTTATAAATTGGTCCCGGGTTGCAACCGGCGCATACAGCAGCATATCGCTGGTGGACTCCTGAATCGCTCGTCGAACATGATCCGCCATGCCCTCAAGCATTTCAAAGCTCATGTTCGTGCTCGTCCCCAGGCGTTTTGCCAGGCTGCTGGCGTAGGCCAGCTCAAACAGGTTGTGCGAGGCAATGCCCAGATGAACGGCCTGAATGTTTTCCGGGATCATGCCATAGTCAACCATGCGTTTGTAGTTGGCATCCACATCCAGCTTGTTGTCATAAGGGGCTAGCGGCCAGTTGTGGAGGCTGGATTCAACCAGCTCCATTTCCATGTTGGCGCCTTTAACGATCCTGATCTTGATGGGAGCACCGCCATCCGCCACCCGCTTTTTGGCCCATTCGGTCAGCTCAACTTGTATATCGCATGAATCCGGCAGGTATGCCTGAAGGACAATTCCGGCGGAATGCGTCTTGAACTCCGGTCCATCAAGGGTCTGAGTAAAAGCAGCGCGCGTGATGTCCAGATCACGGTACTCTTCCATGTCCAGGTTCACGAATTTGGGTGTCCGGACACCGTTTTGGCGGGTGAAACAGTGGCTTTGAGCGGTGCGGTAAAGTCTGGACAGACGCTCCTTCAGGATTTCTACCGTATGTTCAAAAGCCAGGGAGGAAATCTGGGAATAGATGGTTGAAATCTTGACAGATATATATTCGATTTCCGGGTTCTGCAGATCTTCCAGATACATTTTCAGGCGATCAGCAGCCTCTTCCTCGCCCAGAACAGCTTCCCCAATGTGATTGAGATTCATGCGAACGCCTTCGGCTCTGCGCATCTGAAGGTGACGATGAAGCGCTTCGGCTTCTCCGGCGATGATGGAGCGGCGGCTGTCCGAGCGCATTTTTTCGATGATTCTGGGAACCGATATGGCAGGAATATGCCTTCCCACGCTGAGAAAGAGACGCATGAGAATCTTTTCCGAAACCGTGAAGAACTCTGGAATGCCATGGGTCCGCATCAGATCGTTGATTTGATCCGCCACGCGGCCATAACTGCCGGAGCGAAATCCCTGATCCATCATTTTGGTCAGGATCACCTTATCCATGGGGCTGTTTAGAAGGCGCATCATCATTTCCTGGATGGCGCGTTCTTCCTGGCTCAGGAGTTCATTGGCCCGTTTCTGCCAGGATTCTGCCAGGGCGATGGCTTCTTCAGGGAGAGTATCGGTAATACAGGGTTTCATCAGAGGGTTCCTCAGTTGGTTTCAAGAACAAAACAAGCATCGCGTTTTTTCAGGGAGCCAGTTGAATGAGATGAAGGAATTTCAGGCACCAGTAGCCCATCAATGCAGTTACCGGCAGCGTAAGCACCCATGCCCAGATCATACGCTGAACAATTCCCCATTTCACGGCGCTGAATCGTTTTGTCGCCCCAACGCCCATGATGGACGTTGAAATGATGTGTGTTGTGGACAAGGGAATCCCCCAGTGCGATGCGATTTGAATCACTATTGCTGCAACTGTTTCTGCCGCAAAACCATGTATGGGCTGCAATTTGACCATTTTATGCCCAAGGGTTCTAATAATTCGCCACCCTCCAGCGGCTGTTCCGGCAGCCATCGTAATGGCGCACACGACTTTGGTCCAGGTATGAACTTCAAATTTTGTGGACACCAGAAAATCCATCCAACCGGGCAACTCCCGGAACATCCCCGCCTGGGTTGCGGTATAAAGCGCCAATGTGATAATTCCCATTGTTTTCTGCGCATCGTTTGTACCGTGGCTGAGCGCCATCAGCGATGCGCTTGCCAGTTGCAATTTGTTAAAAACCGCATTCACATGACGCGGCGTCTGTCTTCTCAATAAAAGCAACAAAAACCCCATTAACAAAAAGCCTGCGATCATTCCAACTATCGGGGATATGACCATGGGGACAACCACCTTCGGCCAGAGGCCTTCCATTTTATGCGTTATCGGGTTGGAAGACGCCCACAGGATAACAGACCAGTTCTCATGTGCCGATGCCAGCGTTGCGCCGCACAATCCTCCGATCAGTGCATGGCTGGAACTGGAAGGCAGCCCGAACCACCAGGTTAACAATCCCCAGATGATGGCGCCCACCAAAGCGCATATAATCGTCTGGAGTGTTACAAACTGGACATCCACAAGCCCCTTGCCAATAGTCGTAGCCACTGCCGTACCCCACAGCGCCCCTATCAGATTGCAGACAGCCGCCAGAAGAATGGCCTCCCTGGGCATCAATACTTTTGTGGAAACGACGGTGGCGATGGAATTAGCCGTATCGTGAAATCCATTGATGTATTCGAATATAAGCGCCACGAGGACCACACAGAAGACCAGAATCATAAACTCCTCTCTGGCAGGTAGCCGCAGTTTCCTATTGGAATGAATCTGCAGGCCGATGCCGTTCACTGACTGCGATTTACGAATTTTTCAATACGATATGAAATACCACTTTACCGGCATCCCGGCAGCGGTCAATCGCTTTCTCCAGCAGTTCGTAAAGATCACGCAAAATGATCAGTTCCAGCATTTCGTGTTTACAATTATAAAGTGAACACAACAGATCAAGCATCAACCGGTCTGCGTCGCCTTCCAGTTCATGCAGCCGGTCTCTTTGATCTTTAATTTTATCCAGCTTGGGATTCTGCCGAAGCGATCTGACCATCTGCAAAAGCACTTCGGTAGCCTCGTTGAGGATGGATATCTGTCGGGAGAAATCCCGCCCTTGGAGCGGCTCATAAAAAAGGACAAAACGTTCACTGAATTTCTCAAGCATTTTCGGAATTTTATACAACGCATCCGATAATGACTCGATATCCTCGCGTTCGATCGGTGTTATAAATGTTTTGCACAGATGCTCGTCAATATCCTCGGTAATACGCTTGCCCTTGCGCCGGGCTTCTTTGAAATCAGCAAGGGCGCTGGCCGAATCCGGATCCTTCATCAGCAGGATCAAAGCATTAACATTGTTGCATACCTGCTGAGCGCTGTCTTCTAGAAAATCAAAAAATTTTTCATCTTTTCCAAGTAATCTTTGCAAAGAAAACATAGCGTTATTTTCATCCTGAATGTGACGATGTATGGAGTCGGAAAATACCTTGTCATTTCAAATATAGATGTTATTATCACAGTCCAGCAATTTTGAATAGCGGCAGTTTTTATTTCACCATCGGCTTTTGGCCCAAATATCATCAGGGGGCGATTCAGAAACAAAAGACGCAGTCATATATAAAAAAAGGGTATTTCCATCGCAAGCGAGAGAAATACCCTTCTATTACGGTTAATTTGTTAAACTAAATCTTAACAACGTTCTTTGCAGCAGGTCCCCGGCTTCCTTTTTCCACATCAAACGTGACCCGATCACCCTCGGCTAAGGTTTTAAACCCCTCCATCTGGATGGCTGAGTGATGGACAAATACGTCTCCGCCCTCTTCCTGCTCAATGAATCCAAAGCCCTTCTTATCACTGAACCATTTCACTATTCCTTTTGCCAAAACACGACCTCCCTTAAAAAAAATGTTTATTCGGGTCCCTGGATTTCAGATCGGGTTTCAGAACAGTGTTCTTGGACAGGAACCCATTTAAAGGGGATCCCCTGAACCGAAATAAAAGCCGGGAAAATATGCTGCCACTATAACTTAACCAATTATTGGCGGTCAAGAAAAAAACTATTGCGTTATTAATCTTTCTATTTTTGCTGATTTTTCCAGGCCTGCAAGGTAGGAATCCAACTCTGTTTTGACTTTTTCCTGTTTCAAATACTGAGTCAACTGGTCCTTGACTTCAGTGTATGGCATAATGCCTTCAGGTTTTATCTCAACCAGTTTAATGATGTGATATCCAAACTGGGTTTCCACAATACCGCTGGTTTCACCTGGCTTTAACGCCTGTGCCGCATCTTCAAAAGGCTTGACCATCTGCCCTTTTCCAAAATATCCCAGATCACCACCTTTTTCTTTGCTGGGACAGTCTGAAAGTTCCTTGGCCAAGACTGCAAAATCTCCCCCGGCTTTCAGCTTTTCCTGAACGGATTCAATTTTCTTGAGTGCTTCATCTTTTTTGGCAGGATCATCTTTGGGGTCAACCTTCACAAGGATGTGACTGGCCTTCAACTGTTCCGGCTGTTTAAATGCTTCGGGATGGGTATCATAATATGCACGCGCATCCTGATCTGATATAGTGATTTTTTCAACCACCTGCTTGTCGATGAGGGCCTGAATCGCCAGATCTTCCTTGAGTTGAATCTTTATCTGCGCTTCGGTAAGTTTCATCTTGGTGAGCATTTCCTTGAACTCACCATCGCCTTTGAACCGTTCCTTGATTTTGGAGAGCTTGTCATTTACCTGCTCATCGGTGATGGCGATTTTTTGTTTTTTGCTTTCCTGATTAAGCAGTTCCCTGTTAATGAGATTGTTCAGCACGTCCATTCGAACGGTCTTCAACTGCGCCTCATCCATAGGCGCTCCAGAGCGCGCCTTGCGCTGGATAACCCCCTCCATTCCCCGATCCATGTCTGACTGAACAATCTCTGTTCCGTTCACGGTAGCCACTTTTTTTGAAGATTCATCCGCCGGCGTTGCTGCTTTTTTATCTGCGGCAGCCTTATCCCCGGCTTTGGCCTTGGCGGCAGTCGGCTTCACATCTGTTTTCTTTTCCGCAGACATTGCTGGAAAAGCCATCCCTGACTGTATCATCAGCGCAACAGCCGCAAGGGTTAATACATGTTTACATCGTTTCATTCAATTGATCTCCTTCTTGGATTAGATAGTAAATGGTTTCCTGTTAAATCTATTTTTAGTCAAAATCAACATAATTATATCTCTTTACTCGTTTGTCAAGTTTTGAATCACTGCGGCACCAACGTTACCCTGTAAAATAGAACAATCATCAAGCCGCGACATTCAGCGTCAGTTTTCCTGAATGCTTGCAAGGACAGATTCCATCATCGCCTGAATTTCCGTAAGCCTGGCCTGTGACGCAGCCTCAAACCGAAGCACCAGGGCCGGCTGAGTATTGGAGGCGCGAACCAGGCCCCACCCATCGCCAAAGAGAACCCGGACCCCATCAATGTCAATCACATTATAGCGGTCTTTAAAATATGCCGTAATTTTTTTGACCACCGCAAATTTCCGGTCATCGGGGCATTCCACTCGAATTTCTGGCGTGGTAAAGGTTTTGGGAACATCCGATAAGAGCGCTGAAAGGGGTTTGTCTGTTCTGGATAAAATTTCCAGAAGCCTGCAGGATGCATAAGTGGCATCATCATATCCCAGATAACGGTCAGCAAAAAATATATGTCCGCTCATCTCTCCGGCCAGTTCGGCGCCTTCTTCCTTCATTTTCTTTTTGATCAGGGAATGACCGGTTTTCCACATGATGGGCCGCCCCCCGTTTTTTTCAATGTCATCATACAGGGTCTGGGAGCATTTGACTTCGGAGATAAAGGTGGCGCCGGGTTTTCGGGAGAGAATTTCCCGCGAGAAGAGAATCATCAGTTTATCCCCATAGACGATTTCGCCTTTTTCATCCACCACCCCGATGCGGTCTCCGTCTCCATCATAGCCAATCCCCACATCCAGTTTTTTTTCCTGAACCAGGGCAATGAGGTCCTTCATGTTTTTGAGTACCGTCGGATCTGCTTCGTGGTTGGGGAAAGTTCCGTCCATCTCACAGAAAATATCGTGAATTTCAAGATTCATCGTCTTCATGATGGGAACAGCCACGACACCTGCCGTACCATTTCCTGCATCCACAGCTATTCTAAGTCTTCTTTCAACGGTAATGTTCTCTTGCACAAATGCCTGATATGCCGGAAGCACGTTCGCAGCTTCAAGGTTGCCGGTGGCTTTCAGAAATGTCTTGTTTTCAATGATATTTCGAATCTTTTGGATATCTTCGCCATGAATTGATCCAGAGCCAAGGCACATTTTAAACCCGTTGTATTCAGCCGGATTGTGGCTGGCGGTGACCATTACGCCGCCTTCCTGCCCAAGATGATGAATGGAAAAATATAAAACAGGTGTCGGACAGATGCCGATGTCAGTAACCCGGCAACCGGTGGACATCAGCCCTTCAATGAGTCTTTTGACGTAACTATCCGAGGAAATACGGCAATCTCTGCCGACTGTAATCCGCGAGCAGTTGTTCTGATTCAAAAACGTTCCGATTCCCTTTCCTATCAATTCCACATCCGTATCGGTCATATCTTTTCCCGCAATCCCGCGAATGTCGTATTCTCTGAACATTTCCGAATTCATGCAATGATCTCCTTTTCCCAAAGTGGAACCGCGAAAATTCTTATAACTTACCCAGGCGTTCAGATAAAAAACAGTCTGAAGGCTTCGGCTCAAACGCGCGCGTATACTGTACGCGGGCATAAACTGCACTTTTCAATTCACCGCAAAGGCGCAAAGAAGACAACGCTCTTATGGCGGCTAATTTCATTGAATATTTTCTTTGCGATCTTTGCGCCTTTGCGGTGAATAAAAATTAAGTCATTGACCGCTCAAAGTGTAATTATTTACTACCGATAATTCCGATAGTCAATGCCATGTTGCCGGGATTTATAGGCAAATTTGCGAATGGTTATTTTGACCAGTTGAGCTGCCAAAGTGACATTGCCCCGTGTATTTTTTAACGCGTCAATTACCATCTCTTTTTCAAGGTTGGCGACGGCTTCCTCAAGGGACATGGCAGGAAGTGTTCCGGATTCGGTTCCGGTCTGAAGCGTCGGCGGCAGATGATAACCGTGAACGACCCCTGCATCGCAAAGCAGGACAGCCCGCTCAATACAGTTTTCAAGCTCCCGGACATTACCTGGCCAGTGATAATTCATCAGCATATCAATGGCCGGTGTTGAAAATCTGCGAATATCCTTGACATTTTCCTTGTTGTATTTTTCGAGAAAATAGTTTGCCAGAAGTAAAATATCGGTCTTACGCTCCCGGAGCGGGGGAAGATAGATGGGAAACACATTCAGGCGGTAATACAGGTCTCCGCGAAAAGTTCCTTCTTCAATGGCCATCTCCAGATTTTTGTTGGTAGCAGTAATCACCCGAACATCCACCTTGATGGTCTGGTGCCCGCCAACCCGTTCAAATTCTCTCTCCTGAAGGATTCGAAGAAGTCGGACCTGAACATCCAGACCCACCGCACCGATTTCATCCAGAAACACGGTGCCTTTGTTGGCCATTTCAAACTTGCCCAGTTTCTGTTTGATTGCGCCGGTAAAGGCTCCTTTTTCATGCCCGAAAAGCTCGCTTTCAATCAGGTTGACGGGCAGGGCCGCACAATTGACTTTGACAAACGGGCTTTTCGCTCTCAGGCTGTTGTAATGAACCGAGCTTGCCACCAGCTCTTTTCCGGTTCCGCTCTCCCCACGGATCAGCACAGTTGCATTGCTTTTGGAAACCTGGGAAATCATCTGAAACACTTCCCGCATCCGGCTGCTGCTGCCGATCATATTGGTAAAACTGTATTTGGTCTCCAACTCGCTGCGAAGCCTGCGGTTTTCTTCCCGGAGCTGTTCTTTCTCCAGATGAATGGTTTCCAGGTTGATGACATGCCGGGCGATCATGATGGCGATCACCGAGAGCAGCTTTTCTCCGTTTTTAAGCGAATAGGATTCATCGTACTGGTGATCAACGCTGAGCGCGCCAATGACCTGGTTGCCTTTTTTGATCGGTACGCAGATAAAGGATATCTCATGATCCAGTTTTCCACGCCGGGCTTCAGTACGATT
>SESB01001066.1_pt1 | contig 18704 bp, 15 predicted proteins | sample 3171441 | NCBI WGS metagenome assembly SESB01 (sample SAMN06051867, study PRJNA518727) | freshwater metagenome | biome: subpolar coniferous forest; feature: holomictic lake; material: water; isolation source: holomictic Lake 227, 6 m depth | place: Canada: near Kenora, Ontario | collected... | reverse complement strand
TAACCCCACGAGATCCGCCACCAATCCTTCTTTAGAGCCCTGATCTTAAAGGAGGAGTCAATGGCAATCGCGCCATCAGTGTCAGTTCGATAGGTGGCAATTAACCGGGCCTTTAGCGCACTAAGCGTGGTGAGCGCTGGATGGCCATACGAGTTTCCAGCCCCGACGCTGATCACCGCGATTTTAGGTCGCAGTTGATCGAGCAAAGGTAAATATTGATATGCAGAGCCGTGGTGGCTAACTTTCAGGACGTCAACTCTCGACAGCGAATTTGAGGTTGCTATTAATTCTTGGGCTGATGGTTCAATATCGCCGCCGGCAAAAATCTTTATTCCATTGATATTTATCAAAAGCGCGATGCTCGAATTATTAACCTTTGATCCATCTCCTGGGAGGTTGGCCAACTCTGTCGGCAGAATCTGCGGCCAGAGAATATTAATATCCCCGGTTCTTCGACCGTTTGAGATCGAAGCCATGGAAATCATCTGACCTCGATGAACTTTCACGGTGGGAATCCCGCGCAGTAATTTCATTGTGGCTTGATACTCCAACGCCGGTTCGGCCAAATTGGTAATCCAGACAGTGCCCACCTTTCTTTGGTGCAGTACGCCACTTAAACCCATCACATGGTCGGCATGGAAATGTGAAAGCACCAATAGAGAAACTGTCCGAATTTGCAGCGTCGAAAGACAGTTATCAATCAACTCTGGATTTGGCCCGGTATCAATCACAACTGCCGAATGATTTCCTAAATTGATAACTGCGCCATCGCCTTGCCCGACGTCGCAATTTACAAAGACCCAATTGCGACCAGGCCAAACTGCAACCGGTGACCAGATCAAAAGTGCCAGCAAAAGCCCAGCGGCAATTAGAAGCTTTAACGATCTGCGCAAAAGAAATATTCCAAGCGCAGTTCCAATCAAAATTCCGTAGGCGCTCTTTGGTAAGAGCAGCACCGGCATCGTTGCCCCTTTGTGTGCGATTAGCGCAATCCACTTAGCAAAAGGTGAGACAGTAAATAGCAATGGGCGAGCTAAAACCGGAAGAAGTGCTGCGATCAGTCCCAGGATGGTTATTGGAGCTACTGCCCCAGCAGCTAACAGATTGGCAGGCAGCGTTACAAGTGAGAGTTGTCCAGAGATGGCGATTATCACCGGCGCACAAGCCAACGTCGCAGACAGTGGAATCGCAACACTTTCCGACCAGCGACCTAGGATTGGTTGCAACGCTGCAATTAATTTTGGCGAAATTATTAGGATCCCCGCCGTTGCTCCCACCGAAAGCGCGAATCCTGGATCTATCGCTTGAAAAGGATCAATCAGCAACAAGACTGATATAGCTAGCCCAAGTGCCGGCAGTGGCGAACTTCGCTCCCCCCTAGCTTTTGCCCATAACAGCGCCGCGGTCATTACACAGGCGCGCATTACCGAAGGTGACGGTCGAACTAGAAAGATAAAGCCGATCAAGAAAAGTGCGGTCACAACCAAGCGCAGACGGAGCCTGGGAACAACCCATTGCAATATGAAGGTAAGAAAAGCGGCAATGATGGCAAAATTTTCACCGCTCACGGCAGTCAAGTGGGTTAAGCCGGTTCGACGCATCTGGGTTGCGAAGGCGGAACTCTCGAGCGAGGTATCCCCTAGAACTAAACCTGGAATCAAGGCGCCGGCATCGCCGGAGATAATTTTGGCGTGATTGCGAAAGGTGTTCCGAATATCGGAGGTAACCAGATCCAATGGATTTTTACTCTGTCGAATTTGGCATCTGCCTGTAACCGAAAATAGTGCTGCAACTTTACTTTCCTTGCCTAAGAGAAATTCTCCATTGCAAAAGAGCTGATCTCCCGGGATGGCTCTAATCTGAATTCGGCTAACAATTCGAAGTGGGAGGCGGATCCGATAATCGCGATCGCCGATCTTTACCGCCGCAGTTTTAACCAGCGCCGAATAATTCCCGGTCCGTAAATGAGAGCCAATAACTTTGGCGCTTCCTTGATGGAGATCCGTTAGCAGCAAAGCGGTAATAGAACCTTGACCGTGATCCTTTGCTGCCGCACTCACCAAATTTCTGGAGAGCGCAACCTCACGAATCGCCATTCCGGTTGAACCAGTGGCTATGGCAAGCAATAGGACCAGCGCCAAATTCCGATAGAAGTTGAAGGTAAGTCCGAGCAAGCCAATTGCTAATGCAAGAATCCAAAAGCTCTGCCACAACGAGGCTGCCGAACCTAACCACAATCCCATCCCGATACCAAGCAGTAGATAAGAAGGTTCAGATGTGTTGCTCAGAGTCTGAGGTGAGATTTGATCCCCTGGTATTTGGCGGCACCCATTCCGGAAACCTTTCGCAACTGATCCAGCGAGGTAAAGGGTCCATTCTTCATCCGATAATCAATGATTCGTTTCGCGATTACTGGACCAATGCCTGGCAGGGAATCCAATTCGGCCTCAGTAGCAGCGTTCAGCGGGATAATGGCTGCCCCAGTGGAGAATTTACTTTTTGATTTACCTTTGGCAGTTGTCGTTAATATCGTATGCCCTACCAAAATTTGCTGACCATCAACGACATATTGCGCCAAATTAATATCGCTTAGGTCTACACCGGGCAGCGCGCCACCAGCCGCCTTAATTGCATCGATCGCCCGAGAATTTGTCGGAACGGAGTAGACGCCGGGATGTTTTACTCGGCCGGCAACATCAATAACTAAAAGCGTTGTAGCGCTTGGCGTTGGCGTCGGAGTAACTAGCTGGCCAATTTCTGGCGGTGTATTGGCCGAGGCGCTCTCAATAACCTGCCCTTGACCCAGATATAGATAGAAGGCACCCAAAAGCAGTGCCGCCGCCGCAACAATCAACAAACCTTTGCGTTGTTGTGGGGTGATATCAGCAAGCTCCGGAAGATTCACGGACCAAAGATAGTTAGCCGCCGAAGTGAAATTAACCCGAATTCGAGCAGTTGTGAATTACAGAACGATGTTGACGAGCTTTGGCGCTCGGACAATTACTTTCTGAATGGTGGCACCGACAATTGCTGATGCAATCTCAGCATTTGCAAAGGCCAAATTCTCGAGTTCAGCCTCAGTGATCGAAGGGGCAACTTCAATTCGATCCTTGATTTTTCCATTGATCTGCAGAATCGCAGTAACCGCATCAGCCTCAAGCAAGGATTCATCTAACGTTGGCCAACCTGCTTTTGCAATTGCTGGCTTATGACCCAACCGCTCCCACATTTCTTCGGCGGTATAAGGCGCGACCAATGAGAGCGCAATCGCAATGGTTTCCGCAGCTTCACGAGCCGCCGGATCATTCGGACCACAACCCGTATCAATTGCCTTGCGAGTTGCATTTACTAATTCCATAATTCGAGCCACAGCAACATTGAATCGGAAGGACTCGACGGCAAATCCAATATCGTGCAGAGCTTTATGCGTAACCTTTCGAAGCGATAGCTCACCGGTTTTGAAATCCACTCCTGGCGTGCTGGTGATATCGCCAGAGATTCGCCAAGCGCGGTTTAAGAACTTTAAGGAGCCAGTCGGCGAGACATCGGCCCAATCCACATCATCTTCTGGGGGTCCGGCAAAAATCAATGAAAGCCGCACCGCGTCCACGCCATGCATATCCAACTGTTCCGAAAGCGTGACCAGGTTGCCTCGAGATTTACTCATGGCTGAGCCATCCATCAAAACCATTCCTTGGTTTAGCAACCGCGTAAATGGCTCGGTGAAATTCAGCAGACCAATATCGAAGAGAACTTTGGTAAAGAATCGCGAATAGAGCAGATGCAAGATTGCATGAGTCACGCCACCAACATATTGATCGACTGGGAGCCATTGATTGACTAGTTCGGCATCGAAGGCTTTTTCATCGTCAAAAGGGTTGGTGTAGCGAAGGAAGTACCAAGATGAATCAAAGAAGGTATCCATAGTGTCGGCATCGCGTTTTGCTGGTGACCCGCAGTTAGGACAAGGGATATTTACCCAATCTTGGGCTGCCCCAAGCGGTGATGAGCCTTTTGGTTTCAGGTCCAAACCAGCAGCATCCGGTAAGCGGGCAGGAAGTTGATCTTGCGGGACCGGGACTTCCCCGCATGAATCGCAATGAATGATTGGAATTGGAGTACCCCAGAAGCGCTGGCGCGAGATTAGCCAGTCACGCAACCGATAATTCTTGGCGCTCTTTCCCAAACCTTTTTCAACTAACTCCGCGGTGATCTTGGTGATGGCATCAGTTTTAGTTAGCCCATTAAGCGATCCGGAATTAATAAGAATGCCTTCGCCTGCCGTTGCAATGCCCGTTTGATTTGGGTCTTCTTCACCAGTATCCAGTACAACAACAACGGGAAGTTTCATGGCTCTAGCGAAATCTAAGTCGCGTTGATCGTGTCCAGGCACAGCCATTATTGCGCCGGTTCCATAATCGGAAAGCACATAATCGCTAGCCCAAATTTGAAGTCTTACACCGTTCACTGGATTGATGGCATAACGATTTAAGAAGATACCGGTCTTTGGCCGATCGGTCGCCAATCGATCAATATCAGAGGCGGCTTTTACGCCTTCAACGTAAGCCTTGAACTCGGTTTCAATTTCGGAGCCAGCAACAAGTTCCGCAGCTAGCTCGCTGTCGGCGGCTACCACCATAAATGTCACGCCGTACAAAGTGTCTGGCCTAGTGGTGTAAACCACGATTGGCTCGGCACGAGACTCAATCACAAAGGAAACTTCGGCACCACTGGATCGCCCGATCCAATTTCGCTGCATCAACATGACCTTTTCCGGCCAATTGCCTTCAAGCTGATCCATGTCATCTAATAAGCGGTCGGCATAATCGGTAATCTTCAAATACCACTGATTCAATTTCTTCTTGGTTACCGGCGTATCGCAGCGCTCGCAGAGCCCAGCTACAACTTGCTCATTGGCTAAAACTGTTTGATCAGTCGGACACCAGTTAACGGCAGAATCCTTGCGATAGGCCAAACCTTTTTTATAAAGCTCGAGAAAGAGCCATTGATTCCATTTGTAATATTCCGGATCGCTGGTGTGAAGAACGCGATCCCAATCAAAGGAGCAGGCGTAACGACGCATCGAGGCTTTATGGATCGCAATATTTTCATAGGTCCAAGCACGTGGATCTACCCCGCGTTTGATAGCCGCATTCTCTGCCGGCAACCCAAATGAATCCCAACCAATTGGGTGCATGACGTTAAAACCTTTTTGAATCCAATACCTAGCAATGACATCGCCTAGGGCATATGCCTCGGCATGGCCCATATGTAAATCACCCGAAGGGTAGGGGAACATATCCAAAATATATTTTTTCGGTCGAAGATCATCCGGACTACCAGATCGAAATGGCGTAAGTTCATCCCAAATCGGCAGCCATTTGGCCTGAACGCCATGGATGTCATAAGCCTCATGCATGAGGAGCATCCTCCCACTTCACGCCCGTTAACTCTTCACTTACCTGCCAAAGGTTGGCGGCAAGTGTTTGATCGTAAGCAATCGCTCGCCCGCGCGTTAACTTGGGGTGGCCACGCATCTCCATAAAACCATCCGGCCCTAAATACGAAGCTCCGAGCAACCCTGGAAAAGTCGCGGCACAGAGCCCAGGGCGAGCGCCACTTTCAGCGCTCTGCGCCACAATTCGATTCCCGATATTCACAAATCGTTCCTGCAATAAATTGCCCCTCATCGCCGGACCAACTGATTGCAAATTGGTATTTGCATAGCCTGGGTGTGCTGCCAACGGTATAAAACTCCAACCGTTTACGATTCGCAGCCGCTCTAGATGAGCAACAAAAAGCAGATTCGCTAATTTGCTCGCGCCATAGGCCGCCCAAGGTGAGTAACTTCCTGCGCCCACACATCGCTCACGAATATCTTCCAACGAGCCAGATTCAAACCCGCCCATGCGATGCGCCTGACTTGTCATAACAACTAAGCGCTCTTTGATGAAATTCTTGATCAATCCGGCGAAAGCGAAATGACCCAAATGATTAGTGCCCATCTGTAACTCAAAGCCATCTTTAGTTGATTTAAGTGGAGTTGCCATTACTCCGGCGTTGAGAATTACAACATCAAAACTTTCGGTGATAGTTGCGGCGGCCGTTCTAACGCTGGCTAGATCAGTTAAATCCAGTTGCAGGAAGCTGGCTCGTCCAATTTCGGAGATCGCGCGCTCCCCCTTTTGCGCACTCCGCGCCGTAATAGTCACATCTGCGCCGTGACGGGCCAACTCCATCGCCGAAGCTCGACCTAAGCCGCTGGTTCCACCGGTGATTAGGAAGCGCTTTCCTGCTAAATCTGGAATATCGGTGACATCCCAACCGGCGGGAATCGCGTACTGAGTGGTCATAACCTTCCGATCCATATCTACGTGGAGCTGAGGGGATTTGAACCCCTGACCCCTTGCATGCCATGCAAGTGCGCTACCAGCTGCGCCACAGCCCCGTCTTTTCTTAAGGGTCAGACCTTATCTCACTCAGTGCTCTCGTTGCCAAACAGCGGTTCTGGGATGGAGCCAGAGTTGTGTTCGACCAAGGTCCAGTTGCCGTAGAAATCCGGTTCTAGGATCGACCAAGAGGCATTCGAAAGTCCACCGAGCACTCCCCATTGAGTTACGGGGAGATTTAGCAATTTCCCCAAAATAGATCTGGCGGTACCGCCGTGGGTAACAATCACAATCAGTCCTGAGGCACCTTCTATCGCTCGGGAGATTGCTCGCACCCCGCGAATTGCAACTTCACTTCTTCGTTCACCCGTTTCACCAGCCGGTTCATCGCTCCCAGCCAGCCAACCCAAAAATCTAGAACTATCTGCCGCTCGATTCTCATGACCAGTCTGACCCTCCCAGTTGCCGCCATGGGTTTCCCGCAGCTCTGGGTCTGTTTCTATTTTGAGTCCAGTAACCGCAGAGAGCGCCGCAGCGGTCTCTTGAGCGCGAATTAAATCGCTGGCGACTATTTTGGTGGGATTCATTCCGGCCAGGATTTTCGCAGCGTGCGCTGCCTGCCAATGACCAACTCTATTTAGCGGGATATCAGAGTGACCTTGGAATCGGTTCTCGATATTCCAATCAGTTTGGCCATGACGCCATAGCAGAATTCGTGGCTTTGGATTTGAGCTCATTGATTAATGATCCGCTCGTTAGCGGGTCTCTTCAATGTTCATAGGAATTCGAGCGCAATCATTCCAAAGTCGATCGAGCATGTAATAGCCGCGAAGTTCTTCGGTTTGAATGTGAACTACGAGATCCGAGTAATCCAATAACAGCCATTGGCCCTTGCCCTCTTTGCGGACCGGCTTCTCGCCAAAAGCCGCCAATTTTTCAAAGACCGCTTCGGCGATGGCATCAACTTGGCGCTCATTTGCTCCGGTAGCAATTAGAAAAACTTCCGACAATAGAAGTTGTTCCGTCATATCCAAAGCGACAATGTCATACCCCAGCTTGTCGGCAATTGCCTGCGCTGCGATCTCGGTGATCTTCTTAACTTGCTCACTTGCTGCCATAGAGGCCTCGCTCTTTTATATAGGTTAAAACCGAATTGGAAATATATGGTGAAACATCCTCGCCATTTTCGAGGAGCGCTCGAACTTGCGTTGCGGAAATATCAATTGCGTCAATTTCAACTTCGGGAAACTTTGATTTTGCCTCGCCAGGGCGGCGAACAACTAAAATTTCGGCGATGGTTCGTAAATCCTTTGCTCGATGCCATTGATCAAAAGTTGCGGCGGCATCACTTCCCAGAATCAATGTGAATTTATCACCCGGGAAGAACGCCTTTAATTGGGAAACGGTTTCAATTGAGTAAGTTGGTCCAGAGCGCTGAATCTCGATATCCGTAAGAGCCACGACTTCTTGGAGTTCATTTGTAAGATCATCAAGCGCCCTACTGCACATTTCGAGTCGATCCATTCCATTTGCAATAGGTGGTTCCGCTCTTAACCATGGCTGCCCCGAAGGAATAACCAATATCTGATCAAAACGATTAGCAACTGCTTCCAAGATGTGAAGGTGGCCGCGATGAATTGGGTCGAAAGTGCCGCCGAGAATTCCTACCCGTCGCTGGCCTTTTGAGATCGTTTTAATCCCGGTCTAGTCGAAGAACGAAGTAGAGCAAGAGTGAGAGCGTGGCAAAGGCAAAAATGCCAAAGAAGATCGGAGGAGCAGGAAGTTTGCGAACAGCGCCCTCGGCAAGTGGGAGAAACGAATTAATCATGTGATGAGTTTAACCTGAGCCAGAAGGGCTGAACTACCTCAAAACCGCGGTTCAAGCCGGCGTTACGGCGCCCTCTTGCAGAAGTCGCACGAATTGCGCCTCAGTAAGAACCGTAACTCCAAGTTCCGCCGCCTTATCGGCTTTCGATCCAGGCGAATCGCCAACGACAACAAAATCAGTTTTCTTGGAGACCGAGGAAGAGCTCTTGCCGCCATGAGCCACAATTGCTTCTGCTACCCCATCACGAGTAAACCCTTCAAGCGAGCCAGTTACGACCAAGGTTAGCCCGGCCAATGTTTGGGGCACTTCAACTAGCGGCGCCTGATCCACTAGATCTACACCGGCCGCTGCCCATTTCGAAATAATGTTCTGATGCCAAGGCACACTAAACCAATCAACGACTGCTGCAGCGATAACCTCACCAACCCCAGAGACAGCTGCAAGTTCTTCGGTAGCTGCCAAAGTTATAGCTTCAACGGAACCAAAATGCTTGGCCAACGATTGCGCCGCGGTAGGTCCCACATGTCGAATTGAGAGCGCAACGAGAATTCGCCAAAGCGGTCGATGCTTTGCCGCTTCTAGTGCGGTCAAAAATTTTTCGGCATTAGCCCCTAGCAAGCCATCCTTCTTAACAAAGAAGGTAGAGCGCGAAAGATCGGCGGACGTTAACGAAAAAAGATCTGACTCATCTTGGACGATTTTGTCCGATAACAACGCGGCAGCAGCTTCAAATCCTAAAACATCGATATCCAACGCTGCGCGAGAGCCAATGTAGTAAATGCGCTCAATTAACTGCGCTGGGCATGATTGCGAATTTGGGCAGCGAATATCCACATCACCTTGGCTCATAGCTCGAAGTTGCGTCCCGCAATCTGGACAATGAGTTGGCATGACAAAAGCCTTTTCACTTCCATCACGCTCTGAAAGAACAGCTCCTAAAACTTCGGGAATTACATCACCAGCTTTCCGTATGACGATGGTGTCACCAATCAAAATTCCTTTGCGAATAACTTCCTCATTATTGTGCAACGTCGCGTTAGTAACTGTCGAACCCGCGACTCTTACCGGAGCCATAAATGCAAAAGGTGTTACGCGACCAGTTCTACCAACGCTAACTTTGATATCCAAAAGTTTTGTGGTGACCTCTTCGGGTGGATACTTAAAAGCGATCGCCCATTTGGGGGCTCTCGATGTGAATCCCAGAGCTTCTTGAAGTGCGAACTCGTTTACCTTGATAACGATGCCATCTATTTCATGCTCTACATCGTGGCGATGCTTTAGGTAGTAATGAATAAAATCTAAAACTTCGGCACGAGATTTAACCACTTTTACGCGAGAACTTGTGGGAAGTCCCCAAGCGTTTAACTGCTCATAAGCGGCAGCTTGATCTGAAAAAGTGACCCCTTCGCAAACCCCAACACCGTGAACCACCATGCTCAGTGGCCTACTTGCGGTGACTTTAGGATCTTTTTGACGGAGCGAACCAGCGGCCGCATTGCGGGGATTTGCAAATCTAGCTTTACCCTCTTCTTCGAGCGCATCATTGAAGTCATTAAATGCTTGTAGCGGAAAAAAGACTTCACCGCGAACTTCAAGTCTGGTGGGCAAGTTTTTACCTATTAATTCGTGCGGAATCGCCGCGATTGTCTTTATGTTCAGCGTTACTTCTTCGCCAGTTACCCCATTGCCTCGGGTCAGCGCCCGAGTTAGCTTGCCGTTTTCATAGAGCAAATTAATGGCCAAACCATCGACTTTTACCTCGCAGAGCCAGGTGTTATTCGACTCCGTCTTTGAAATTCGATCGAACCAATTAGCAAGTTCCGATTCATCGAAGACATTATCCAGGCTCATCATCTTTTCGATGTGATCGTGTTGCTGAAAATCCGTCGCGAACCCGCCGCCGACCATCTCGGTAGGAGAATCACCAAGTTTGTAAAGCGGATTCTTATCCTCGAGCGCCTTGAGCTCGCGAAGTAACGAATCAAATTGGGCGTCAGAAATTGTCGGCTTATCCAAAACGTAATATTTAAATTGATGCTCTCTGATCGCTTCGGAAAGTTCTTGAATTCGATGGCGAATTTCTTGGCTCATTAACGAACTCACAATTTATTCGGTGGCGCTAACAGTGGCCGAGCCAACAACCCGATCGTCGTCGTAAATGACTAGACCTTGACCAGTTGCCAGTCCATATAGTGGCTGATCGAGTTCCACCACAATCGTTTGGCCATCATGGCGATAGCTGCATTCCATTGGCGCACCATGAGCTCTGACTTGGGCAAAACCACGATGGGTCAGAAGACTGGTAGGTATCGGACCACACCAAATAACGTTTTCACCCGTAATTTTGATGACGGCTAAAGCTTCATGATCGCCAACCACAACAGTATTGGTCTTTGGCTCAATTTTTAAAACATACCGAGGTTCGCCACCGGCAGCAGGAATGGTGATTCCCAGTCCGCGACGTTGTCCGATCGTGTAGGTGTAAGCCCCTTGATGTTCGCCTAATTTAATTCCAGCCTCGTCAACAATTGGACCGCTTTCGCTACCTAATCGATCGCGCAACCAGCCGGCATTATCGCCCGATGGAACAAAACAAATGTCGTGGCTATCTGGTTTATTAGCTACATAAAGTCCGCGGCTCTTAGCCTCTTTGCGAGTATCTGATTTAACGGTATCGCCCAAAGGAAAATGCGCGCCAGCCAGTTGTTCGGTGTTGAGCACTGCCAAGACATATGACTGATCTTTGGCAGGGTCTGCGGCTCGATACATGAGACGTCCCTGTGGGCTCTCTTTCATCTGGGCATAATGACCGGTAACTACGCCATCAAAGCCCAAAGCTCTGGCCCGATCAAGCACTGCAGCAAATTTGATTTTCTCGTTGCAACGCAGACATGGATTTGGCGTTCTGCCAATTGCATATTCGGCGATGAAGTTTTCTACGACACCTTGATGAAACTCTTCGGCCATATCCCAGATATAAAATGGAATTCCAATCACATCGGCGGCTCGACGCGCATCGTGAGAATCTTCGATCGTGCAACATCCGCGCGCACCGGATCGGTACTTCTGCGGATTGCTGGAGAGCGCTAAGTGCACTCCGACCACCTCGTGACCCAAATCAACGGCGCGAGCAGCCGCAACCGCGGAGTCAACGCCACCGCTCATGGCGGCGATTAACTTCATGTTCGAGCCAATGCAGCTCGAGCTCGTTCAACAACAGCAGGAATCACACTGGCCAATTTAGCAATCTCCGCTGACGTATTAGTGATTCCCAGCGAAAAGCGCAGCGAGGAGCGGGCATCTCGTTCAGAGATCCCCATTGCTAACAGCACATGGCTGGGTCTGGGAACACCAGCACTGCAAGCCGAGCCAGTCGAAGTAGCGATTCCTTCGGCATCTAACAGCAAAAGCAGACCGTCGCTCTCGGTTCCTGGAAAGGTCAAGTTTACGATCCCGGGCAGTGAAGGAGATTGCGCACCATTGACTCGTATATCGGGAATCGCCATCGTCAATGAGGCGATCAATTCAGCCTTTAGCGCTCGGACTTTCTGATCGTTCGCGGCCATCGAACTTATTGCACCTTTTGCAGCGGCTGCAAACGAAACAATTGCAGGGGCATTCAGCGTGCCACTTCTTATGTCACGCTCCTGTCCGCCGCCATGAAGGATTGGCGTCACATCTAAGCCCCGGCGAAGAACTAGCGCGGCAACTCCAAGTGGTCCTCCAATTTTGTGAGCACTGATGGTCGCCGAAGTTAATCCAAGTTCCCCAAAATTAAATGGCACCTTTCCGAAACTTTGTACCGCATCTGAATGAACCGGAATTTCACCGGCGATTTTTACAATTTCTGCGATTGGTTGAATGGTCCCAATTTCATTGTTGGAATGCATAATGGCAATAACTGCGATCTCATCGCCCCGAGTTGCAACGACATCCGATAAGAAATTTAAATCTACAAAACCACTTGGCGAAATTGGAACCCGGATTATTTCGGCGCCTTCATGCTCCTCGAGCCATTCCACCGGATCTAAAATCGCATGATGTTCAAATTCAGAAATCACGATGACCTTCCGCCGCGAATCAAAATCTCGAGCTTTCCAGTAGAAGCCTTTTATAGCCAAGTTATTTGCTTCGGTACCCGAGCCAGTAAAAACAATTTCGCTAGGGGCGGCCCCAACCAACTGACCAATGAGTTCTCTGGCTTCTTCGACATCTTTGCGAACCGAACGACCAGGGGTGTGGAGGCTCGAGGCATTTCCGAGTTTACGCATCTGTTCAACCAAGGCGACGGCAGCGAGATCCGAAAGCGGCGTTGTCGCCGCATGATCGAAGTAGATACTCATGCCTTAAGTCTAAAGGTTTAAGCGAATTAAGCCTTTTTAGCCAGAATGGCAGCAGTTGCTTGAGGCAGAACGTTAAATAGATCGCCAACAACACCAAAATCAGCAATATCAAAGATTGGGGCATCGGGGTCCTTATTTATCGCCACGATTAGCTTACTGGTCTGCATTCCCGCTCGATGTTGAATCGCGCCTGAAATACCACAAGCCAGATACACCGAAGGGCTGACCGTCTTTCCGGTTTGGCCAACTTGATGAGAGTGCGGATACCAGCCGGCATCGGTGGCTGCTCTAGAGGCACCCACAGCGGCACCGAGAGCATCGGCAATGGCTTCAACCGCTCCGAAGTCGCCGTTTGTTCCGCGACCGCCGGAGACAATAATTTTTGCCTCCGTTAATTCAGGGCGGCCACCGCTTACTGTGGCGGCAAGTGAAAGAACTCGATCTCGAATGGCGTTTGCACCTAGTTCGCCTTCGGTGATGGAACTTTCAAGAACCGAGAAAGTCGAAGTAATTGCAACAACTTCAATCGAATTGGGTCGCATGGTAATAACTGCGCAAGCGGTATTGACCTTTGAATGAACCGTTGTTGAACCACCGAATACTGATTGCGTTGCAATTAAATTAGGATCTAAATCAATGGCATCGGTGATGATTCCAGATTTGGTACGAATTGATACTCGAGCCGCAATCTCTTTTCCGCGAGCCGTTGATGAAATTAACAATGCAAGCGGTGCTTCCGCGATGATCAATGTCGAGATCGCGCTGGCGCTAGCTGCAGCAGAGTACGAATTGAAATCAACACCTGAGAGGAAGCGAACTTCGTCGATCGAGTAATTAGTTAACTCTCTTTCTAAATCGGCATCTTTTGCATTTAGAACGATCGCTGTAACGGAGCCAATTTTCTTCCCAAAGGTTGCAAGCTCCCCTGTTGATTTAGCAATGTGACCGTTGGAGAGCTCCGCGAGAATAAATACCTTACTCATATCACTCTCTTCTCTGCCAGGAAGTCAGCTAAAGCAGTTCCAGCACTACCTTCATCAACCAGTTTTATTCCAGCCGAGCGCGGTGCTCGTGCTTGTGCATCTTCAACGGAACTCAAGGCTGCGGCGCTACCAACATCGGAAGTCGAAATTCCAAGATCGGCCAAACTCTTGACATCGATAGTTTTCTTCTTGGCCGCCATGATGCCTTTAAAAGATGGGTACCGGGGCTCGTTTATCTTTTCAATCACGCTGATGACTGCAGGAAGAGTCGCACTCATCTCTTCAATTCCAGAATCGGTAACGCGAGAAATCTTCGCAGTGGCGCTTGTGATATCAACACTGACAGCCCCTGCGAAAGTTAACTGCGAGATTTGAAGTCGCTCGGCCAACATCGCTGGGATGACACTCATGCGAGCATCGGTTGATTCAGTACCACAAAAAATTAAGTCGTAACCTCCGGCCGCGAGGACGTTAGCCAGTACCAATGAAGTCGCCAACGAATCAGAACCAGCCAGCGCTGGATCGGTGATCAAGATGGCATCGTCAGCTCCCATTGAAAGCCCCTTGCGGATCGATTCGCTCGCTCGATCTGGACCCATCGAAATCAAAGTGATCGAGTGAGCGCTGCCCTCGCCGGTTGCTCCGGTGGGTGAATTCGCCTCGACGAGAGCCAAGGCGGCTTCGATGGCATATTCATCCAAATCATTGAGGACGGCATCGACGCCAGCTCGATCTAAAACGCCTCCGGCCATCTTCTTCTCGGCCCACGAGTCAGGCACCTGCTTCACGCAAACCGCTAGCTTCATAATCTCTCCATTTGGCTTATGTTACTGACCAGTAACTAAAAAATCCAAGATCAAATAGCTGGGCGAGTCCGCCCAATTCTTCACCTCGCCGTAAGCAACACTTAACCTCAATACTAAGTTTAGGCTTTCTCGTCAACGCACTCTTCAACCATGAGAATCGGAATTGTCACCGAGTCATTCTTACCTCAGGTCAATGGCGTTACTAACTCCGTCCTTAGAATCCTAGAGTTTCTGGCTGAAGAAGGACACCAAGCGCTTGTGATCGCGCCGGAGAGCGCCGGCGGCCCAACCGAGTACTTCGGCCATCGGGTAAAGCGAATCCCATCACTCCCCCTTCAATCCATCTTGCCAATTGGTCTGCCAGTGGCGGTGCCAAGAAGGAAATTGGAATTTTTAATCGATGGTTTTGCCCCAGATATTTTGCATCTTGCCAGCCCCTTTGTTCTCGGCGGTTACAGCGCCCGAATAGCCAAGCGACTAAATATTCCAACGCTCTCGGTTTATCAAACCGATATCGCCGGTTTTGCTACCCACTATGGAATGACTATGGCTCACGCCGGTTTGCGAAAGATCGTAAGCAAGATTCACTCGAATACCAACCGCACTCTGGCACCTTCCTCTTCCGCTAAGAATGAACTGGTCTCTCAGGGCGTTCAAAATGTTCATCTATGGCGCCGAGGGGTAAACACCAAGTTATTTCATCCAGATAAGCGGGATGAAAATCTTTACCAACAATGGTTGAAGTATCGTGAGGTAGATGCAAAAAGTAATCGCGCAGAGAAGCTCGTTGTGGGTTACGTCGGAAGGTTGGCCAACGAGAAGCGGATCTCGGATCTTCAAATTTTGGACCGCGATCCGCTGATTCAATTGGTAATAACGGGTGAAGGTCCCGCGAGACCGAAATTGGAGCGCGAGTTACCAAATGCCATCTTTACCGGCTTCCAATCTGGCGAAGAACTTGCGCGGATTTATGCCAGCTTGGATCTGTTTATCCACCCAGGACCAAATGAAACTTTCTGCCAAGCAGTACAGGAAGCGCTCTCATCAGGAACACCATGCGTAGTGCCAAAGACCGGTGGACCTGCTGATCTGGTAACTCACGGAACAACTGGTTACATAATTGATACTTCAAATCCATTTGAACTGCAGAGCGCAGTAACGCACTTTAGGTTGCGTAATGACCGAGAGTTTGTCTCGGAAATCTCAAGAGACTCCGTCGTGGAAAGAACCTGGAATCGCGTTAATAATCAATTGATGATGCATTATCGATCAATTCTTGAACCAGCAAAACCAAAACTCACTTTGATAACTGGGAGCGCCGCATGAGAATTGTGCATGTTGCAAATTTTTACGGTCCAAATTCGGGGGGAATCAAAACTACCCTTCACGAACTTGGTAAGGGCTATCTGAAGAATGGCCATGAATTCATTTATCTGGTCCCAGGTACTCGTTATCGCACAGAAGATACTCAGTACGGGAAAAAGATATCGCTACCGAGCTACATTCTCCCTGGGAGCGGCGGCTATCAGCTAATTAAGAGCAATCGGTTTTTGAAAGCCGAGCTGGCACGATTGGCCCCAGATCGACTCGAGATTTCAGATCGATTCACTTTGATCTCTGTTGGCGGCTGGGCTAAGGAACGATCGATTCCAACTGTGGTTTTTTCCCACGAGACCCTCAGGGGTTTGGCCGATAGATTCCTACCAAATTATTTTCCTAAGCGGGCGATGGTCAACTGGCACAATCGAAAGTTGGCACGTGCCTTCGATCAAGTAATAGCAACAACTGAGTTCGCTGCCCAAGAATTCCGCGATATTGGTATCTCCAATTTAGCGAAGGTACCGCTCGGAGTTGATTTGCAGAATTTTCTTCCAAGCAATCGGTGCGACCTCATGAGGGAAGAACTTCTTAAAGGTGCAAAGTATCTGGTGGTGCACTGCAGTCGCCTCTCCCCAGAAAAAGAGCCTCAGCGCGCAATTGAGGCAGTTGAAGAATTGATCGCTCGCGGAGTTAGTGCACGTTTGATTGTTATCGGCACAGGGCCGATGTGGCATAAATTGCGACACCGGGCGGCAGGGTTACCAGTTGATTATTTAGGATACATCGCAGATCGAAAACGAGTTGCGACAATCCTAAGTTGTGCCGATGTAACAATGGCTCCAGGGCCACTGGAAACTTTCTGTCTTTCAGCCTTGGAGTCGCTCGCGAGTGGAACTCCCGTAATTGCTTCAAAGAGTAGTGCGGTTGGCGAATTCCTTCATTCCAGCGAGATCAATCCAGCAGGGGCGGTCGCAGATGACAATGGCGTGGCATTTGCCGACGCAATCGAACTCTTACTTAAGCAACCCAGAGCCCGAGAGAGCGCCCGACGAGCCGCCGAAGACTTACCTTGGGGAAATTCGGTTCAAGCAATGTTGGAACTGCATGGAATTGCAGAGCTCGGCCAGTTAGCGCCAACTGCGGCGACAAAGAGAAGATTGACAGCCGCTTAAATGAGTACCGACGTGGGAGTTCTTCATTTTTCGGTCATCGGAGATAGCGCCGCTTACGGAATCGGCGACCTAGATAACGAAGATAAACCACGGGGTTGGGCTTGGTATGTGGCCCAGAATTTCTTAGATCAATGTCGCTACCAGAACTATTCCCGACCTGGGGCGCAATCAGAGGAGGTTCTTCAAGTTCAACTTCCCAGAGCAATAGGCGATGAACCCGATATTTGCGCAGTGATTGTTGGTGGCAATGACCTGCTTCGGAATGGCTTCCACCCCGAAAAGCTCTACCAAAACCTATCAAGCACCTGTCAAGAGTTATTGAGCAGAGGTGCCGAAATTGTGATGGTCGAGTTGCATGACCCAAACCAGCTGCTCAGATTGCCAACCTTGCTCCGCCGGGTCTTGAAGCGACGAGTGGATGCAGTTAACGCCGTTTATCGGAAAATCGAGCGGGAATTCGATGTCATTATTATTTCGACACGATCTATCGTGGATGTTCATAACAAGAAGAATTGGCATATTGATCGAATGCACCCGGGACCACTTGGGCACCAAATCTTGGCCAGAGAGATTTGTCAGCAACTTCAACATCGCGGCTGGTCAGTCACCCTCCCCGAACTGATCGACCAACCACTAGAAGCTCGATCCAAGCGGCTGATTTGGCTCGTGAGAAATGGATTGCCCTGGTTTCTAAAACGGAGCCTCGATCTGCTCCCCGCCATGATTGCCCTAATGCTTCTGGAGGCTAGTTCAATTGCCTTAAACCAGATTAAACCTGCCTTGCCAAAGGAATTAATAAAGAGCGACTAAGGTGCAGGGGTGAAACCAGCCGACCCGCGCTATTTAGGCGCAACCCTGACTGAAGGGGGCGCGAATTTCGCTATCTGGGCCGCAGCGGCCGATGCCGTTGAAGTCTGTCTTTTTAATGAAGTTAATGGAAAAGTCATGGAGACCCGCTTTGCCCTGAGCCACCGCGACGGTCCGATTTTTCATGGCTACCTTGCTGGCGTACGTGCTGGTCAACGTTATGGCTTTCGGGTTTATGGACCTTGGCGACCAGAAGAAGGATGGCGCTTTAACTCCAACAAACTTCTAATTGATCCCTATGCCCATCAGTTATCTGGCGAATTGATCTACGCCCCAGAAATTTATGGCCACCGCGCGTTGGATAAATCAGGTATCGGAGATTTAACCATTCGCGATGACCGGGATGATGCTGCCTTCGTTCCGCTTTCGGTCGTTACTGGCCATCACCGAACTCAATTTCCGCGACTTAATACGCCCTGGGCGCGAACCATTATTTATGAAGCTCATGTTCGCGGACTTACTGAATTTAATCCAGCGATTGCCGAATCAGAGCGCGGTACCTATAAGGCGCTTGGGCACCCAAGCACTATCGCCTACCTCAAAGAGCTAGGGATCACTGCCCTTGAATTACTTCCCATTCATCACTTTGTAACCGAGCCAGGAATACAAAATCGCGGGCGCGAAAATTATTGGGGCTATAACGCATTAGCTTTTTCAGCACCCCACCGAGATTATGCCGCGACATCAGATCCAATCTCCGAACTCCGTGACGCGGTGGCCGCGCTTCATCATGCTGGAATTGAAGTTATTCTCGATGTGGTTTATAACCATACCGCCGAAGGTGGTCACGGAGGGCCAACGCTCTCATTTCGCGGAATTGATAGCAAAACTTTTTATCGCCGAGTTAAAGGCGATATCTATGACGATGTAACTGGGTGCGGAAACACGATCGATGCGCGGCGACCATTCGTAGTGCGCATGATCATTGACTCCCTTCACTGGTGGACTGAAGTTATCGGAGTTGATGGCTTCCGATTTGATCTGGCTTCGGCGTTG
>SESB01001064.1_pt1 | contig 18743 bp, 20 predicted proteins | sample 3171441 | NCBI WGS metagenome assembly SESB01 (sample SAMN06051867, study PRJNA518727) | freshwater metagenome | biome: subpolar coniferous forest; feature: holomictic lake; material: water; isolation source: holomictic Lake 227, 6 m depth | place: Canada: near Kenora, Ontario | collected... | reverse complement strand
TCTGGTTAACAGTGATACGCTTGCTGTTGCACAGACTCTTCCGCATATCAATCAGATACATCTATTTTCTTACAATGCTAATGGAAAGGGGAGGGGCTTTCATACCTCAGCTCTGTTCCGAACGATCGCCCGACGCTACGATTTGGCTATCAGTCTTACGGCGAGTGACCGATCGGTGCTGTTCGCCTTGGCCGCTGCCCGCAAGGCTATTAGCGCTGTGGAGTCCGACCATAAAAAATCATGGTGGAAGCGCCTGCTTCTGGCGGCTCATTACGATTTTAATTCCAGTCGGCACATTATCGAAAACAATACCTCATCTCTCGGTCTGCTGGGAATTGGTTCCGGCAAGCCTGTTGTTCATTCGTATTATACATCACAAGCCGCTGAAAGCGTGAAGAGCATGCTGACCCGGCAAGGTATTTCTGAATTTATCGTTTTTCATCCTGCTGCTCAGTATACATACAAGGTTTATCCAGAGAGGCTCAGGAGCAAGTTGCTCGAACGAATGAATTCCTTGGGGGTGCCGATAATCGTTACCGGGTCAAAAAGCTCGCTTGATCTTGGAATCAAGCAAACCCTTCCCCGGCTCTCAAATGTTTATGATTTCATTGGATTGACCAGTATTGAGGAACTGATTGCGCTCAGTGACCAATCGATTGCCTATATTGGAGCCGATACCTTGAACATGCACATCGCTGCATCGCAGAACAAGCGCATTTTTGCCATTTTTGGACCGACCATGCTCAGTTCATGGTCGCCGTGGTGCAATGAGCTTCGAACTGGCACACGGACGAACAGACCAGTGCAGACCTATGGCAACGTTACCATCTTTCAGGCAGATATGCCCTGCGTTGCATGCGGCAAGGCCGGTTGTGACGATCATCACGGTGTCAGCGAGTGTCTTGACCATATTGATCCTGAAGTTATTTTTAACGAAATCAGAGAGTGGCGAACAACATTTCGGTAACAATCCTCACAAAAAACTCTGCGGCCTGTCTCGTCGAGTGTCTGAACGCTCTTGAAGCGTTTGCCGAGGTGGTGATAATCGACAACGGGTCGACCGACGATACCATATCCATTGCTTCGGGTTTCAAAAATGTGAACCTCTATGAGCACTCGTTCATAGGGTTTGGTCCGCTGAAGAACATTGCCGTCGATAAATCCTCCAATGACTGGATACTCTCTGTTGACAGCGATGAAATTGTCACTCCGGAACTGGCCAGTGAGATTCTTGGCCTTAATCTGGATAGCAACTCTCTTTACGCGATAGAACGTGACAATTATTACCATCGCCGACTGATCAGGGGTTGCGGTTGGCAGAACGACATGGTTCAGCGGCTTTTTAACCGCAAGAGCACTCGCTTCGACGGCAAGTTGATCCATGAGGGACTCGAAAAAAAAGAGAGCCTGAAAACGGAGATCTTGCGGGGCAGGCTGAAGCATTACACGTACGACAATGCGTCGCAGCTTATTCAGAAAATGCAGCAATACTCCTCACTCTGGGCCGAGGAGCATCATGGTCGGAGAAAATCATCGCCTTTCAAGGCTCTGCTCTATGGGGTGTTCACTTTTTTAAAATCTTACCTCCTGAAGAACGGGTGGCTTTATGGTTACGAGGGACTGCTGATCTCGATTTCGAACGCGAATGGTGCTTTTTATAAATACATCAAGCTCTATGAAGCTGACTGCCCCAATCGCCTGTAGTCTCGTTATTACGACCTACAATGCTCCTGACATGCTTGATCTTGCCATTCGGAGTGCTCTTGCACAATCGGAGTTGCCCGGTGAAATTATTGTCGCTGATGACGGTAGTACAATTGATACAGCCATGCTTGTCGAGACCCACAGAGTGGCTTCCGGCATACCGGTGGTTCATGTGTGGCAAGAAGACCGCGGGTTCAGGGCTGCCGCATCGAGAAACAGGGCAATTGCGGCAGCAAGGGGCAGTTATATCGTTATCGTTGATGGGGATATGCTGCTGCACCGTGACTTCATCAAGGATCATAAACGGATGGCATGCAAAGGTACCTTTGTCCAGGGATCGAGGGTGTTGCTCTCGCAGGAGAACACGTACAGGCGATTTGCCACAAAGAGAGTTTCTGTCTCCCTGTTCGAAAAGGGGCTTGAAAACCGCAAGAATGTCTTGCGCTTTCCTCTTCTTTCAAGGATTTTAGCGTTCAAAAGTAGTGCTCTCGGTGGCATAAGAAGCTGTAATATGTCGTTTTTCAGGAATGATTGCATTCGGGTCAACGGATTCAATGAGGACTTTATCGGGTGGGGTCGTGAGGATAGCGAATTTGCTGCACGACTCATTAATAGCGGCATTCTCAGACGCAATGTAAGGTTCAGCGCCATGGCAAGCCATCTCTGGCACGCAGAAAACATACGAACATCACTTGTCGAAAATGACCGGATACTCGAACAGGCAATTCTGGGCAAGTTGACAACCTGCCGGCATGGCATCGAACAATACCTGACAAACACATCATCATGAAAATCAGCACATTTACCTTCATCAAGCATGGTACGATCTTGTGCATCGTCTCATTGATACCTATACCTGTGGGTAACCATGCTGTTTTTTTATCCATAGACAGTAGAGGAGTCAAGGTATTTCGCGTTTCGGGTAAACATTGATAGATGGGATGTCATAGCTACTCAATAAAAAGCCGTTTCTCCAGAAATTACAACAGGCAATTATGCTTTTTAATTCATACGAATTTATTTTTCTCTATTTGCCGATAGTTTTTTTTGGGTTCATTTTTATCGGTAAACACAAGCAATCCGGTGTTGTGCTTTGGCTTGCAGTAGCCTCACTTTTTTTTTATGGTTATTGGGAAATAAAATTTCTTCTGTTGTTGCTTGGCTCAATCATTTTTAATTATGGTTCAGGTTATTTAATCGCTCAATCTTCCAAAAAATCACGGCTGATTTTTTTTGTTTCGATATCTGTAAATTTGGTGCTTCTGGGTATATTCAAATACGCAAACTTTTTTATTGCGACATCAAATACATTTGGCACTCAATGGAGTTCTCTTGCTATTGTTTTGCCCTTGGGTATTTCTTTTTTCACATTTACTCAAATTGCTTATCTCGTTGATGTCTATAAAGGTATTGCTCATGAATATAATTTCATTGATTATTTGCTGTTTGTTACATGGTTTCCGCATTTGGTTGCCGGTCCGGTTTTGCACCACAAGCAGATGATGCCACAGTTTTCGTCATCCTCTATGTACAAGCCGAATTATGAGTCTATTGCGGTTGGTTTAACGTTATTCTCGCTCGGTTTATTTAAAAAAGTGATATTGGCTGATAACTTGGCACCCCTTGCTAATCGAGTATTCAATGATGCTGCGCAAGGGGGCTTGCCCATGATAGAAAAAGCATGGTTTGGTGTTCTTGCGTATACGTTGCAATTGTATTTTGATTTCTCAGGATATTCTGATATGGCAATTGGTCTTTCAAGGATATTCAATGTTAAATTACCCCTGAACTTTAATTCCCCCTACAAGGCAGCAAACATTATTGAGTTCTGGCGCCGATGGCATATAACTCTTTCGAAGTTTTTGCGTGATTACCTCTATGTTCCATTGGGCGGTAACCATAAAGGAGCTGCAAGGCGCTATGTGAATGTACTGGTTACCATGTTGCTCGGTGGTCTCTGGCATGGTGCTGGATGGAACTTTGTATTATGGGGTGGTTTGCATGGTTTGTATCTGGTTGTTAATCATACATGGAGGACAGTGACGAATGCAACGGGGATTGCGAAAAACAGGCTAACCCATACCATAGGTGTACTTATTACCTTTATTGCTGTAATGATTGCCTGGGTTCCATTCAGAGCCACAAGCATGTCGGCGACACAAAATATTTGGTATGGAATGATCGGATTAAATGGTCATGAAGGTGACAGCACGACTTTGGGATGGTATATTGCTGGACTGTTGATTATTTGGGCATTACCAAATACTCAACAGTGGCTCAGCAAATATGCTCCTGCCTGGGATAACGTCGCCGTTATGGAACGTTTTTCATGGAAACCAGGGAGGGCACTTGCAATAATTACCGGTATTATCTTTGCTGCGTCAGTGGTTTATTTTAAAAAGAACAGTCAATTTTTATACTTTCAATTCTGATTCATGCAGTATATAAAATATTTTTTGTCAACAGGACTTATTGTCATACTTGTTTTCTTTTTTCTTGGTCTGTTTCTTCAGCCGTTAACTGGTGACCTTACGAGAATCGGTAATTATTCGGAAAATGACTTTGGCTGGAATGCACGACAACCACAAATAGCAGTAAAAGGAAGTTATCATGAAAAAACGCCGGATGTGATAGTCTTGGGGGATTCGTTTTCTGCTGGAAATATATGGCAGTCTGTTGTTATGGAAAAAAGAGGAGGTCATATCTTGACGTTTCCCTGGAAAAATCCAAATACACTTGAGTCTTGGGTAGCCTCTTTAAAAAGGAGTTATCCGACAGTCAGATATCTTGTCATTGAAACTGTTGAACGTGAATTTATACCAAGGTTCAATACCTCGCAGGACGTAACGGGAAACCAGCGGGCAACGCCTGTCATTATAGCGCCATGTAAAACAGCCACAATAAGGGACACCAACCTGTTTCATCCTATGCATGATCCGGTTTATGCGATTCAGGCAACCATTAACTCCTTAAAAAAAATTGATAAAACTTCCCGGAGTGGATCAACCATGATTACGCCGTTGAAAAGAAAAGGCCTTTTTTCCAATCGAAAATCGGATTTATTGATTTATTTCACTGATGACGACAGGAAAAAGAGCTGGAAGTATGACGAGATAAAAAGGGCAGTTGCTTCTATAAGACGACTTGGTGATTTGTGCGAGCGAAGTGGCATTGCACTCATCATGGTGGTAGTTCCTGACAAGTCAACTGCGTACAGACAATTTTTTAAATCACCCCAGTTTTCTTGTCCGCCGCCAGACGTTTGGGATGAACTTGATAGACAAGGTGTGGCTCAGGTCAATCTCAGGAAAGTACTTGTTTCAGCAGTGGGTGCAACGCAGGATCTATACTATCCAAATGACACTCATCTTGGGGCAAGAGGTTTTATGGTGATGGGGGAGGCAATATCGAATCGGCTGCATGATAGGGAGTCATTGTCGAAAAAATAGACGGATGGTCATTATGGTCAGGTTCCTGCATGATCTCTGGTTACCCGTTGATGCAAAAGAGCAGCGCGAAACTATTATTTTCAGGCATGTTGCGATGGTAATGGCTACTGAAAAATTGAGAGTGAACATGATATATTTCACCAAAACCTGCTTATGAAAATCAGCGCATTTACCTTTATCAAGAATGGCAGCATCTTTGGCTTTCCATACAGGGAATCGATTCGCTCCGTGTTGCCGATTGTCGATGAATTTGTCGTCAATGTCGGCGACAGCGCTGACGACACCCTGGAAAGGATTATGGAAATCGGTGATCCAAAGATACGGATCATTCAGTCTCATTGGAATGAGAGGATGAAGGTTGGTGGTTATGTGTACGGCCAGCAAAAAATGATCGCACAGTTTAACTGTACCGGTGATTGGGCATTCTATCTTGAGGGAGACGAAATTGTGCATGAAAACGATCTGAATAAAATCGTTGATGCCTGCCGTTTACATCTTGATGACGAGCAGTGTGAGGCACTTGCCTTCGACTATTATCATTTCTATGGTAACGCGAACAGTTACCTCGACTCACCGGGATGGTATCGCCGAGAGGCCAGGATTATCAGAAATTCCATCAGGTCTTATGCTCCGGACGGGCTGTACTGGCATGTGCTTACCAGCAAAAGCAAGGTTTCCCGCTATCCGAAGGCGGCTCAAACGGGAGCATCAATCTATCACTATGGTTGGGTACGAAGTGAGGAGGAGATGAACCGGAAATCGGAAAATGTGCAGAAGTACTGGAATAAAAATCATCGCCGAATCGACTATCGAGAGATCGACCAAAAGATTATTCGCCAGTTTACCGGTTCCCATCCGGCCATCATTCGTGAATGGCTTCCGAAAGAAGAGGGGCTGTTTCGAGCTAATCCGGATCATATACTAACCAGTCGGGAAAAAAAACACCGATTCATGTTGAGTCTTGAACGCTGGTTTGGACTGGAACTGAGTAAAAAACACTTCAATGCGATGAAGTCGTGATGGTTTTGCATCGCATAACACAAAGAGAGTTTGTTGAAGTATGGAGTTTCTCTCTTTTTACCCAATGGCTTGTCATGCGATGTATACTCAAAAGGTAAAGAGAAAACCCATGCGTATTTGTTTCACGTAAATCCATATCAAAATTTATATTGGCAGGTAGTAAAAACAAAAAGACGGTATTGGCTATCCAAAACGGGAGTAGCTTTCCGGTTTTTCGCACAGGCATCTGTTAACCGTACGCAATGCGTTTATGAACTCTTCCCTTGTTCTGCTGCCGAATTGGATAGGAGATATGCTTCTTGCCCTTTCAATGGTCACGAGATGGGCTGACAATCGTCGATCACACACAACCCTTCTGGTTCCAGAGCAGATGGTCGGTCTGGTTGCCATGTTGAGTGATTTGCCCCGGATTGCGTTTGTTCGCAACGATGCAGAGGCCCGAAAACAGACCATGAAAGCCGTGCAGAGCGGGAGGTTCCATACCCTGTACCTGCTGCCGTTTTCATTTTCTTCAGCATGGTTTGCTATGAAGACCGGGGTGCCTGTCAGAAGAGGCTTGTCAAAAGAAATGAGGCGTTTTTTGCTGACCGACCCTTTGTCGGGAAGCCTTCGTAACAAGTCGCACCATATCACCCGGGAATATGCAGAAATCCTTGATATGCCCTATTGCCCTCCTGAAGAGTGGAGTGGCATAATGGTCAAGCCAGACAAGACTTATTCGGGTTCAATCGTTTACTGTCCTGGCGCAGCTTATGGACCTGCCAAAAAATGGCCTTATTTTCCCGAGCTGGCAAAAATACAGGAGTGTAATAACATTGTCGTGCTTGGAACGCACGAAGATCGGGAAACGGCACAGGAGATTTCTCGTATGGCACCTGGAAGGAGTACTGACCTGACCGGAAAAACATCACTGAGTGAGGCTGCTGCAATTATGTCGGGTGCTCGTGCAGTTGTCTCGAACGATTCCGGATTGATGCATTTGGCAGCATACATCGGCACGCCGGTTATCGGCTTGTTTGGTTCCACCAGTCCGGTATGGACCCGCCCTCTCGGAAAAAGAAGCATTGCCATGCACTTCGCGGAGCCATGTGCACCCTGTTTTGATCGCGTTTGCCGGTATCAGCACTATCGATGTTTCGAAAACATGACGCCGGATGCTGTTGCGCAGGCAATAGAGGATGTGTGCAGGGAATAGAAAGTTCTATTTCACTCTTGAGCTATGGCGTTATCATGAGAACCGTTAAGTTCAAGACTCTATGGTTCAGTTTTTTATCATAATCGGGCTCATATATGTTACCCTTAAAGATTTGCCTTGTATGTAGTTCTCGTTTGCCGGCAAATAAATATGGCGGTACTGAACGTATTGTTGAATGGCTCATTCTGGAGTTTTTAAAAATGGGTCACACCCTGGTATTGGTTGCGCCAAAAGGAACCCATATTCAAGGGGTAAATTGTATTCCTGCCAATAATGCCGAAGAGGCATTGATGTCGATTCCAAAAGATGTTGATATCGTTCATTTTCATGGCTGGCCACCGGTAGATGATTTTGAAATACCCTGGCTTTACACCTTGCATGGCAACGCATCAGATAGTTCAAAATTACCAATTAATACGGTATGTATCAGTGCTAACCATGCAGAAAGGCATCAAATAAAAACATTTATATACAATGGAGTTAATCCTGATGAGTTTATTTACAGAGAGCAAAAAAAAGATTATTTGTTGTTTTTTTCAATGATCAGACGAAAGGTAAAAGGTGCGGAGCGAGCATTGAAAATTGTACAAAAATATAAGGAGCCTGCTGTTTTTGCCGGTGGCTCTCGAATAGATTTAATAAAGGGGGGGGGGTTGCAACATAGTTTTCATCCGCGAATAAAATTTGTGGGTAAAATTGGTGGAACCAAAAAGGCAGAATCCTTTGCAAATGCAAAAGCACTTCTTTTTCCGATTGACTGGGAAGAGCCCTTTGGTCTTGTGCTGATTGAATCATTATTGTCGGGAACACCTGTAATCGCAACACCGCGCGGATCAGTTCCTGAACTCATCAGTAGTGATGTAGGTGCGTTATTTACCGAAGACGAAAAATTTCCGGAAGCACTTGAAAAAGCCCTTTCCTGTTCTTCAAAAAATTGTCGTGATTGGGCTATGGATCATTTTTCTTCTGCTGTTTGTGCTGGAAACTATTTGAATCTTTATGATCGTATATTAAGTGGCGAAAATGTCTTTTAATCAAGGGTATATTTGCACTGCCAGCGTAAGCTAATTAACTTTTTGTCTTCTCTATTGTGTGTTTTTTATGTGGAATAAGTTGATTGATAGGTACACGTTTTATGGTGATTTAACTGGCAGACATTCGCTGTAATTATTTGAATTTTATTGTTCTATGCATATATCTATCAAAAAATTATTTCACAGGGAGCCGAGCCTGAATGAAAAAATAAATCAATTTATCATAAAATATAAAGACAAGCCAATTCCTTTGCGCGAATCTTTATTTAAGCCTGAAATTTTAATCCCGTGTTATAATCATGGCAGGTATCTTCCAGGTCTTGTTAATAGTGTTTATGAAAAAAAATTGCCTATTACCATTATTAATGATAACTCTAATGATGATACAGAAGATGTTATTATGAATCTTCAGCGTACCTATAAATTCAAATATATAAAAAATTCAGAAACTCTTTTACAGTCTGGCTCTCTTAATAGAGCGATAGCAGAATCTGATAATAATATGTTTATTGTTGCTAATGCTGATGATTTTTTGGTGCCAAAATGGATAGATTATGCTGTTAAATCGTTTGCGTTTAGTGATATACGAATGTTTGGCGGAACCAATGTCTCTTTTAAAAATGTTTTTTTTGAGACAGAATTATTCGTTTCTGAAATGATAAAATCAATAACGTATTTGCCCGCAAGCCCCTTCAAGGTTTTTGGCCCAGATGATGCGGTGCATTTTGGCACGGATAATGCGATCGATATGACAATGAGTGGCTGCACTTTTTTGAAATCGGCCTGGGAATTTGTTGATGGATTTTATTGCCGCAATTCACGGGTAAGTATTCATGATGACAGGGACTTCCAAATGCGTGTTTGTTCTTTTTTTAACATTGGTATTAGTTCGGAAATTTGTGCGTTTTGGAGAAGCGATTCTTCTCATGGAATGGGGGTTTTATAAGGTAATGCAAAATACAGTGTAATGTCATTTGTTTGTTGGTAATAAGTTTTCTGCTCTATAATGAAAAAAAAAGTATTGGTTATACCGTCCTGGTATCCAAATAAAATCGATAAAATAAATGGCTCGTTTTTTCAGGAACAGGCTTTGTTAATGTCTGAAGAATTTGATGTAAAGGTTCTTTTTATTGATTTTTTTCGACCGCCCTTATTCGAGTTTTGGCATGGTGGCTTTCTTGCGACTTTTAGAGCATTTGCCGAGTTGTTTGTTTACAAAAGTAAAAGAATAAAATTGCCAGAAGATAAAATATTTCAGAACCCACCGTTGATATATTATTCAGTTCCGCTCTTGCGCTTCACGGTAAAGGGAATTCTTTCGCGAAAACTTGATGTATATCTTGATGCTTTTCAACAGGTTCAAAATACAGGATGGGTTCCGGATATCATTCATGCTCACTCCGTAAATTTAGCTGGACTTGTTGCACATCGAATAAAAGAAAAATATAACATTCCTTATGTCATCACGGAGCACATGCCTTTTGCTTTATGTAACTATTCGCGACGTATAAGGGCTGATGTTAAAAAAACGTTTGAAGATGCCGATCGCGTTTTGTCGCTTAGTTCTGACAAGGTTCGACAAATAGGAATGAGCGGAATAGAGATTGAACCCAATATCGTTTATAATTATGTTGATGAAAGTGTTTTTAATAAAGTATGCAATAAATACCAACCCGGAGATAAACTTTCGATAATTAGTATTGGAGCTGCTTCATTCCTGAAAGATCATATAACCATGCTGCGCGCTGTTAAAATTCTTAAGGAATCAAAAATCCCTTTCAAGCTTATGTTGATAGGACTGAAAGTATGGGGTAATGATGATACCTATAGAGCCATTCTTGACTTTATAAAAACAAATGACTTGAGTGAATATATCCTGATCGTTGATAAAGTCGATCGATCCGAGATACCGAATTATCTCAGCAAAAACAACATTTTTCTGATTACAAGTATTGCAGAGGGATTGCCGGTTTCAGTCCTGGAGGCTATGGCTTCAGGATTAACAGTTATTGCGACACGACATGGCGGTACAGAAGATGTGATGACAGAGGATACCGGATATATTGTCGAAATAAAAAACTTTCGTAAGATAGCTGAAATACTTGTTGAGATCTATCAGGGTAAAAAGTTATTTGATCCTGTAACTATTCGTAAACATATTGTTGCGGTTTGCGGGACAAGCGCTTTTGCCTTACGGATGTCAGGCCACTACAATAGTGTCATTAATACTCAACGGTAGTGTTGTTGTTGCACATAAAACTATTTTATTAAAAAATATTATATTGGGGCTTTTCATGAGCTTTTATGTGGATAATTTGGCTGATGTCAAAACAGGGAAAATAGGGCAGAATTCGAGGATTTGGCAGTATACGGTGATTCTTCCGGGTGCTGAAATTGGACGGTGCTGCAATATATGTTCTCACTGCTTTATCGAAAATAACGTTATTATTGGTGATCGGGTGACTGTGAAAGCAGGTGTTTATATGTGGGATGGACTCAGACTTGGGAATGATGTATTCGTTGGGCCTAATGTGACATTTACCAACGATAAATATCCAAAAAGCCGTAATGCTGAATATGCCTGTTTAGAAACATGGGTCGAGGATGGTGCCGTGATTGGAGGTGGAGCTGTCATTTTGCCTGGTATTCGTATCGGAATTGGAGCCATTGTTGGCGCTGGTGCTGTTGTAACCAGAGATGTACTCCCTGGTGTAACCGTTGTTGGTAATCCTGCACGTGTCATAAAGATAGGTTAAAGAAATCATGGAAGAAATGTCATACAGTCTTGATTTATGTCGATACATTGACTTGCCTAAAATTCAGGATACCCGAGGTAACCTTACTTTTATTGAAGGCAATAACCATATTCCATTTAACATCCAGAGAGTGTATTATCTCTATGATGTTCCAGGAGGAGCAGAGCGGGGTGGACATGCTCATAAGGCATTGCATCAGTTGATTATTGCCATGTCTGGCAGTTTTGATGTTGTTCTTGACGATGGTAAGGAGAAAAAACGTTACCACCTGAACCGCTCTTATAACGGACTGTACGTATGCCCAATGATATGGAGGGAGCTTGACAATTTTTCATCAGGCTCGGTGTGTATGGTGCTGGCGTCGAATACCTATGATGAGGATGATTACTATCGCGACTACAAAGAATACCTTTTAACGTTAGGTGAAAAGAGATGAATGTTCCATTTCTCGATTTAAAAGCTCAATATCTTGAGATCAAGGATGAACTTGATGCGGCTTATGCCCGTGTGATGGATTCTGGATGGTATATTCTCGGTCAAGAAGTTGAAGCATTCGAGGCGGAATTTGCCTCATATTGTCAGGTAAAACACTGTATTGGAGTTGGAAATGGTCTTGATGCCTTGCAACTTATTCTCCGTGCATCCGGTATCGGCACAGGTGACGAGGTTATCGTTCCCACCAATACCTATATCGCAACGTGGCTTGCTGTTACCTACTCCGGCGCAAAACCTGTACCCGTAGAACCTGATGAGCATACCAATACTATCGATTCTTCTTGTATTGAAAGCGCGATTACTGCGCGCACCAAAGCCATCATGCCGGTACACCTTTACGGGCAGCCTGCAGATATGGATAGCATTAACGAAATCGCTGTACACTATGGGCTAAAGGTATTTGAAGATGCAGCGCAGGCTCATGGAGCAACCTATAAAGGACAGAGAACAGGAGGCCTGGGAGATGCCGCCGGTTTCAGTTTTTATCCTGGTAAAAACCTTGGGGCGTATGGTGATGGTGGTGCTGTAACGACCAACGACGATGTTCTTGCTGAAAAAATCAGGATGTTGGGGAATTATGGGTCACGAATCAAGTATCATCATAACGTAAAAGGCTTCAATTCCCGTCTTGATGAAATGCAGGCCGCATTGCTGCGAGTAAAGCTGAGAAAGCTTGATGAGTGGAATGAACGACGCAAACTTGTAGCCACGCACTATCTTGATCAGTTAAAGGCCGAACCCGATATGCTGCTTCCTGTTGTTCCTTCGTGGGCCGAGCCTGTTTGGCATGTATTTGTTATACAATCTTCACATCGAAATGAACTGCAAAAGCATTTGGCTGAAGCCGGAGTTGGCACCATGCTTCATTATCCCATACCGCCTCATTTACAGGATGCTTATGCCGAGTCAGGTTATAGAGCGGGATCATTCCCGCTTGCAGAGAAAATGAGTCAGAATGTGTTGAGTTTACCTATGGGTCCACATCTTGAAAAGAGACAACAGCAATTAGTAGTTACGACGTTGCAAGAGGTCTCGTTGGGGAGACGTTGTTGACAGGCAGGCTTGCAAGCATCCTGCCAAGGGCAGCCGTTACGACTTCGTTTTCGATGTCAATGACGCTGGGAGTTGGCGAGACGATGACCTCTTGCAATGTGCTTAAAGGGGAGAATTCTTTACTGTCGGCCGGGTTGTGCCGGTAAAGGGCAACCAGCGGGGTATCGGAGCATGCGGCGATATGTACCAGTGACGTGTCGGGGGTGACAAGGAGCTTGAGCTTTTTGATGATTTGCCAGACTTCATAAAGGTTTTGGGTGGATGGAGAGGGTAAAATGTTGCCGTGTGGTTTCTCAAGCGTTCTTTTTTCTGTAATATCTCCGGGCGCAGAAAAGATGACAAATCGCTCTTCGGGGAAGCTTCTGACAAGTTCGGACCACTGTTCGAATGTTCGATGTCCACCGGGGGTGCCAGCGCTGATATTGATGCCTGTGCAGGATTCAGACGGAAGCGCTTCCAAAAATGAGGCAATTTCAGGTGAAACGGGCATTTGTGGTATGTATGGTCGTGACGGTTGTTGCGGGGAGTTATTGATTACCCCCATGAGCGCGAGGTTCCTCGTCGATTCATGAGCGCCAGGCCCGAGATCAATAAGGTGATTGTAGAGCGCTTCGTGGCTGGTGTTACGATGACCGACCTTGTATTTCGCCCGGATGATCAGTGACTGAATGTGAAAATGGGTTGATGGATGGTTTTTCGGGTTGAACAATACATCGAATTTTTGGGGAAAAAACTCGAAAAGGTAGCGTTTTAGATTTCGTTTGGCATGATAGACTGCGTTGATATTGGTGTCGGCGCTGAAAAAATCAAAAATAATCTGGGTGAAAGCGACAATAAATATCGAAATTTCCGGATATGTTTGTCGGAGGGTGGCAATGAGGGGGGTGAGCATGATGGCGTCCCCGTAACATTCTCTTGCAAGAATGACGATGCTCTTGAGCTGGCCATCAAAGAGCGTGGTTGGTTGTCTGCGTTGAACCATAACCTTTGCGTTCGATAATATCTGTTGGTGAATCTGAAGTGTATGCGCCTGGCGACCTCGACTCATGTTCGGGCACAGGTTCAAAGAAGAAAAATCATGGCCCGTCATCGGGGCACATTGGCAAACGCTGATGTTTTTGATGCCTCTGCCGTCTCTGCCTGTTTTCGTTTGTCCGATTCCTGTCTGTTCGATAGAAGCTGAAATTAACAACAGGAAGACAAAGTATCAAATTCTCAAGGAATTCATTGTAACGTATAATTTTAAATGCAGAAGTTTTTTTCTTCCGATCAGTTTGCCTTGCGGCGCCCCTCTTTCATGATCAATACGTTGTTTTTGATCGCCGTTATGCTGTTTTATCCGATAGTCGGAGGAGTACTTTTTTCTGTTGTCAGCGACAGCAGCGAGGCAGCTTTTTCTTTGTCAAACATGCAGCGGAATCAGCTTTTTTCCATTCGATTGATTCAGGCCTGTGGGCAAATTCTTGTGCTTGCTTTGCCCGTTCTGTTTCTTGCTGCCTGGCATACCGGGCGCAACAAGCTTTTTTCCCGACAGAGTTTGGCTTTTTTGGGGATACAGAAGCGTCTCGATTTTGGTATGGCGGTTCTGGCAATTAGCGGCATTTTTCTGCTTCAGCCGTTGTTGTATACCATCACCGCAGCTCAGGATCACTATCTCTGGCCGATTCTTGGTTCTGCAGGGGCTGAAGTGGTTCGTCAGCGTGATCTGATGGAGTCGTTTATCAAAGAGCTTGCGCTGGTGCGCTCTGTTTCGGAATTTTTTTTTGTTGCCTTTGTTTTTTCTATCACACCCGCATTTTGTGAGGAGTTGTTTTTCAGGGGCTATATCCAGCAGAATTATACCCGTTCCATCTCCTCTGGCAATGCTGTGCTGCTGACAGGTTCTCTTTTTGCTTTCTTTCATTTGAGTGCGGCAAATCTTTTGCCGCTTGCTTTGCTTGGCTGGTATATTGGCTATATTTATGCGTTGACGGGTAATCTTGCGATTCCTTTTGTTGTTCATCTTGTCAACAATCTTGTTGCCTTGTTTTTTCTTTGTTTTACAGAAGGCGGGACTCTGGAGGGGCCTGTAGATGCAATGGTTGTGCTTGGCTCACCATGGTGGTGGCTTGTTGTTATGGGTAGTTTATTGTTGTTTGTAATGGTTCTTCGGCGGCTTGCTGTTGCGCCGCGAGGAGTGGTTCACTCAGGTTGATCAGTTGTTTAATATATGATAGTATGAAATTCAGCAATAATTTATTACAGCGGGTTCTGGTGGCTTTTGTAGGCATTCCTTTGCTGCTGTGGCTTATCGATATTGGTGGCGTGGGGTTCTTTTTGTTTTTTTCGCTTTTGGCGCTTCTTGCTGTTTTTGAGTTTCATCGCCTTGCATGCCACAAAGCCAAACCTCCGGCACTCTGGATTGTGCTGCTGGTAACGGCGCTTTTTCAGGTGAACTTTTATCTGCAATGGTCTGAGGTGTGGGAATTGTTGCTTGCCGTTGTGCTTGCACTGCTTGTGATGGAGCTTTTTTTGAAAGAGGGCTCTCCGCTGCTTAATTTAGGGGCCATCTTGCCCGGTCTGCTCTATGTCAATCTCTCTTTCGGCTCCCTGTTGCGGCTTCGTTTTTTTGAAGGTGGCAAAGAAGGCGAAATAATGGTTTTTCTCATGTTTTTCTGTGTATGGGCCGCCGATATTTGTGCTTACTTTGGCGGGAGTACCTTGGGCGGAAGGTTTATTCATCGCAAACTTTTTGAGCGTTTGAGTCCTCATAAAACATGGGAGGGCTTTTTGTCCGGTCTTGCAGGAAGCATTGCAGCATCAATGATCTACAGCAGTTTTGTGCCGGAGTTGTCGTTGACCAAAGCGTTGTTGACCGGGCTCTTGATTGGGCTGGCAAGTCCGGCTGGAGATTTGATTGAATCGATGTTCAAAAGGGATGCCGGGGTAAAAGACTCTTCCCATTTGATTCCTGGTCACGGCGGAGTGCTCGACCGGTTTGATACTATCATGTTTGTTTCGCCATTTATCTATTTTATTACCGTTCATCTCTGAAATGGCATAAAGGGCATGGCTCCGTGACGGCAGGGATGGAAATGTTTTTTTATATTGATGGTCAGATGTGTGCCGAAATGGGCACCTTTCAACAGGCAGCAGTATTAACCGCATAGGGTTCATCATGAAAATTGAAGGCCTTCTTTCCGAAAATTGTATTGTTTTGAATCTTGATCTTGCCCTGAAAAGTGAAGTGATTGAAAAAATGCTCTCCATTGTGGCTGTTCACCCGGGTGTGATCGATATCGGGCGGCTTCGGGAGGATGTTTTCAGGCATGAACAGGAGATGTCGACCGGTATCGGTAAAAGCCTGGCCTTGCCTCATGCAAAAAGCGGCGGAGTGAGTCAGCCGGTTATGGCGCTTGCCATACTTCGCCAGGCAATTAATTTTGATTCAATTGATGAAGAACCGGTCAGAATTATTTTTCTTCTGGCAACTCCTGAGGAGATGCTGGCAGAGCATTTGAAGCTTCTCGGTCGTATTACGAGGCTTGCCGGTCGGGAGGAGGTGCGCCAGAAGCTTCTTCTTGCGACCTCCGCAGCAGAGGTTATGGAGTTCATCAGGGAAGAGGAGAAGGATTTTCCGCAAATATAACAACAACTTTTACCAGCAGGGGATCATTACAGTTATGCCGCAGTATCAGGCAGTTAAGGGCACAAGGGATATTTTCCCTGAAGAGGCAGCCCGATGGAAATATGTGGAAGGAATTGTTCACGCTCTTGCATCCCTCTATGGTTTCAGCGAGATACGAATTCCGGTTTTTGAGTATACTGAGCTTTTCCGGAGGGGGATTGGCTCAACGACGGATATTGTTGGCAAAGAGATGTTTACGTTTCAGCCTGATCCACAAGGTCGTTCCCTGACGCTGCGTCCTGAAATGACTGCCGGGGTGATGCGAGCGGCGCTTCAGAACAATCTGCTCTCATCTGCGCCTGTGCACAAGCTCTATTATATCGGTGAACTCTTTCGCAAGGAAAGGCCACAGGCAGGAAGGCAACGGCAGTTCTCGCAGTTTGGGGCTGAACTCCTCGGAGTTTCATCGCCTGCTGCGGTAGCCGAAGTTATCACCCTGATGATGGAGGTTTTTCGTTCACTCGGTCTTCAGGGTCTCAAGCTTAGGCTCAACAGCCTTGGCGATACGGATGACCGTCTCCGTTACCGGGTTGCATTGCAGGACTATTTTTCGCCTTTTGCGGATATTTTGGATGAGGCATCGAAAGAGCGGCTCGAAAAAAATCCATTGAGGATTCTGGATTCAAAAAATCCGGCACTCCAGGAGCTGATTGCCGGGGCTCCCAAATTGTATGATTATCTCAACGAGGTGTCGGTGCATGATTTTGAGAAAGTGCTCTCTTATCTCAGGCAGCGCAATATTGCCTTCGATATTGATTATCGCCTGGTTCGCGGGCTTGATTATTATTGCAACACCGCTTTTGAGGTGACCAGCTCCGAGCTTGGTGCGCAGGATGCCATTGGCGGAGGAGGGCGCTATGATGGTCTTGCCCGTGAGCTTGGCAGTTCGGCGGATGTTCCTGCTGTCGGGTTTGCTGTCGGGATGGAAAGACTCTTGATGACAATGGAAAAGCAGGGACTTTTTGAAGCCATCGCTCCCCAAAGTCCGCTTGTCTATGTTGTTGTGCAGCAGCAGGAGCTGGCTGATCATGCTCTGCAGATGGTGTACCGATTGCGTAACGCCGCTATCAAAACTGAGATAGATCTGGCGGCACGGAGTATGAAGGCGCAGATGCGGGAGGCCAACCGGACAAAGGCATCCTATGCGCTCTTTGTCGGGGCGACGGAGTTTGCGACGGGGCTCTATTCACTGAAAAATCTGGCAACCTCTGAGCAGATAATGCTTTCTCTGGAGGCTCTGCTTGAACTTCTGGGTGAACCGGCTGCGAGCGTGCAGTTGCAACAGTGATGACCACGGGCCACAAGGTGATCCTCTATGGCAAAAAAGAGTGCTGCCTGTGCGATGAGGCTATGGATATGCTGCAGAAAGTCAAAGCGTCGTTGCCCTTTGATCTGGAAAAAAGAGATATTTCGGGTGACAGGGAACTGCTTGAACGGTTTGGACCAAAAATCCCGGTCATCTTTGTTGACGGTGTTGAGGCATTCAAATATCGTGTGAACGAAAATCGCCTGAGGGTGTTGTTGAGCTGATGCTGAAATTCTTTCTTCTTTTACTTCTTATATTTCTGGTAATTCGTACAGTGCTTCGTATGCTGGTGCGGGGATTTTTTTTTATCAGAAAAGGTGATCCTCGTCATGGTAAAATTCCACAGGGCTCAATTTTTTCACGACAGCATGTCGAAGAGGCGGATTATGAGGTTCTTGAAAGCCGCCTTAACAATAAAAAACAGGACGTCGTATAAGGTGTTGTGCTTTGGATTGTTTTTTCGTACATTGCGTCACTTGGTTTGACGACGTACAATAGTAATCTTATCTGAAGTGGGGGTTCCCCACTTTTTTGTTTTCTTTTTAAAGTTCCCAAGAGGTATTCATGCAAGAGCGCATCAGGAATTGTGTCTCCCGGGTTATTGCCGAGTCTGCTGGTACTCGGGGTGAAGGTGCTTATCTTATTGATGTCAAGGTAAAAGGCAAGGCGAGCGCCCGGAAGATAGAAATACTGATGGATGCCGATATTGGTATTCGCATTCATCAGTGTGCCTATGTGAGCAGAAGGGTTCGCGAGCAGATTGAGGGTGACGATGAACTTCTGGAGCAGATTGGAGAGAATTTTGATCTGATTGTCTCTTCTCCCGGTCTTGGCGAGCCCATAATCATTCCCCGGCAGTACATTCGGCATATCGGAAAGCTGCTGCAGGTCACCTTTGTTGGAGCGGATGGTGAATCGGAGGAGTTGGCCGGTTATCTGCAGGAGGTGTCGCTTTCGGAAGAAAGTGAATCGAAGATCGTAATTTTGCCGAAAACGATTAAAAAGAAAGGGCAAGCGGCAAAAACTGAAGGTATCACACTCTACCTCAATCAGGTAATCCGAGC
>SESB01001062.1_pt1 | contig 18756 bp, 11 predicted proteins | sample 3171441 | NCBI WGS metagenome assembly SESB01 (sample SAMN06051867, study PRJNA518727) | freshwater metagenome | biome: subpolar coniferous forest; feature: holomictic lake; material: water; isolation source: holomictic Lake 227, 6 m depth | place: Canada: near Kenora, Ontario | collected... | reverse complement strand
TGACCGAGGCCCAGCTTGCCATGGCTCTCGCGTAATGATGGCCGCATTCGGGTTCGTCGAACGGATTTCGCTTCAGTCCGTCGAACCGCTCGCGGATACTTTTGATGCATTTCAATCCGTTTTCGGTCTGATTTTCATAAATCATCCCAATGGCTGCAGTATATTCAAATCCGGTCATGGCTTCTGAAAAGTAGGGGAATGGAACTTTCAGCCTGCCTTTTGGCCAGCTTGCCATGATCAGTCCACTTTCATTGCCCATCACGTAAGAGCGCATATTGTTGAATATGGGGGAAAAATCCTGCACAAAGTTGTACTTCATGATGGTGCGGAGCGTTGTTTTGATGTTTTGTTCACTGGCAAGATAGCCTAATCCGCAGATATGCGCCATGTATTGGCCAACCAGTTGATCGACGAGACAACCTTCTCCCAGCTGGAAATCAGGATTGGCAGGATCCGCTGACCCCATTCCGGCTTTCAATCCTTTGGCAACTTCGTTCGGTGAAGAGGGAGGCATGATTTTCTGGATGTAATATTCCCCGTTAAAAAGATTTTGGTCCGTCCATTGGCTGCCACGAAGGAAAAGTGTGGCGCATTTTTTTTCGAATTCTTTGTCGTTCATCCATTTCGCCATTTCCTGACCCGCACGTAAGGCTCCCAAATACCAGAACTCCATCTGCGGGTTGGGACCGTAATATTCTACATCCATGGTATTGTGCTGGCAACCCTCCATCACGCCATCCTGATCACCATCCCAGCCTCCCGGAATCCAGGCGAAGGCCAGTGTTTTTTTGATGCTTTTCCAGTTGGTTTTCAGAAATTCGTTGTCGCCCGATAACTGCCATTCCCGATAGGCCTTCATAATGCAGCCCATTTGTCCATCAGCTGCGGCTACTTTCCAGGACTGTGCCTCCGACAGGGGCAATGAAGCACGGAAACTCATCAGACCTGTAGAATCCAGTGCATAATTGAATTCTACATCGCGCATCGTCCGGGCCAGCTGGCCAAACAGAAATGGAGTGGCCACCTCGTAATTCCAGACATGGGTACAGGAACCCTGACAGGAACCGAATTCATCCATGACGCCTTCCCATCCCATCATGTGCCCGCTTTTGATCCTGAATACCGTCTGCGACCTCAGGGTACTGAGGTTAAACAATGCAGCTTCTTTTGCCTCGTCCGGCAAAGAGGATGAAAGAAAAGCGTCCAGAAATAATTTTGTCTTTTGTTCGAGTGCAGGGATTGCAGGCACAATTTTTTCTGCTGCATCCCAGGCATCGGTATAAATAGTACTGTAATAGTTGCCGACAGGGATCTTCGACCAGCCATACCTGTTCGGGAAATCCCAGGTGATATAGAATCTGAAAATCCGCGTGCTATTGGGTGCTACTGATTTTTTTACTGCGAGGGAAGCCATCGGATTGTGATCGCTCAATGTTGTTTTGTCAGTCAGTTCACCGTCGGCGCTGAAATCGTCCCAGAAATCCAGTGTCGCGCGTTCCCAGTGGTTGGGTTCGGACGATCGTCGAAAACTGACTCCGGATATTTCAGGGGTTGAGAGTGCGATTGAGCCGTAGGCCGGATCTGTTGGAAGGATGCTGTCGGAGTACATGAAAATTCCGCTTAATCTATTGCTGGTCCTGATGACATTCCTGTTGTTTTTTGCTCCGTACGGAAGGTAGTCGCCTTTCCAGTCACGCTTCGTCCTGCTTCCATCCTGACCCACAAAATTGCGCATCGTTCCGCATACGGATACTGACAAAGGGGTATCGGTCGTATTGGTCACTTCATAGGTCAGCACTGCTACCGGCAACCCACTCGCATCCGCGTCTCCGGGTACGAAAGGGTTAAATCCGATGATTCTTACCTTAACGGGCATCGTCTCATCCGACAGGTTGACCATGCCCACCGGATAGGCCGCATCGAAACTGGCATTGGCAAACCTGGGGAAACCATGCTGGTTGACCGGGCGTCCTTCTTCATGGAGGTATTCCGTAGGATGGACAGGTCCTATCAAAGCTCTTGTAACCGCTTTTTCTCCTTCCGGCTGGACCCAGATTGAAAAGAATGGGGCATTGTTCCCTTTGGTGACCGTACTGTAGCCTATGGCAGGTTTGTTCATGATTTCCCAGTCACGCAACTCACCCCTGCCTCCGAGAGAGACAGTGCCGGTACCTATTCCGCCTAACGGGAGGGCTATATTGAGCAGATGCTCGCAATCATAATGTTTCAGAACCGGCCATTCTATGAGGTGTTGTTGTGCGAACGGGGACAATGCAAAAATACAGGCTAGTGCGGTTAAAAGGATCTTTTTCATTTTTATTGTATTTGATTCGGGAGGAGAATTTTAGTTAATTTTACCTAGTAAATGTACACAGAAACTTTCTGTTGTTATTCAAAAGAAAATAAATCGACAGTTCTAATTCAAAATTATTTCCATGACCTTAGATCATGTTGCTATCTGGACCGACCGGATTGAAGAATCACGAGCCTGGTATTCGAAATATTTTGGTGGAATATCCAACGAAAAATACACCAACGAAAAAAAGCAATTTCAAAGTTATTTCCTGACTTTTCAATCCGGTGCCAGACTGGAAATCATGACAAGTCCAGGGATTACAGACAATTTGAACAATTCCGAAACCAATCAGTACAAAGGAATCACGCATTTGGCTTTTGGAGTTGAAACGGTAAAAGAGGTAGATGAAAAGGCCAGGGAATTGGAGGCAGACGGGTACAAAATTCTAAGCGGTCCCAGACGAACGGGTGATGGATGTTATGAGTTCGAAACCCTTGATCCCGACAACAACAGGATCGAGGTAACAACCCGCTTTACCGAAGTTTGATCATGGTATTCCGCCGATTTCCGGCAAAAGAATTCAGTAATTTATGGTGTCAGGATGGGTCAATAACCGAAACCCTTACGGTTTGTATTACTCATCAATTGTCCATTTTCATTTATTTGGTGAAAGGTTGTTTGTAACTTTGCCGTTCTTTTTCGTAAACAGAATAAATTGCATTAGCACACAGACACATGGAACAAAAACCAGGCCTTAAGCCTGACAAACCAAATATATTCGCGGTTCTGAAGCCATACAAGCTGATGATTTTCAGTTTGATAAGCTTTGCTCTTCTCAGTAATGCTGCGAATCTGGTCATCCCTAAACTTATTTCGCGCAGCATTGATGATTTTTCGAAGGGCATTTTTTTGTACGATCGCATTATTATTGAATTCCTTGCGGCAGCTTTTGTCATTCTCCTGTTTACCTTTTTGCAGGGAATTTTGCAGACGTATGCCTCTGAAAGGGTTGCCCGCGATCTGCGGACCCGTCTGGCCGATAAGATATCACGCCAGAGCTACTTATTTATCCAGGATGCCAATCCATCCAAATTGCTCACCAATCTTACATCTGACATCGATTCTGTCAAGTTGTTCGTATCGATGGCGATTGTTTCATTGGCTTCTTCGCTGTTCATTATCGTCGGAGCGAGTTTCCTGCTGATATCGATCAACTGGAGGCTGGCATTATCGGTTCTCGCCATTATTCCGATCATCAGCGGGGCTTTTTTCATGGTATTCCGTCAAGTGAGGGTATTGTTCAAGAAAAGTCGGGAGGTGGTTGACTGGCTCAATAAAGTCATCAACGAGAGCATCCTGGGTGCCTCATTGGTTCGGGTGGTGAACTCTCAGATGCTCGAATACAACAAGTTTCTGGATGCCAACACGCAGGCCAGGAATCTGGGGATGTCTATCCTCAAACTTTTTGCGACCCTGATACCGATTGTCGTTTTCGTCAGCAACATGGCTTCCCTGACGATTCTTGCCCTGGGTGGTCATTATGTCATCAACGGAAGCATGTCGCTTGGAGATTTTGCAGCATTCAGTTCCTACCTGGTCATTCTTATTTTCCCGATAATTATCATCGGATTCATCAGTAATTTCGTCGTTCAGGCATCGGTTTCCTATGGCCGGATCCATGCCGTTCTGAATGCGGAAGAAACCCGAGATACCGGCACGGTTACCTCTCCTTTGAACGGGAAAATCGAAATGCATGATATTTCAGTCTTTTACGGAGACAAACCGGTTTTGAAAAATGTTTCCATGGAGCTAATGCCCGGTACCAGGACTGCTGTAATTGGGCCCACAGCTGCGGGAAAAACCCAGTTGCTCTATTTGCTCACCGGATTGATTCAGCCATCCGGAGGTTCCATCCTGTTTGACGGAGTCGGCATCAATGATTACAACAAGGAGACTTTTCAGCACCAGATAGGATTTGTTTTTCAGGACAGCATCATTTTCAACATGAGTGTCAGGGAAAACATTGCTTTCAATGAAAAGGTTACCGATGAATCGTTTGCCAAGGCCATTGAAACAGCCGAACTAAATGAATTTCTGGATGCATTGCCACAAGGATTGGAAACGGTGGTCAGTGAACGCGGAACAAGCCTCTCAGGCGGACAGAAACAACGGATCATGCTGGCCAGAGCACTGGCCCTTGACCCAAAGATTTTGCTGCTCGACGATTTTACCGCCCGTGTGGACAGCCAGACGGAAGAGAAAATCCTGTCCAATGTCGCAAAGAATTATCCCGGAATTACCCTGCTGTCTGTCACTCAAAAAATTGCATCCGTCATCAATTACGGACAGATCATTCTGTTGGAAGAAGGGGAGATTCTGGCCAGAGGAACTCACGAAGAATTGATGGACAGTTCTCCGGAATATGTTCAGATTTTCAACTCTCAACGGAGTACCAGTAATTACGAAAGCAGCAACACTACCTATGAAATATAATCTCAACCTGAAAAAAGGGCAGCATGCCAGTGAAAAGGTAAGCACGGCCACCATCTTCAGACAGTTGCTGACGCTCATGGGAGAAGAGCGTAAAAATCTCTACATCGCAATGATTTTTATCTTCATCAATGTAGGATTAAACCTTGTTGGTCCTTACCTGATGGGACATGCTGTCGACCAATTTGTGGTAACCAAACAATATGAGGGAGTCATCAAGTATTCGATTATTTTATTTTGTGTTTTCCTTTTGGCCATGGTAAGCGGTTATACTCAGACCCAGTTGATGGGTCGCGTCGGACAACGGATGCTTTATAATTTGCGGAATTCTGTTTTCAATAAACTGCAGGACTTACCGATCGATTTCTTTAACCAGAATAAAGCGGGAGATTTGATCTCCAGGGTCAATAACGACACGGATAAGATCAACCAGTTCTTTTCGCAGTCGCTGGTACAGTTTATCAGCAGCATCTTCAGCATGTTGGGGGCAGGTATCTTTCTGCTTTCCATTAACCTGAAACTAGGTCTGGCGGCATTGGCTCCTGCTTTGGTATTGTTGATTTTTACCCGCACTGTCTCTCCCTGGGTCAAGAAGCGGAATTCTGTCAACATGAAAAGTACGGGCAGCCTGAGTGCCGAGATCCAGGAAAGTCTGAACAATTTCAAGGTCATTGTTGCCTTCAACCGAAGGGATTATTTCCGGAAACGGTTTGATGAAGTAAACAATGAAAATTACGAAAACGCGGTAAAGGCGGGAATCGCGAACAATGTTTTCACCCCTGTGTACGGATTTTCCTCCAGTATCGGACAGATGGTAGTTTTGGCTTTTGGAATCTACCTGATATCAATCGGTGAGTTCTCGGTAGGATTGCTGATCAGTTTTTTGGCCTATATTGCTCAATTTTACAATCCGCTCAGGCAGATTGCCGCACTTTGGGCTAATTTCCAGGTGGCACTGGCGGGCTGGGACCGGATTTCACAGATTCTTGTGCTGGAAAATAACCTGAAGGTTACGGAATTAACCGCAAAGGAAGAAACCACCTCCATGTTGTCATTCCGTGATGTCTCGTTTTCCTACGAAACAGGTCACGAGATTTTGACAGAGGTAAGTTTCGATCTGGAGCATTGCAAAACGTACGCTTTTGTTGGCCCCACAGGCGGAGGGAAGACCACTACCGCCTCGCTGATGGCACGCCTGTATGATCCGACCAAAGGACAAATTCTGTTTGAAGGCAGGGATATCCGGACTCTGGACGATGATACGCGTACTTCGTCCATCGGATTCATCCTGCAGGAACCCTTCCTGTTCAGTGGTACGATCCGCGACAATATCCTTTACGGGAACACCGCGTACCAGAATTTCTCCAATGAAGAATTAGCAAAGGTCATGACGGAAGCGGGACTGGATGGTTTGCTTGAGCGGTTCGACGGTGGACTAACAGCCGAAATCAACTCTTCCGGAGACGGTATCAGTCTGGGACAAAAGCAGCTGATTGCCTTTATTCGTGCGGTGTTACGCAAGCCCAAACTGCTGATTCTCGATGAAGCAACCGCCAATATTGATACCGTAACCGAACAATTGCTTGAGGAAATCCTGAAGAAACTGCCCGAATGCACGACCAAGATTATCATTGCCCACCGGTTGAATACCATCGAGAGCGCGGATGAAATTTTCTTTGTCAATTCCGGTTCGGTAACCAAGGCCGGCTCATTGCACGACGCGGTCAACCTGCTGCTGCACGGGAAAAGAGAGAGTTAATATCCTGCGACAATAACCCGGATGATTGTTTGCGGCTTATTTGTTGTAAGGTGCGATTACTTTTTTAAGCAAAGCAACAGAGGCTTTAATTCCTTCATCTTCACTTAATTGGTTTCCCTCGTACTCGGCGTCAATATATCCGGTATATTTTGAATCGGAAATGATCTTCATCATTCTGACGTAATCGATCCCTGTATCATTTCCGTTTTTGTCGAAGTCGTGGGTTTTTCCACTTACCCCTTTGGCAAATGGCATCATATCTGCCACTCCCTGGTACCGATCGTATTCATAAAAATTGCCTAAATCCGGTAAGGTACCGCAATTGGGTTTATTGATTGTTTTCATGATGCCGGAAAGCCATTGTCCATTCGATGAGTATCCGCCATGATTTTCAACGATGATGTTGATACCGAATTTCGAGGCATAATCCGATAATTTACCCAGACCGTCAATTGCAGCAAGTTGCACCTGCTCCATCGTCCCTTGCCCGCGTGCGTTGACCCTGATGGAATGACAACCCAGGAATTTGGCTGCTTTCACCCATTTGTAGTGATTTTCGATGGCCTTGGTTCTCTCCGTCAAAGAGGTATCAGCCAGATTTCCTTCTTCATCGATCATGATCAATAAACTTTTGACGCCCTGTTTGGTGCATTCATCTTTCAGTTTGGTCAGATATTCCATGTCCTCTGCCTTGTCTTTAAAGAAAGTGGAAACATACTCCACCGCATCAAGTCCATAGCTGTTTTTGGCTATTCCCGGGAAATCCATGTTGCTGATGGTTCCTTTTTGCAGCGCACGGTGCAGCGACCATTCGGCCAAAGATATCTTGTAAACCTGTTTCTGTGCCATTGAATTCACCTGAACGAATAAGCCGGCCAAAATAATGGCGAAAGTAATTTTGATTCTCATAGGATTAAATTAATCAATTGGTTTTTGAATGCTGTAATCTTATGCAAGATACAAAATCAGAACATTTAAATGGACAAATTGCCGACCTGACTTTGTTTTGATTATTTTTACTCCAATGTTCCTCTAAAATCGATGCCATGAAATTCTTTTCCCTCCTAATTGCGCTGCTTATTATTTATTCTTCAGGCGTTTCTGCCCAGAATCAAACCATCAAACAGGTAAAGCTGACCAAGTTCGAACTTCAGTCCTCTGTGCTGATTCAGGCGGACGGGGAACAGATTTCGACAGCAGGATACCATTCCAATGTTTACTGGTTTCCGGTAACGGTGCCTTCAACGGTGCTTTCAGGTTTGGTGGCGAACCGTATTTATCCTGATCCCTATTCGGGGATGAACAACATGCTGATTCCAGACGCATCAGACGAGTTCAACAAAAAATACAATCTGGAACAGTACAGCCATCTTCCCAATATTGGAAATCCGTGGAAAAAGCCCTACTGGTACCGCACCTCATTCAAGGTGCCGGCAGCAGATCAAGGGCGGCATTTTCAACTGATATTCAAGGGAATCAATTATCGGGCGGCTGTCTGGCTGAATGGAAAGGCCATTGCCGATTCTACCCAAATGGCAGGTATGTTTGCGGAATACAGCTTCGACGTAAGCAAAAAGATCAAATCCGGCGAGGATAATTTTCTTGCGGTCAGGATTTATCCGCTGGATTTTCCTGGATTGCCGGCTCAGGAACAGTTGAAAGCGCTGGATGATTTTTTTGAAAATGGCGGACCTACCGGTGATATCGGCAAAAACGTTACCATGCTCTGCGCGGTTGGATGGGACTGGGTACCACCTGTACGTGACCGGAACATCGGGATATGGCAACCCGTCTTTTTGCGAACTTCCGGCGATGTAACGATCGTCCATCCGCAGGTTATTACGGATCTGCCGAATTTGCCTGATACTTCTTCCGCTAAAATCTCGCTGAACCTCGCCCTTTCAAATACCGGGCAGAAAAATTCAAAGGGAATTTTGAAGGTCAGTATCATTCCTGAAAACTTTGCCGGTACTCCGGTTCTTTTTTCAAAAGAGGTGGAAATTTCAGCCGGATCACAGGCACAATTGGCATTGAATGCTGCGAACACTGTTCAGTTGCTGGTCAAACAGCCTCACCTTTGGTGGCCCAACGGCAACGGCGCGCCTAATCTGTACCGGTTGCATCTCCGTTATGAATCGGAGGGTGTGCTTTCTGATGATACTTCCTTTGTTTTCGGTATCAGGACTGTCAGTTCAAAAGCCGAAGAAATACCCAATAAATATTTGCGCCGCGAATTCTATGTCAACGGGAAACGCATTCAATTGACGGGTGGTGCGTGGGTTCCTGATATGATGCTCAACAGGGATTCTGCCAGGTATGAAGCGGAATTGCACCTGTGCCGCAATTCAAATATCAATCTGGTGAGAATTTGGGGCGGTGGTGTTACTCCTCCAGATATGTTCTTCGATGCGGCCGACCGTTATGGATTGCTGGTGTGGTCGGATTTCTGGGTCACCGGCGATACCCATGGCGAATTCAAGGGATCTACCGAATGGCCCCTTGAACCGGATATTTTTGTAAAAAATGTAATCAGCACCATCTACAGAATCCGGAATCATGCCAGTTTATTGGTTTGGACCGGAGGGAACGAAGGTCATATCCGGAAGGATGCCTATCAAAAGATGAGGGAAAGTGTGATCCAACTGGATGGCACGAGGCCATTCATTCCCTGCTCATCCGGTTTCGCGAAATTACCTCCGGGACTGGAGGCCTCCTGGCCGGATCAACTGGCTTCAGGCGTGTACAGCAGTGGTCCATATACCTGGCAGGACTCCAAAGAATATTACCGCCTGGCCGACAATGCCAAAGACTGGGTTTTCAAGGATGAAACGGGATTGCCTTCACAGCCACCCTACAATTCATTGGTAAAAATAATTCCCAATCTGGTATGGGATACCAAATTACCCTTCCCCCTCAATAATTCATGGGGTTACCACGACGCGGCCACCGGTAACGGCAGGTATGACAAATATAATGAGACCATGGTGAAAAGATATGGTCCGCCGGCCTCCATGGAGGAGTTTTCCGATAAGATGCAATTGATGAATGCGACTGGTTATCAGGGTACTTTCGAAGCAGCCGGACACAGGTTGAATGACATCGGAGGCATCATGCTGTGGAAACTCAATGCTGCATTCCCCAGCGTGATGTGGCAGGTTTATGACTGGTACCTCGAACCGAATTCAGGGTACTATTTTATGCAGAACAGCTGCGAACCGGTACATGTTCAGCTGAATTCGCTGGACAATCAAGTAACTGTTATCAACAGAACCTATAGGGCGATTCCCAACCTGTCGGTGCAGGCGGATGTATTCAGCCTCGATTCGAAACTGTTGTTTCACCAAACGGCAAGTGTAAATTTGGGAGTTTCTGATGTCAGGGAACTTTTCTCGCTTTCTGCAGTCCTCGAAGACAACAAGGGGGTGAACTTTGTGGTGTTGAACCTGAAAGATGCGAGCGGGAAAATGATTTCGCACAATGTGTACTGGCTGTCCGGTGACAATAATTATACTACCATGAGTCTGATGCCCCGCACAAAGGTGGAAACAACATTGTTGAAAAAAGAAACGGTAAAATCGGAGACAAAGTGGACCGTGAAATTCACCAACAATTCGAAACAGCTCGCGTTTTTTGTGAATCCGAGACTCATGAACGACAATGAGGAAGTCTTGCCTGCTTTCTGGTCGGCCAACTATTTTTCACTGGCACCGGGCGAGACAATAACCGCCACGGTCAGTGCATCCTCTGCCATGATGAAGGGAAAGACCAGGCAGATTCTGGTCAAAGGCTGGAATCTGGATGAAGTGGCGCTATCGCTGGACAGATAAAATTGATAATTTCGCATATGGCTGAATGACTGATGAATGCCACACAAAATGGAGGTGTGGCTTGGTTGTCAATTTTTAGGTAAAGGTTTAAAATTGAATCAATGAGACTTCGTCAAAGTCCAGGTGTCCATCCTGTACCAGTCATTGTATGGCTGGCGCTGATGTGTTTTGTGTCTTGCAAGGCTGAAAAGGCTCAGCCGGCTGATCCAACCCTGACCACCTTGTTTCAAAATAGTTATCGGGTTATGGATGCCATGCGATTACCGGGGGGCATTTATCTGGATGCCCTCGCCCTGAATGGGGATGCCAAGCCTGTATCCCTGGCTGCCAATGGAGTGGGGCTCTATGCCTTGTGTATTGCGGATGCCATGTACCGGAAAACCGGCGATGGGGTTAACTGGGATGGCAACGCCGAAAAAAAGGCTTTGCAAACAATCAACGAATGGATCAGGTTGAAAAACACATCGGGGGCAACCAATGCTAATGGGTTGTTTCACAGGTATCTGAATCCGGTGGATGGTTCGTGGGTTTGGGTGACGGAGCACAGTACCATCGACAATGCAATTCTGGCAGCAGGATTTTTATTCTGCCGGAATTATTTCAGCAGCAATCCGGAAATAGTTTCCAAAGCGAATTTGCTCCTGAATTCGATGGATTTTACCGCTGCGATTCCTCCTTCAGGCGGAAGGATGTACATGATTCTGGACGACGACGGGGCAGGCTCAGCCTTGACCACTCCTTTTAATGAATATCTGGTTCTGGCCTGGATGGCCAAAAATTCCAATCCCGCTTTTCCGGGATATGTCAGGGCTCAGTCCTATTGGAACGACCATTTCAAAACAACCCTGAATCTGCCAAAGTTCGATTATCCCACAGGAAATCCAACCTTAAGTTCCGGAAATACTGCCGCGCAGCCTTCTTTTCACGTGCAGTTCTGCTATTATTACTGTAACTATTTCGCGGGCAGCACAGAATACATGCAATTTTTCACCAGCATGATGAAGGCCGACAGAGCCTGGTGGCTCAACAGCACCGGACAACAAGCGGCCTGGGGCTGCGGAGCAGGGGAACTTCCCGGCGGGGGGTATACGGCTGATTACATCGGCAATAATCCGATGAAGGTAGTATCTCCGCCAATCATGGCAGGTTTTAGTCCGGTATACCCTGAGGTCAGAAAAGAGTTGGTTTCATTGTATGCCAGTGGTAAAGGAAATGCGGTTTACAGAATTCCGGGTACGGAAGTTAAATTCCTCTGGCGGTTCGAATTGGAAAAACCGGCACTCAGAGCGGCCTTTGTTCAGGCAGTTGATTTTTCAACGATGTTGTACGGATTGGCTGCATTGCCGGAGTATTTGGGGCCGGACTTCTTCGCCACGTACAATGATTTCAACAGTACCAATCATTAGCTAATCTGCCTGCATCCAAAAGGCCGATCATTCCGCGTTTTCAGTTATTGATGGTCATGATAAAGCCGCTTCCATGGATATTCCGGATCTCAACGGAAGCATCATCTTTCAGAAATTTCCTGAGTCGGGTGATGAAAACATCCATGCTGCGGGTCGTAAAATAGCCATCGTCACCCCATATTCTCTTGAGTGCAACTTCGCGTGGAAGCAGTTCATTTTTATGTTCGCAAAGTAGCAGAAGCAAGGCGGACTCCTTGGGACTGAGAAGTTGTTTGGTTTCGGCGAGTTTGATTTCACGCAAACGGGCATCAAAAACATATTTTCCAATGGAGTGAAGATTTTCGCTGTTGTCGTGTTCGCCTTCCGCTCGCCTCAATAGAACGGCAATCTTGTAAATGAGCACATCCGCATCAAAGGGTTTGACGATGTAATCATCGGCGCCGAGTCGGTAACCGGTTAGGATGTCTTCCTTCAGGGATTTGGCCGTCAGGTAAATCATCGGAATATTGGGATCAATGGTTCTGATTTCCTTTCCGATGGCGAAACCATCCACGTTGGGAAGCATCACATCCAGCAGGCACAAATCAAAAGTCCCATCCCTGAAAGCGCTCACCGCATGTTTTCCGTCCTGAAGCCAGGTAACGGAATAGTTGCAGATCTCAAGGTAGGATTTCAGAACAGCCCCGAAGCTAAGATCATCCTCTACGAAGAAAAGTGATTTGTTGGTCTTCATTTGCGGCTGATTAGAAATGGGATGAATACTACGAACCGGCTGCCTTTACCCGGTTCGCTCTGGACTTTGATCGTTCCGTTATTGGCTTCAAGTATTGCCTTGATGTAACTTAATCCCAGTCCGAATCCTTTGATATTGTGGATATTTCCCGACGGGAGCCTGTAGAATTTATCAAAGATTCGCGCCTGTACCGCCTTGGTCATGCCAATGCCGTTGTCTTCCACAATGAGGTTGATTCCTTTGGAGGTGTTGGATGTCGAAACTTTGATGACAGGCGCTTCAGGCGAGTATTTATTGGCATTGTCCAAAAGGTTGTAGATGAGATTGGTGAAATGGACAGGATCGGTGGTCACCACCGGGTTGACGGCGTTCAGGCTTGTTTCAATCCGGCCACCTCTTTGTTCAACCTGAAGCGAGATGCCATGAACCGCCTCTTCGATCATCGTATGGACGTCAGTAGCCTGGAAGTTGAATTCAAATTCTTTTCTGTCCAACCGGGCAATCTGCAGAATCCGCTCTACCTGTTCGTTCATCCGTTTGTTCTCTTTCCGGATCATTCCCGCAAAAAACCGAACTTTTTCCTCCTCATGGATCACCTTCTCATTGGAAATGGAATCTGCCGCAATGGAGATGGTGGCAATGGGGGTTTTAAACTCGTGGGTCATGTTGTTGATGAAGTCGGACTTCATTTCTGATATTTTTTTCTGCCTGACAATCAGATAAATGCTTAAGGAAAAGGTGAGAAAAATGATCAGGGTGAATATAACGGAAAGTCCAAGAAGCCAGGTGGTAGTCTGGCCAATAAACTGATCCCTTTCCGGAAACCAGACAGCCAGTGCCAGATTCTTCCTGAAAATGTCATCAGGGAACATATTGACTTTGTAAATTTTCGCGGTTCCGGGATCATTCTTTTCTTTACCCGGATTATCCTCTTCCTTGTTGATGTTCATTTTGAACTCGATCGGGATGGCCCTGTCGAGCAGTTCTTCGTTCAGTAGTTTTATTAGCTGATTTTCATCAATATGCCTGCCTTCTTCCCATCCATTGTATTCAATCAGAATCTGATTGGACAAAGTATTGAGCTGTTTGATCTTCTTTCCAATCACACTGTCATTGACAGACATTTGTATTTTTAAATCGGAGTCTTGCAGGCTGCCATAATGATTCTCTGTTAGAACCTGAAACGATTTACCTTTTTTCCCTGCATGAGAACCTGACATCACGACATAACTCATTCTTTTTGAGTTTCCTTTGTTGGAGCTGGTTACTCTGATCGTGTTGTGGATGGTGTCTCTCTTGACGATCACATCCATATTCTCATATTCTGCCGGAGGAGGTGGGGGAGGAGGCGGAGGGAAAGGTATTTGCTTCTCCCAATTGATGGTGTCGCCTGAAGATAAATTTCGAATGACCTTCAGATCGTGGCCGGTTTCGAGGCGGCGGACCGCTTTGTTCATGGCATCGTTCACAGACCGGTCGAACAGTTCATTGCGGACTGTAACCGAATTGTTAAACCAATAGAGTTGCACTGCCATGATTCCGAGAAGTGAGATTCCCATGAGGAGAACCAATCCAATGAAGATGCGCTTGTTCAAATTTTTAATCGTTTAAATTGTTTCTGAAATTTTTGGAGACTGTTGAGCTTATATTTCACTAATAAAATGATTTTAATAATTGAATGACAGGACTTTAATCGTCAAACTTTTAATTTCATTATCCAAAATTAGGCAATAAATGAATGTCTTGCCCGACTTTAACTTTACCTTAACTATTTTTACGATCATCTTAACCCATTCATCGGCAGATAACTGATATTTTTGGATGGTTGAAAATCTTAATCATTAATTTAAAAAGTATGAATATGAGACTCGCATTTATTTTAGGCGTCATGGTGGTAACCGCCGGCTTTTCCTACGGGCAGGCTGAAAAGGCGAAAGCAGCGGAAAAGTCTCCGCAGAAAAAAGAGCAACATCTGAAAATTATGATGAATCAAAACGGAAACGAAATCAGTATTGACACGACTTTCAGCATGTTGGATGAGAAAGCGATGCAGTACAAAGTCGATTCCATCATGAAGAATCTGGATAAGTCAGGAAATTCAAAGATTATCATCCTGAAAGGGGGCGGAGCCATGGCTCATGGTCACCATTCATCGAATTTGCCGGGTGAAGGACAGTTTGAGGTCTTATTCGATAACAGCGATTCCGGTAAAGTCAGGAATGTAAGAAAGGTCATTCGCATGGAGAATGGCGGTCATGTCATTATGACTGAAAATTTGGAAGGTGATATGATGCCTCCACCCCCCCCACCTCCACCTCCGGCATTTCGCATGAAAACTTTTAGAGTTGCTTCAGATGATCCGTATACCCACGATCCCGACAATGCGGACATTGTATCCTATGAGAAGAAGGATCTCGGTAAAGGCCTTGAGAAGATCACAATCATCAGGAAGAAGCAAACTACCAATGAAGAACAGAAGACCGTAACCGTGAAAGTTGAGACTTCAGATGAGCAGAAAAAGTAGGTGAATTTACCGCAAAGTTCACGAAGATTACGCAAAGAACCGAAGAGAAATCATTGAAAGATGAACTCATCGGTTCTTTGTGTTTCCGCTGTGTTCCTTGAGGTTATCCTTTCAAGTTGATTCAATTGAAGTGAACAATATTGAATTGTCAATGGTCAGTTGGATAGGCTTTTTCTATCGGTTTATTTTCATCACTGAAAATCCGGAACAATACCGGATCTTTCAAAATGTTAGAAAACAGGCAGGGTTTGCCGTCAATCAGGACCTGGTTGTTGATCAGCCTGACCCCGTGGCTGTAATCCACATACCAGAAAACATGCCCGCTGTAGACGGGCTGAATGGGTTGGCTGTCGGATTTGTGCCAGCCATAGATGACCACCTTCCCCGGTTGCGCCGCTATCCTTGACGAGAGAATAACGTCTTTCTTGATCCCGGCGGTCAGTTGCCCGGCCAAACCGCCCCACTCACCGAATTGTTTCTCAATTTGCTCATTGTGCTCCTCAAATCTGGTCACCAGTTCGTTGGCATTTCCGACCGGCTTGTAATTGAAAGGATCAAGTTTCACCAGGGCTTTTTCATAGATGTGATTGCTAAGTTTAGCAGTGATCAATGAACCCCCGAAGAGATCGGCAAGTCTCTGAGCGGTATAGGGATTCATCGGTATCCGGCAGAAATCATGGTCGTTTCCGACCGCCAGGTAATCAGGCATCGCTTCATAACTGACCTGATGAACTGTTCCTGTTGAATCGGCAAAGGCTCCCTTCAGCGTGACTGTGTTTCTCAGGAAGTCGGGGATGTTGCCTGAAGCCAGTGCCCGGTAAATCTCATCTTCACGATCCTTGAGGGGAAGGGAAGCGACTCTTTTCATGAAAGCGGAACCTGTTTCGTCATCCGGATTTCGTGGCGGAATGTTTAGCCTGCGGATCGGGACGACGAGTGAATCAGCAATATATCCGGTATAGGCGCGATTGCCGAAATAGGTATATCCCTTTCCTTCATGATGCGTTCCGCTTAAAATACTTTGGATAAAACCATTCCGTTCAACTTGTGTGGTATGAAATATCTTGTTTTCCGGATTGGTTTTGAGAATTATTTCCACTCTTTTGTGCAGGGCGGAATTCCAGATTAAAGAATCCCGGTCCTTCGTTTGAAACTGGAATGTCCCCGAAAGATAGCGCTGCATCATCCTGGTTCGGTACCATGTTCCTCCGGTAGGAGAAACCAATTGTTTTCCGTTGTAAATCACGACGCTGTCATTGTAGGCCAACGTGCACAGATACCGGTTTTTTCCTGACTTTAACCAGTCGCGTAGTTTAGGGCCGCAAACCGAATCCTCATAACCGTAATCGCTGTCCAGAAAAGCAATCCTCACCACATCATCCGGGATTTTTTTGACGGCATTCAGGTAGCTGAAAACAAATCTTCCGCCACCACTGTGGCCATTGAGGACAATCTCCGGATTCCATAAAGAGAACATGGCTTTGACATGATCTACGATGCCCTTAACGGTATTGACAGAATCATGGGTATTGGCCACCCAGGCAGGCCAGCTTTTCTGCGCAGTTTCCAGGTATACCGTGACAATGGTTTTATTTGGGAGGCGATGCCTGAGAAATCTGGTCTGTGCTCCAATGTGCTGGATGTTGTAATGCCAGTCATCACCCTCTTTCAGCCTTTTGCCAAAAGTCTGTTCGATGGTGTTTCCGTTCGGAAGCCCAAAGAAAATCAGTAAAACCCTGTCGTTCCTTTTGAATCCCTCGAGGGGAGCATTGATGAGAATGCGGGTCAAGGGGGGTGAATTCTCGATCAGTAGCTGTTGTTCCTCCATTGAACCTGACATGTTAAAGCCGGGAAGAACTTGCGCCTGAGCGATCAAGCAATTGAATGCCAGGAGTATGGCGGGAAGTAAGTTTCTCATGTAATTGTGTTCCGGTGTATGGCAACTGAATTTCGCAGTGTACCAAATTAGACAAAATCTCCGTCGTTTTTCTGAGCCAGGGAGCAAAAGGGAAGACACAAAGAAGCAAAAGGTGAATGATATTAAAACAGCTTAAGGTGCCTTGCGGTACAGTATGCAATTTAAACACTTGAAATGAATCAGTTGGATTTTTTGTTGCGGATTTTTTTCACGAAATCCCTGAAGGAAAGGCTGTCCACCACCAGGTCCTTGACCAAAAACTGATTTTCCCGGATGCTGACTTTCAGTGAAATAGTACTCAGCGAATCATCCAATTTCCTGGTAAGAACAGAATCGATGTCCTTCGTGGAACTGTCTTCGATATAATAATTGTTGAAAGGATAGTTCAGATGCACTGTCGAAGAATCTTTTCGATTCACAAAAGCTCTGGCTTTTACCCAACTTTTTTTGTCAAAAGGTTTGGTTTTGGTCACGGAAAGAATTTTTGCATAACCCAAACTATCGGAGGCAAATGATACATAAACCACCTGACCGGCATCCCATGCCTTTTTGTCTTCCACTTTCAGTTGATCCTGCTCAAACTGTACCCAGATAAATTTTCCTTGAATGGTAGCTCCTGTATTCATTCCTCTGAATGCATTGGGTCGGTTATGTCTGATTTTGAACTGGAACTCTTGTCCGGAAACGGCAAAGTCCGCCTGTTTGCTGATCATCTGTATGGGAACAAACAGTTGAATCGCGGCAACACAAATAAAGGCTATCAACAACAGACTTTTACGATTCATGTTTAATCTTTTTTTTGAGCATCAACCAATTGGCGGCAAAAAAACCAATGCCAACAAGCACAAACATGCTGCCCTTTATGACAAAGGTCAAATCATTGTCAAGCGAGCGACAAACAGCCAGCATCGCAACAATGATCATTCCGGAATTAATTATTCCCAGATTACTTTGTTTGGATCCTTCCCTGATCATCATGAATGCCAGGGAAAAGACAAGGATGTTGACGAGTATATACGACTGGGGAGTGAAGATACCCGCCACAAAAAGTAACAGAAACAACAAATAGCTAACTTCGATCAACTTCACGCTGCCCCTTGGCTTCGATTGATACTGCAGGTAAAGCAGAACAGAGGCAGTCAGGAAAAGAATTACATTGGCAATCAGTTCAGGCGACATCATCAATTCACCCAATTGGAAAGGATGTTTTGACAAGTTTTCCCAGTTGGATTTAAATGACATGACGAGCAAGGTGATGATAGTGCCAGCCAGACCGAAAATACGATATCCATTGAAGAAGACCGTCCTGCTTCCAAAAAAGGAATAGTTCCCGATCAGATAAAAAATCCCGAACATGGAGATAAAAGCAGGTGATAAGAACATCTTGTAATTTTGCGATAAAATGCCCAGCGTCGTTGTCAGTACAAAAGGTATTACCCAATGGTGAAAATTAAACAGCAGATTATCCGGCGATTTGGCGAATAACCGGAGATAGCGGGGAATTGGCATGGCGACCAAAAGCCAGAAAACATACTTTCCTATGGCATCCGTCGTGTCATTCTGAACAGAAAGGCCATATACCATGATTCCAAATAAATAGGCGATGGATACCGCAGAAGAATCAAGGATATAAACCAGGGGTAGGGTCAGCAGCATCCAGGTCAGACAAAATGTACTGACATCACCGTTGATGTGGTAAATCTGACTCACCAGCGAGATATTGGCTCCAACCGCAAAGAAAAGAAGAAGTGCAGCGCTTTCCCTCCAGACAATTTTCTTTTCTTTTTGCAATAAAACATAACC
>SESB01001055.1_pt1 | contig 18811 bp, 19 predicted proteins | sample 3171441 | NCBI WGS metagenome assembly SESB01 (sample SAMN06051867, study PRJNA518727) | freshwater metagenome | biome: subpolar coniferous forest; feature: holomictic lake; material: water; isolation source: holomictic Lake 227, 6 m depth | place: Canada: near Kenora, Ontario | collected... | reverse complement strand
TCAAGCTGCGGGCATGTTCTTGATACCAAGCCACTGTGACATCGGTCTTTACATCGACCATATCGAGCATATGGTGTGGGATGCCTTGACGTTCGGCCATTGAAAGCTTGGCGGTGCCGATATCCATACCTTTATACAGTTGCATCGAATCAGCGTTAACGACTTGGCCGTTCAACTCTTTGGCAAGTTCTACTGCCAAATCGCTCTTGCCGGTGGCGGTGGCTCCCCCGATGACAATCAAATGCGCCAAGTTATTTAGCCATGTTTTCTTTTAATTTAGCCAGCGTCGGCATACCAACCATGATGGGTTGTGGTCCCATCTCTTTACTGCGCGCTTCTTGGGCATTTCCACCGGTGGTCTGACGAATGTTGATGGGTAAGCCTTCGGCGAGAACAAAGTTAGGTGAGGCTTGAGTAATCAAAGAAGTAACGGCATCGCCGGGACGTGGTGCGTTGTCGGGGTCGACGGCAAAGTGGGTGAGACGGAAGTCCTTAGTGCGACCAGACATGCGGGCGCGTTGGGCATCGTGGCGCCCTTCGTGATCGATAACCAATATCTCTTGTTCGGTCCCGACAACATGTTGGTTTACTTCGTGGGACATCTGTTGCTGCAAGATGTGGAGGGCGTCGTAGCGCTCTTTCATAACATCGTCGGGAATCTGACCGGGCATGGTGGCTGCTGGCGTGCCGGGGCGTTTGGAATACTGGAAGGTATAGGCGGCTAAGAACTTGGCTTCCTTGACAACATCCATCGTCTCTTGGAAGTCGGCATCGGTCTCGCCGGGGAAACCCACGATGATGTCGGTGGTGATAGTGGAATCTGGCATAGCGGCACGGACTTTTTCGATGATGCCCATATAGCGATCACGGCGATAGGAACGGCGCATGGCTTGCAAGATGGTGTCAGACCCGGATTGCAACGGCATATGCAGGTGCGGCATCACATTAGGGGTTTCAGCCATGGCGGCGATGACATCATCGGTGAAGTCGCGTGGGTGTGGGGACATAAAGCGCACGCGCTCTAGGCCATCGACGGTGCCACATTCGCGTAGCAATTTGGCAAATGCCTGACGGTCCCCGAAATCAACGCCGTAGGCATTGACGTTCTGACCCAGCAAAGTAATTTCAATTACGCCTTGGGCGACCAATGCGCGCACTTCGGTCATGATGTCTGCGGAAGGACGATCCTTTTCGATACCGCGAAGAGATGGCACGATGCAGAAGGTGCAGGTGTTGTTACAACCGACAGAGACTGAGACCCAAGCACTGAAAGCAGAATGGCGGCGGGCGGGAAGAGTGGACGGAAAATGTTCGAGGCTCTCTTTGATTTCTACTTGGGATTCTTCTTCGATGCGAGCACGCTCTAGCAGCGCTGGAAGTGAACCAATGTTGTGGGTACCGAAGACAACGTCCACATAGGGGGCGCGCTTGATGATCGAATCTTGATCCTTCTGGGCCATGCAGCCGCCGACGGCGATTTGAAAGTTAGGGTCGGCCTTCTTGCGCGGGGCCAGGAATGAAAGGTTTCCGTACAACTTGTTGTCGGCATTTTCACGAACGGCGCAAGTATTGAAAACCACCAAATCCGGATCGGAACCTTCCAGGGCATGGACGTAACCCGCTTGAAGGAGGAGGCCGGCGATGCGTTCGGTGTCGTGGACATTCATCTGACAGCCATAGGTCTCGACCGTGAAGGTTCGAGGCTTTTCGAGGGTTTCGGCTGTGTTTGGCACGGGCTTAATCGTAGTGGGGGCTAATTTTCTCGCCCAATTAAGCGGTTATTGCTAGGAAATCGAGGTGACGGCGGCTCGGTCTTGCGTGTTATTGATGGTAACCGTGATGGTGATGGTCACGTTAGTTCTACTAGGGGTGACTGACATAGGTTGATAGGAAGAGGTACCCAACGCGGCAGTAACAGCACCGGCGGTGACAGTAGTTGGAGTCGAGCTATCTGAGCATCTGGTGGATGAAGAGAAAGTAGTTCCGATTGGGCATTTCTTGTAGGTCAAGGTACCGCTGGTGGTTGTGCCGGAAAAGGTGAAGCCGGTCAAGGAATCGGTACCAAAGCTCTTTACATAAAAATACTGGGCCGCGGTCGAGTTGCCTGGTTGAATCTGAAGTGCTTGCTTGGGATTTGACGCTGCGGTGCTAGAGACGGGCGCAGCCAAGTAACTGGCGGTTGAAATCGATTGAGTTTGAGAATTACCAGCAATTGCAGACGCGGCAGCACTCGCCAGGTCGCTGACTTGAGGCGCTATAAATAACGCTCCAAGTGCTAACCCGACGAGTGCCGTCCGTGTCTTTGTCACAGGTTGTTGATTATCCCTGTGTTGTTGTGGCTGTGCGTTGTGCCTCGGTGAAGGTCCAGGTAAGTGAAGAAGAAACGCCTTGGACGGTGCCGACTGGCAAAGTTCCGTTGGTGGTGACTTCAGATCCTGCTGGAAGATCAACGACGATCTTGAGGTGAGCAACGTTGCTGGCGCCACCGGTGAGGTCAGCGGCGATCAAGGTCAATGCCTTGTCGGTCAAGAGAGCGTTAGCTGAACCCTTTGCAAGTGCAGTGGTTTCAGTTCCGGAACAAGCACCAGTGGTTGCGGTGTAAGCGACGGTACATTCCTTAACAGTGACCTGAAGACCGTTGGTGGCATCTGTGGTCAATGTGGTGGTGTTTGCATCTGCAACCTTGAAGGTCATGCTTGCTGCGTTCAGAGTTCCTGCTTGAGTAAGGTCGATGAAGCGGTTGACCTGATCGCCAGGAGCCATTGCGCTGATAGCGGTGGTAAATCCACCAGTAAGGCCAGTCTGGCCTGATGCTGCTTGAGTCAACTTCAATGTTCCGACGGATACTGATTGACCGGCGGTATTGAAAGCGGTCGCAGAGAGTGATGCAAACACTGATGATGAGATCAGGGTTACGCCACCGGTAACGGCAGTTGCGAAGATCGCAACCTTTACAACTTTTGAGCTGAGCTTGGTAGCTAGCACTGGTGAGATTCCGAACTTCATATTTTTATATCTTTCTGTTAGGTGTTCTTGAACAAGCGGAGGTGTAGTTACTACTTAGATTTTTTCTTCTCTGTTTTCTTTTCGCTCTGGTCTTTCTTCTCATTTTTGCTTTCACCTGATTTAGCTTTCTTCTTGGCTTTCTTCTTCGCTTTCTTTTTAGCCTTTTTATCGGCTTCAATTTGAGCTAGGAGCGCCTCGAATCGGGCTATCTCGGCTGAGGCAGGGCTTTGCTGCTGGATCGCTGGTTCCATGTGGATTTCTTCATCCACCTGAAGTTCATCGATCATCCGTGCTTCGGCCTTGAGCGATCGGCGAGCAAGGAAACGTAGGAGTCCAAAGGCAATGCCCACGACGAGGAGAAATCCCCCGATGAGGTTGCCTTTGTGGTTTGAGAAATAAACGATGGGGCGGCCCAACCATGGGGCGCGGGTCAAACCTTTAGGGATCATCGCCTTGGGATTGACCTTGGCAATACCGGCGTCAGAGGCAGGGTTGGCATCTCCCTTGGTAACAATCTCCATCTCTTGCCCAACTCGCTTGATAGAGATGATGCGGTGTGAGAAGAGGTCATAGCTGACGCCATTGCGCAGGATCACGATGTCGCCCACCTTGAGGGTGCTGGCGGGGACTTCCTTGGTGATCAGGAGGTCGCCAGCGCTCATGCCTGGTTTCATGGAATTAGAGAGAACTGGAGAGAAGGCCACGCCTAGGGCGGAATGGAGCATGACTGGCAAGAAGAGCGCCAAAAAGGTCATAGCTCCGAAAAGGAGATTGTTGGACTCCTTCTTAGAGACCTGTGGTTCGATGCTGCGTATCGCTTCTATCGTCATAAGTAGAAATTAACTGACGGTTCTCACGTGAACCTCACGATTACATACTCTGTGTCTAGCAATGTGGTCTAATATCAAGAAAAAGGCGGTGCTATCAAGATTTTGGCATTTACAGAACGATTCTCACGGTTACGCACAGATCTCAGCTCATAGATTTGTGGTGGCCACTAGCCGGGTGCCGAAGATTTGGCACGATTGGCGAAGTAGGGGGCTAGATACGAGTTGAAAGTTGAGAAAAGTGATTGAGCGGATCATCTAAGCGTGGAACCTGCACAATTCCTGGCGCCGTCGGGGGGCGAGAGAAAGTTGGCTTCTTGGGGCGCTTTGCCAATGATTTCAGAGCTGAGATAGTGAGCAAGAGGAAGAAAAGCAAAAACGGAATGGTCAGGACCCTATGAGTGGCGACAATTTTGACCGGGCTGCCAACAAAAGGCAAAAGAGCCACTTTTCTGGGGACCATATCCGTACGCTCGAATTGTGCGAACCGTTGATCAAGGGTTGATGAATTATCGGCCTTGGTGGCAATTTGGATCTCATCACTGATCTCACGTACCAGGACGATGCGATGGGCAACCAGAGCCTTTCCAGCGCTTGCGGGAACCACGATGATGTCGCCCTTGTGGAGTGAGCTGGCTTGGCTACCTATGGTGACCATAAGTTGCCCCGGTTTTAGGGCAGGGCTCATGGATTCATCCGGGATGGGTGAGACCTGAAATCCAAGGACGGTGTGGGCCAAAAGCGGAATGAGCACCAAAACCAAGAGGATTGCGATCGTGACGCTGCCGCCACTCCGACTGGCCAGATGTGATTTGTACCTCTTTTGGGAAGACATAGCGGTGAAAATAGGTGGCTAACATCACGTCAAACTCACGCCGATATATCCTTAACCTACCAAATGGACAAAAGGTCCAGACACGAAGCCCAAATACGTCCATTTCTCTTTTGTTCATCTAATGCAACCAAGCGCAATCTGCGATTTTGCGGTGAGATTGGGTAGTGGCAAGTAGAAGCACGAGGGGAAGGGGAAGAGATGACTAATCAAAATTCTCCGACCAACATTCTCCTGCTCGAAGAGGAACCTAATTCGCTAGCAGCATGCCGCAAGTTGTTAGCCGAAGGCAATTTCCAACTGACTGTAACCAGCAATGTTGATGATGCGAGCAGGCTTTTTGGTAAAAATAATTTTCATATTTTGTTTATTCACGTCGCAAAATTTCCCAGTCCCAATTTAGATTTTTGCAAATGGGTCCGCAGTCAATCCGTGGTGCCAATCGTGTTAGTTACCGATCGCAGCGCATATGTCACTGAAGAAATGGGCTTAGAAGCAGGTGCTGACGATTACATCGTTCGCCCGGTGAGCGAAAAGATTATCTATGCGCGGGTTTCGCAGCAGCTAGAGCGCAGTAAACGCGCATCTTCACAACCTACTCAGCACTTGGAATTCGAAAACCTTAGGCTCGACTTGATCACGCACATATTCACTGTGAACCAAACTCAAGTCATGCTCACCGCAACTGAATTTTTAATTATGAGATTATTTATGAAGCAGGCTGAACGTGTCTTCACCCGCGAACAAATTTTGGAAACGATCGGCATTGGCGAAGGTCCGGGTACTGATCACATTATTAACTCGCATATTTCACGGTTGCGGATCAAGGTTCGCAACAATGGTGGCCCTGAAGTTATTACGGTGATCCGCAATATGGGTTACAAATTCGCCAACGAAAAGAAGACAAAGAACTTCAAACTCGTTGTCGGGGAAAAAGCCAAGAGCTTTACATTGATCCCATCTCACGAAGAATCCGATTAGTAAGGCTGTGATCGAAGCCCTTGCGGGCTAGCACAGAATGAACCCGGCGATAAATAACATCAGGGTCGAGATGTGAACATGAACGATATTTTCTTTCGGCCAATTGGTAAGCCATTTGATATTCAGCATCCTCATCAACGTCAGAAATCGTTTCATCGATAATGTCCGCGGAGACTCCCTTAACGCGCAGCTCTTGCGAGATGACGCGCTTAGATAATTTCTTTTGGCGCTGGCGGGATTCAATCCAAGCCTTGGCAAATTCGAGGTCATTGACTAAGCCTTGAAGTTCCAGGCTGTCGAGAACGGCATGAGCCGTTGCTTCATCAATCCCCCGCTTTTTTAGATGGGTAATGAGTTCGGCCCTACTGCGGGCGCGAGGAGCAAGTGCGTTTAAGGCAATGCTCATCGCGTCCGAGTAAGAGTTAGGCTCGAGATCTATAGTGGCCATTAACGGTTGAAGTACGGGGCTTAGAAGTCGACTTCGGCGGTTGCCTCATCGATAGCTGCGGCAAGTTCGGGATCGATTGCAACGGGCACGTAATGCGCGCGAATCTTGGATTCGATGTCATTGGCCAAATCAGGATTGTCGATCAAGAAAGCACGGGCATTCTCTTTACCTTGACCCAATTGATCTGACTCGTAGGTGTACCAAGCACCGGACTTCTTGACGACGCCAACTTCAACGCCGAGGTCAATAAGCGAACCTTCGCGTGAAATACCAACGCCATAGATGATGTCGAATTCGGCTTGCTTGAATGGCGGAGCCATCTTGTTCTTGACGACCTTGACGCGAGTACGGTTACCGACTGCTTCTTGGCCATCCTTCAAAGTTTCGATACGACGGACATCAAGGCGAATCGAGGCGTAGAACTTCAGCGCCTTTCCACCAGTGGTGGTCTCGGGTGTTCCGAAGAAGACGCCGATCTTGTCACGCAATTGGTTGATGAAGATGGCGGTGGTATTGGATGAGTGGAGTGCTCCGGTGATCTTTCGTAGAGCCTGGGACATCAGACGGGCCTGCAAGCCCATGTGAGAGTCACCCATCTCGCCTTCGATTTCAGCGCGTGGAACCAGCGCTGCGACGGAGTCGACGACGACGATGTCTAGTGCACCGGAGCGAATCAACATATCCATAATTTCAAGAGCTTGTTCACCGGTGTCGGGCTGTGAAACAAGAAGGGCATCGATATCAACGCCGAGCTTCTTGGCGTACTCGGGATCCAGTGCGTGCTCAGCATCGATGAATGCGGCGATGCCGCCGTTCTTCTGTGCGTTAGCGATTGCGTGCAGCGCAACGGTGGTCTTACCCGAAGATTCTGGTCCGTAAATTTCAACGATACGGCCACGAGGTAATCCACCAATGCCCAGCGCGATATCAAGCGCAATAGAGCCGGTTGGGATGACTTCCATGACCTGTGGGCCGCGATCGCCCATCTTCATAACAGAGCCTTTACCGAATTGACGCTCGATTTGGGCAAGGGCGGTATCTAGGGCTTTGGTGCGGTCTGCGGTTTTTCTATCTTCTTTATCGATAGCCATGAGAACCTTTCTAGGGTCGTTCGTCTCTTCGGTCCAGAAGGTACGGAATACCACCGACGGCACGAAGGCTTCTCGTGCGGAAGTGTGGAACCGCTCTGGTTGGGCATGAGTAGAGTATCCGAACATCTGTTCGAAGTCACCCCTATTGGGGATTCCGACACGCTGAAATCCTCTGGTTTGCCTGGCTCGCCCCGTCTCTTTACGGGATTTAGGTAAGTTCGCCCCATGACACCGCCGTCACGAAACTTGGCCCTGGAACTCGTTCGAGTTACCGAAACCGCAGCGATAGCTGCAGCGCGCTGGACCGGGCGAGGTGACAAGGATGGCGCCGATGGCGCGGCTGTCGATGCGATGCGCCGAATGATCAGCACCGTTTCTATGAATGGCATCGTGGTGATCGGTGAAGGCGAAAAAGACAATGCCCCGATGTTGTTCAACGGCGAAAACGTGGGCGATGGCTCTGCCCCCAACGTTGATGTTGCTGTTGATCCTATTGATGGCACAACGCTTGCGGCCAAGGGAATGAATAACGCGATCAGCGTGATTGCGCTCGCCGCACGAGGCGCCATGTATGACCCTTCAGCTGTCTACTACATGGAAAAGCTTGTTGTCGGTCCTGAAGCAGCCGATGTTGTAGATATCAACGCGCCTGTCGCCGACAACTTAAAGAAAGTCGCAAAGGCAAAGAACATGCACGTCTCAGAATTAACAGTCGTGATTCTCGATCGCCCCCGCCACGATTTATTAGTTGCCGATGTTCGTGCAGCCGGAGCGCGCATCAAATTCATTTCCGATGGCGATGTTGCCGGTGCCGTTATGGCAGCGCGCGCCAACACAGGTATCGACATGATGATTGGCATCGGTGGAACTCCGGAAGGAATCATTGCGGCCTGCGCCATGAAGTGTCTGGGTGGTGTCATTCAAGGACGCCTGCACCCACGGGATCGTGAAGAACGCCAACGCGCTCTGGATGCTGGTCACGACTTGAATCAAGTATTAACAACAGATGATCTAGTAAAAGGCGACGACATATTCTTTGCCGCCACCGGTATTACTGATGGCGAATTATTGCGAGGTGTCCGCTTTCATGACCATGGTGCACATTCTCAATCCATCGTTATGCGCTCTAAATCCAAAACTATCCGAATTATCGAAACGGAGCACCCTGCCGAATGAAAAATACTGAGCTACGCCGCGCACTAGGAATGGAATATGTAGGCACCGCTCTACTTGTTTGCGTGGTTCTGGGTTCGGGAATAATGGCTACAAACTTGACGCAGGATGTGGGCGTGCAGCTCATCATTAATGCAATCCCGGTCGTGGCATTCCTTTTTATATTTATTCGAATTGGATATGAAGTCAGCGGAGCGCACTACAACCCAGTCGTTTCGCTGATCGCCGTCATCAATCGCAAGATGACCTGGAAAGTTGCTCTCGGGTATCTCATCTCACAAATGATTGGCGCGCGGACTGGTGCGCTTTTGGCCAACGCGATGTTTCATCACAAAATCATTGAAACTTCCTCACATACGCGTGGAGGCTCCGCGCTTTTGTTGGGAGAAGTGGTAGCAACCGCTGGCCTCATTTGGGTCATTCTTCAGTTCGGAGATCGCGAAGCCGTCGTCGCTCCAACGGTGGCAGCGTGGATCTTTGCTGCATATTTCTTTACTTCCTCGACCTCCTTTGCCAACCCAGCAGTAACTTTCGGCCGAATCTTTTCTGATTCTTTTGCTGGTATCGCGCCCCGATCTTTCGTAGGCTTTGCGCTAGCGCAAATAGTGGGAGCACTTGTCGGTCTGGGTCTCTATCGAGGTCTGACAAAAAAGTAATCTCGACCAAGTGCCGCCCCATCTTCACGGGGAGTGGTGGATATGTTTGATCGCGGAAGCGGTGTTGCCGAAAAAGTCGCCACGCTCTTCACCGCTGAACTGCCGATTCGAATTCGCGCTTACGATGGCAGCGCATCCGGAAACCCTCATGCAAATGATGCTCTTGAAATTAAATCTCCGCTGGCGCTGCGTTACATCCTTAGCCACCCTGGCGATCTTGGTCTGGCACGTGCATATATCACTAGCAATCTAGAGGTCGAAGGCGATTTCTATCAAACCCTGTTGCATTTAAAGGATCACATCAAAAAGCCATTCGAATTTGCTAGCCTGGCAAAACTGGCCACAGCCGTTGGGTCGACTGCTTTTATTCGGCCGCAGATTCCACAGGAGGAGGCTCCCCCGCGTTGGCGCCGAGGGGCGCTTCATTCTCTCAATCGTGACCGCTCTGCAATTCATCACCATTATGACGTCTCTAATGATTTCTACCGAAACTTTTTAGGTCCTACCATGGTGTATTCCTGTGCACTTTTTGAAGATGAGTCAGTATCCCTGGATGCCGCCCAGATAGCGAAGGTTGATCTCATCTGCCAAAAGTTAGATCTCAAACCAGGAATGCGTTTGCTCGATATTGGCTGTGGTTGGGGCACCTTGGTGCTTCATGCGGCCAGGGAATATGGCGTTACGGCGCTGGGGGTAACGCTGAGCACCGAACAACAACGATTGGCGCGCGAACGAATTGAAGTTGCGGGATTGTCCGACCAGATTGAAGTTCGACTGCAGGATTACCGAGATGTAAGCGATGATAATTTTGATGCGATTTCTTCGGTGGGAATGAGCGAGCATGTCGGAGATAAAGAGTTGGACGGCTATTTTAGTCTTTTGCGTCGGCGCATCAGCGATGAGGGCAGATTATTGAATCATTGCATTACCCGTCAGCGAGGTGGCTTACGTGCCCGGAGTGGGGCATTCATTGATCGATATATCTTCCCCGATGGCGAATTATCGGGACCAGACCGCGTGGTCGCGGCGCTAACGAACAATGGATTTGAATTGCGCCATAGCGAAAACCTGCGCGAACATTATGCATTGACATTGTCCAAGTGGTGTGAAAACTTAGTAGACCACTGGGATGAAGCTGTAGGTGAAGTCGGGTTAACCCGAGCCCGATTGTGGAATCTGTATTTGACTATGAGCCGCATTGGTTTTGAAACCAATGGAATTCAGATTCATCAATTCTTGGGAGACCCGGCGATTGCTTCAGGGAAAAGTAATTACCCATTACGTCCTAATTGGTCGAACTAGTTAACGAAACTTTGCCGGCATCTCAGGGTTGTGCTTGACCACAGCTTTCCAAATATCGCCGGGCTCTTCACCAGCAGCGAGCGCCTCATTAACGGTGCGACCGCGAAGTTCGGAATGAACAATGTCACGCGCATAGGTATCCGAATCAGAAAAATAATCGTGTAAGCGCGAGCGCAGTTCAGTAATCCGCATATTTAGATATTAAATAAGAGCGCGCGCAATTTGATCAGCTTGGGTGCGCGAATCGGTCTCGCTGAGAGGTGAGGCAATTTGCCCCATCAACCAATGCAAAACCAATCCGGCATTTTCACTGCCAAATGCCCGGGTAAGGGAATCTGATACTAAGGTCCATAACGGATGGTTTGAGCGCGTTACAAATTTGGCGATATCTAGTGGATCTGTAACGACCATACGACGCAGTGCCGGATCGCCAGCGATTTCGCGCGAAAGGTCATACAACGCATCGGCTTTGGTAGACGCTTTAGTGGCCACTGCGGCTAGACGAAGAATTTCAGATTCAACCAAAGTTAAGAGCATCTCTTCTTTATCGCTGAAGTGGTTGTAGACGGTCGCGCGCGAAACTTGTGCAGCCTCGGCGATATCCAACATATTGGATTCGTAGCTTCCGACTTTGGCGATAACGATTTTGGCCCCAGCCAAAATGGCCGTGCGCGATCGTTGACCAGTTGCCATTTGGCGAGCGTATATGGGTTGCGAAGACGACACGTTAAGCCGCGTCGCGGGCCACAGTCAGAACAGGAGTTTCCAGGCTCTGGACATGTACGAGAACTTCACCTAAGACGCTTGAGAGCGAGAGGTTGAGGGCGGTGCAGATGGAATTTAGGAGTTCGGAGGACGCTTCTTTCTGTCCACGCTCGACCTCGGAGAGATATCCCAGGGAGACTCGGGCAGATTTAGCGACATCGCGCAAGGTGCGCCCTTGATCCATGCGGGCAGTGCGCAGCGTTGAGCCGACAGCGGTGCGGAGAAGTGTCACGGGGCAAGGATACGCGCAAAGGTGGCCAGCGCGCTTTCTATAGTCAACATTCTTATCTCGTGGCGAGTGCCCGAAAGGTTTAATTGCACAGCCGTGGTGCCCTGCGCGCTGGCGATGGCTACCCAGACGGTACCTGCCTTCTGCCCATATGCCCTTCCAGGCCCGGCCACGCCAGTCGTCGAAATGGCGAAGTCGCTCTTGAATTGTGCGCGAGCAGATTCGGCCATGGTGATGGCAACAATTTCAGAGACGGCGGTGTGTTTGGTCAAAATACGCTTGGGAATATCGAGAAATTTTGTCTTGGCTGGATCGGAGTAAGTGACCAACCCACCTAAAAAGACTGCCGAAGAACCGGAAACATCGGTGAGCGCCCCAGAGAGCAGGCCGCCCGTGATGGACTCCGCCGTGGCGATAGTTTTCTTCTTTCGCTTGAGGATGCGGACGATCTCAACGGCCAGTGGATTTGGAGCTATGGCTTTTGGGCTCATTTGGTCAGCACCTTCTTGAAATAATCAAAACCGGTGGTGATCGTCAAAATCACGGCCGCGGCCATAAAGAGATCGCGTGGAATAAAGAGCCAATGGGGCAGCGGCAGAATAAAGAAGCCCACACCAAAACCTTGCAACATAGTTTTTAGCTTTCCGCCTTTGCTGGCCGGAATCACGCCATCGCGGATAACGGCAAAGCGCAGAACCGTCACGCCAATTTCGCGCACCATGATGATGATCGTGACCCACCAAGGAAGATGATGCAGCATCGACAGCCCAACGAGGGCGGTGCCGATCGCAGCCTTGTCAGCAATGGGATCTAACAGCGTGCCAAAGCTAGTGATTTGCTGACGTGACCTGGCAAGACGCCCATCGAAGAAATCGGTAAGGCCGACGAGGAAAAAGCCAACCCAAGCAAGGATGCGCCATGTGGTGTCTTCTCCCCCATTTTTAAAGAGAGCATAGGCACAGAAGGGCAGTGCTAAAAATCGAAGGACGGTGAGAAAGTTAGGAAGGTTGGCGAGCTTGCCTTGGTTAGCAGTCGTCATAGTGGCGTCGCCACTAAATCTGCACCGGCCACATCTGATACAACTGCATCAACATATTCTCCGACGCGATATTTTGAACGCGATTGAATAAAGGTTGAGCCATCGACTTCAGGACCTTGATGGTCAGCACGACCTTCTTGAAGCTCTTCATCTTCAATCAGGACACGGACTTTTTGTCCAACACGTTCTTCGGCGCGCTGGAAAATGAGTTCATCTACTAGCGAGGACAAGGATTCAACGCGAGAGTGAATGAGGTCTTCGTCAACTTTATTCTCGAGAGTAAGTGCTTCGGTTTTGTCTTCATCGGAATATCCAAAGACACCGATGGCATCTAATTTGGCATCAGAAATAAAATCAACCAATTCCTGAAATTCTTCTTCGGTCTCGCCTGGGAATCCCACGATCACATTGGAGCGAATTCCGGCCTCAGGAGATAAAGCGCGAATCTGCGCGATGAGGTGCAAGAATTTTTCACCATCGCCAAAGCGGCGCATTCGGCGCAAGGTAGTGGCGCTGGCATGTTGGAAGGAAAGATCGAAGTACGGGACGACTTTCTCGGTCGAGGTCATCGCCTGCAGCAATGAGGGCCTAACTTCGGCAGGCTGCAAATAAGAAAGACGAATCCGTTCGATGCCATCGATTGCGGCCAGGTCAGGCAACATGCGCTCGAGAACTTTCAAATCACCGAAGTCTTTGCCATACGAGGTGGTGTTCTCGCTGACCAAAAAGATCTCAGAGACGCCTTGATCGGCTAGCCACTTAGCCTCATCGATAATTTCGGTGGGGCGACGGGAAATAAACGAGCCACGGAACATCGGAATGGCACAGAATGAACAACGGCGATCGCAGCCGGAGGCGATTTTTAGAGGCGCAACGGGAGATTTTTCTAGGCGCTTGCGCAAAATACGCACACCCTGCCCCAAGGGCTGAGCAACGTCGGCAGCGACTTCGATGCGGGCGGCTTGGCGTTCGGCTGGAGAGATAGGAAGCAAAATTCGGCGATCTTGCGGGGCGCGAGCGGCTACGGAACCACCGCTAATAATGGTGTTCAGTCGGCTGGAGATATCGACATAATCATCAAAGCCCAGGATGGCATCGGCTTCGGGAAGAGCATCTGCTAATTCTTTTCCATAGCGTTCGGCCATGCAACCAACGGCTACAACAGCTTGGGTTATCCCATTACCTTTGAGCGAATGTGCTTCCAACAAAGCATCGACTGAATCTTTCTTGGCACTTTCGATAAAGCCACAAGTATTAATCACGGCGACTTCGGCAAGAGCTGGGTCATCGACGAGCGTCCAACCATCGGCAGCAAGCCGGCCGGCTAATTCCTCGGAATCGACCTCATTGCGAGCACAACCTAAAGTCACCAACGCAACGGTTCTGGTTTGAGTGCTCATTGGAGGTATCTTATCGAAAGCGGGTCTTCCCGCCTGTCTTTAGCCTTGAGCGGAGGAGCCAGGACCGAATTGCAGGTGAACAACTTCACCAGTGGCACCTGGAGCGCCAGCAAATTGGCCATTGACCGTTAAATTAACGGCGCCAGCGTTACCAATTACAAAATTAAGGGCCTGATTATTTTCAAATGATTGGGTTTGACCCTTAGACAATTTGCCGGCAAATACTTGAGTTCCAGAGCTGTCGGTGACTCCCAGCCATGTGGATCCGGCGCTCGCGTCAACCACAACCGTTACCGCCGATGTCTTGGTGGCGACAACGGGGTTATCAGAAGGAGTGTTTACCGGAGCTGGAGTATTTGACACCGTTGGTGCAGCTAGCGCAACAGTTGCAATTTTTTTGGCGGTGTTGGTGTGAACAAAACCTTTGACAGTTGGAACAAGCACTAGCAATGCCAGAACACCAGCGGCAAACATCGAAAGCGTCTTGTACGAGAATCCAGATTTTTCACTTTTTGCTGGAGTGGCAAAGTTTTCAGTTAAGAGATCAATCATCGGACGATCGAGTTCGCCTGTGGTGGTTTCTAATTCGACGATTAGAGCATCGGCGTCGGTATTAACAAGTTTGGCAATAGTGCGGATATGTCCGCGGGCATATGCAGTACCGCCGCAGGAGGAAAAATTATCGTTCTCGAGATCGGTGATTACATTTTGGCGGATGCGAGTCGCATCAGAAATTTCCGCGATGGAGAGACCAGCGGCCAAACGCGCTTGTTGTAATGCAGAACCAAGAGACACGGGAAGAACCTCTTCAACTATTTACACGTGGGGAATGGATAACGTGAGGGTCAAAGGGTAAAGGCTAGGCGCCTGGTATATCAAGCCGGCCAAATGAACATACGCTGAATTACAAGTTTCCTTGCAATTGTTCGAGAACATCTGGCATCTGTTCGGCGTTGATGAGCACAATTCGAGCCTTCGAACCCTCGGATGGGCCAACGATTCCTCGGCTCTCCATCAAATCCATCAGACGACCAGCCTTGGCAAAGCCGACACGAAGTTTGCGTTGCAACATCGAGGTCGAGCCGAATTGGGTCGAGACTACGAGTTGGACTGCCTGGAGCAAGAGATCTAGGTCATCTCCGATGTCATCTTCGATGACGTGGGCTTTTACCGGAGCTGTCAGGTCAATGCGATACACCGGTTGCAATTGCGTCTTCACATGATTGACTACTGCTTCGGATTCACGTTCGGAAACATACGCACCTTGAATGCGAACAGCTTTGCTGGCACCCATTGGCAAGAAGAGACCATCACCTTGACCAACTAACTTTTCGGCGCCGGGTGTATCCAAGATAACGCGTGAATCAGCCAAGCTGGATGTTGCAAAAGAAAGTCGCGAAGGAACGTTGGCTTTGATCAAACCAGTGACGACATCAACGCTGGGACGCTGGGTTGCAATCACCAAGTGAATACCGGCAGCGCGAGCGAGCTGGGTAATACGAACAATGCTCTCTTCAACTTCTTTTGCTGCGACCATCATCAGGTCAGCAAGCTCGTCAATAATAATCAGTAAGTAGGGATAAGGCTCAAGGATGCGTTCGCTGCCGGCGGGCAGGGTAACTTTGCCAGCGCGCACTGCTCGATTGAAATCATCGATGTGGCGAAATCCAAAATTAGAAAGATCGTCGTAACGCATATCCATTTCGCGCACGACCCAAGCCAAAACATCGGCTGCTTTCTTGGGGTTGGTAATGATTGGCGCCATCAAATGAGGAATGCCATCGTAGGAAGTAAGTTCTACGCGCTTGGGGTCGATCATGACCATGCGAACTTCATCTGGAGTCGAACGCATCAAGACTGAAACAATCAACGAATTAATCATCGAAGATTTACCAGCGCCTGTTGCACCTGCAACTAAAAGGTGCGGCATCTTGGCCAAGTTAGCGCAGATAAAGTTTCCTTCGACATCCTTACCAAGCGCCACGACCATAGGATGAGATTCATTGATCGCAACCGAGGATCGCAACACATCGCCCAAAGCAACTATTTCACGGTCGGTATTAGGAATTTCAATACCCACAGCAGATTTACCAGGAATGGGCGAAAGGATGCGCACGTCACCGCTGGCAACTGCATATGCAATGTTCTTGGAAAGAGCAGTGATTGCTTCAACTTTTACACCACCCGCGAGTTCAACTTCATAGCGAGTGACGGTAGGTCCACGCATAAAGCCAGTTACGCGACAATCGACATCGAATTCTTCAAATACTTGAGTTAACGAGGCAACAACCACATCGTTGGCTTTGGACTTGGCTTTAGCCGGAGGCCCCGAACGGAGCAGGTCCATAGGCGGCAAAATGTAAGGTTTGTCGGAATTAACAATCAGCTGATGAGCAGGCTTCTCTTGAGTGGGCTTGGGCTCAGATCGCAGCGCCACGGTAGGTTGAGATTCGCGCGGCATAGCCACGGTGAATTCTTTGTCGAAATCGCCCTCATCGAGCTCTTCCTCTTCATCAAGGGCAGTATCGAATTCTCGTACTAGCGGAGTATCAAATGCCGGAGTTTCAGAGATTTCAAAATCATCGTCAATTCGCGCCGCGCGAGCATCGGCAACCTTGCCGCTAGACCAGTGAAAGATTGCCTTGATCTTGGCTGCAACTTGCGAAACTGGGGTCGCGGTAACGACGAGCAATCCAAAGATGAAGAGCAGAATCAAAATCGGATAAGCCAAGATTGTGGTGACCAAACCAACTAGCGGAGTCGAGATGGCATATCCCAACCATCCCCCACCTTGGTGCAAAGCTTCGGCTGAAGTACCGGATGAGCCATTAATAATGTGCAGCAGTCCGGTGGTTGTGGTCAGCAGAACCAGCGTTCCGATGATGATCCGTCCGGTCGCTCTAGCTTCATCTGGTGTGCGGAACAAGCGGAATGCAAAATAAGCAAAGACGATCGGCATCAAAATGCCCAGGCGTCCCACCGATCCATAGACGCCAGAATTAATTGCCCGACCCAAGAAGTTATTGATGTGAAACCAAGATCCAGATGCGGCAACTAAAGCCAAAATAAAAATGAGAAAGGCGTAGCCATCGCGTTGATGGGCGGGGTCTAAATCTTTAGCCCCGCGGAAGATGAAGCGGATTCCGCTGCCAATTGCCTTTGCAAAAAAGCGCCAGACGGCGGCCAACCCTCGCCCGGTTTGGGCGGCAGGTGACTTTTTTGTGCTCGCGCGAGCGCGTGACTTCCGTTTGGCCATAGTGACCTAAGCCTAAAGATTGTTCTTACGGTGAGCCCTATCGGCGCGCCGCTAAACCTCAATCACAACAGGCACAATCATCGGCTTTCTCCGATGCTCTTCCCCTACCCAGCTGCCCACCGTACGACGCACCACCTGCGAGAGTTGATGCGTTCCGTTAATGCCATTAGCCACAGCAGTAGCCAGCGCCTTTTCGATCATGCCCTTTACTTCTTCGAAGAGGCCAAGATCTTCGGTAAATCCACGAGCATGGATATCGGGGCCAGCAACGATCTTGCCACTTTGGGAATCGATGACGACAACAACCGAGATAAAACCTTCTTCACCCAAGATGCGACGGTCTTTTAAGGAGCTTTCGGTGATTTCACCAATACTTTCACCGTCGACGTAAACAAATCCAACGGGAACAGCTCCTGCGACATCGGCATAACCATCGGCCATATCAACAACGATTCCGTTATCGACCACGATGGTATTGGTGCGTGGCACACCGGTCTTGATGGCAAGTTCGGCATTGGCACGAAGGTGACGCCATTCGCCGTGAATCGGCATGACGTTCTTGGGCTTGACGATGTTGTAGCAATACAACAATTCGCCAGCAGCAGCATGACCAGATACATGCACCATCGCATTGCCTTTATGGACAACGGTGGCGCCGAAGCGCGTGAGTTCGTTAATGACCCGATAAACCGGGTTTTCATTTCCAGGAATCAGCGATGAAGCCAAGATGACGGTATCGCCTTTGCCCACACGGATCTGGTGATCGCCATTGGCCATGCGCGAAAGCGCGGCCAGTGGTTCGCCTTGCGAGCCGGTGCAGATCAAAACAATTTGATCGCCATAATCATCAATGTTCTTGGCATCGACCATGATGCCTTCAGGCACCGTTAGATAGCCAAGATCTTGAGCTAGTTTCATATTGCGCACCATGCTGCGACCTACCAAAGCGACCTTGCGCTTGTGAGTATGAGCCACATCGATTACTTGTTGGATGCGGTGCACGTGAGATGCAAAGGAAGCGACGATGACGCGGCGATCGGTGGACCTAATGACGCGATCTAGAACTGGGCTGATTTCGCGCTCGCCGGTGGTAAAGCCTGGTACATCGGCGTTGGTGGAATCCACCATAAAAAGATCTACACCTTCAGCGCCCAGACGGGCAAAAGTAGGTAGATCTGTAATGCGACCATCCAAGGGCAATTGATCCATTTTGAAGTCACCGGTAGCAAGAACGACGCCGGCTTCAGTCTTAATGGCAACAGCTAAAGCATCCGGAATTGAGTGATTGACGGCGATGAATTCAATGTCAAAGGGACCAAACTTTTGGGTCATCCCGGCTTTAACTTCGACTTTTGGTGCGGTGATGCGACGCTCTTTCAATTTTGCATCGGTAAATGCCAAAGTCAATTTAGATCCAACGATTGGAATGTCAGAGCGTTCGCGAAGCAAATAAGGCACTGCGCCAATGTGATCTTCGTGTCCGTGGGTCAAGACGATGGCGACGACGTCGTTCAAGCGGTCGCGAATATAAGAAAAATCAGGAAGGATTAAATCGATTCCCGGTTGGCTCTCTTCTGGGAAGAGAACTCCGCAGTCAACAACGAGGAGTTGGCCTTCATATTCGAAGACCGTCATATTGCGACCGATCTCCCCCAATCCGCCTAAAGCGACGATGCGAAGTGTCTTAGGTGCAAGTTTCGCGGGATAGGGTAAATCGGGATGTGGGTGATTCATTAGTTGATGTGGACTCCACCTGCTCGAAGGTCCTCCCGCAATTGCGCTTTCTGCGCATCGGTGGCATCGACA
>SESB01001052.1_pt1 | contig 18877 bp, 18 predicted proteins | sample 3171441 | NCBI WGS metagenome assembly SESB01 (sample SAMN06051867, study PRJNA518727) | freshwater metagenome | biome: subpolar coniferous forest; feature: holomictic lake; material: water; isolation source: holomictic Lake 227, 6 m depth | place: Canada: near Kenora, Ontario | collected... | reverse complement strand
AAAACCGGCCACTTACGCGGAAATCTGCGCCGTCATGAAGGCCGCCTCTCAAGGCGCCATGAAGGGCGTGCTGGGCTACACCGAAGAGAAAGTGGTGTCCACCGACTTCCGGGGCGAGAGTTGCACCAGCGTGTTTGACGCGGACGCCGGCATGACGCTGGACAGCACGTTTGTGAAGGTCGTCAGCTGGTACGACAACGAATGGGGCTACTCCAGCAAATGCCTGGAAATGGCGCGTGTGATGGCGGGTAAAAAAGGAGGTGCGCTGTGAAAGTTCTGCGTTTCTCCGACATCATCGAAAGCGGCTTCGCCGATAAAAAACGCGTATTCATTCGCGCCGACCTGAATGTGCCGCAGGACGCAGCGGGCAACATCACCGAAGACACCCGTATCCGGGCATCTGTGCCCTGCATCCAGATGGCCTTGAACGCCGGGGCGGCTGTGATGGTCACCAGCCATCTGGGCCGACCGACCGAGGGCGCGTTCAAGCCTGAGGATTCGCTGGCCCCGGTCGCCAAGCGGCTGGGCGAGTTGCTGGGCCGCGAGGTGCCGCTGGTGTCCAACTGGGTGGACGGCGTCGAGGTCGCGCCCGGCCAGATCGTGATGCTGGAAAACTGCCGACTCAACGTGGGCGAGAAGAAAAATAACGAGGCGCTGGCCCGCAAACTGGCCGCCCTGTGCGACATCTTTGTGCACGACGCTTTCGGCACCGCGCACCGCGCCGAAGGCACCACCTACGGCATCGCCCAGTTCGCCCCGATCGCCTGCGCCGGCCCCTTGCTGGCGGCAGAAATTGATGCCATCAGCAAAGCCCTGGCCAACCCGAAGCGCCCGCTGGTGGCGATCGTGGCGGGCAGCAAGGTGTCGAGCAAGCTGACCATTCTGCAAGCGCTGGCCAAGAACGTGGACCAGTTGATTGTGGGCGGCGGCATTGCCAACACCTTCATGCTGGCGGCGGGCTTGAACATTGGCAAAAGCCTGGCCGAGCCAACGCTCGTGGCCGATGCCAAAGCCGTGATCGAGGCCATGAAAGTACGTGGCGCCGAGGTGCCGATCCCGACCGACGTGGTGACAGCCAAAACCTTCAGCGCCGATGCCGTGGCCACCGTTAAAGCGGCGACCGACGTGGCGGACGACGACCTGATTCTGGACATTGGCCCCGAGACTGCCAAGCGTCTGGCCGCCCAACTCATGCAAGCGGGCACCATCGTCTGGAACGGTCCGGTCGGGGTGTTCGAGTTTGCCGCGTTTGAGAACGGCACCAAGGTGATTGCGCAAGCCATCGCCGCCTCCAGCGCCTTCTCGATTGCCGGCGGTGGCGACACGCTGGCGGCCATCACCAAGTACGGCATCGAGAAAGACGTGGGCTACATCTCGACCGGCGGCGGTGCTTTTCTGGAAGTGCTGGAGGGCAAAACCTTGCCAGCGTTCGAGATTTTGCAGAATCGTGCGGCAGGTTAATTTGCTATTGATTTAATAGCTACTTACGCAAGTAGTACGAGGGCTAGAGCCCGATTTATCTAATTAGTTGAGGACAGAGTTGGTTCGCTTTGCGTCACTGCGATCTGTCCCGCAAGGTTTCACAATAAGGAGATTTCAATGGCTTTCGTTTCCCTTCGACAAGTCCTCGACCACGCCGCCGAAAACGGCTACGGCGTGCCCGCGTTCAACGTCAATAACCTGGAGCAGATCATCGCCATCATGGAAGCGGCGCAGGAGACCAACAGCCCGGTCATTCTGCAAGCCTCGGCCGGTGCGCGCAAATACGCCGGTGAAGCCTACCTGCGCCACATGATGTTGGCAGCGGTAGAAACCCACCCCGACATTCCGGTGGTCGTCCATCAGGACCACGGCACCTCGGCGGCCGTGTGCATGCAGTCCATCCGCTCGGGCTTTACCAGCGTGATGATGGACGGCTCGCTCATGACCGACGGCAAAACGCCCGCCAGCTATGACTACAACGTGGACATCACCCGCCGTGTCTGCGAGATGTCGCACCCCATCGGTGTGTCGGTTGAAGGTGAGCTGGGCTGCCTGGGCAGTTTGGAAACTGGCGAAGCGGGTGAAGAAGACGGCATTGGCGCCGAAGGCAAACTGACGCATGACATGATGCTGACCGACCCGGTGCAGGCGAAAGACTTTGTCGAAAAAACCGGGGTTGACGCACTGGCGATTGCCATCGGCACCAGCCACGGCGCCTACAAATTTACCCGCAAGCCCACCGGCGACATACTGGCGATGGACCGCATCGTCGCCATCCACGCGCAAATTCCCAATACCCATCTGGTGATGCACGGCTCCAGCAGCGTGCCGCAGGAGTGGCTGGCGATCATTCGCCAGTTTGGTGGCGACATCAAAGAAACCTATGGCGTGCCGGTGGAAGAAATCCAGCGCGGTATCCAAAGCGGTGTGCGCAAGATCAACATCGACACCGACATTCGCCTCGCCATGACCGGCGCCATGCGCCAGTTGTTCGCCCAGCAGCCCGGCGAGTTTGACCCGCGCAAGGCGCTGGTAGCGGCCAAAAATGCCGCTCGCGGTATCGTCAAGGCAAGGTTTGAAGCGTTTGGCTGCGCGGGCATGGCCGCGAAGATCAAACCGGTTTCGCTGGAGGCGATGGCGAAGCGCTACAAGTAATCAAGAAACCACCAATCTAACAGGCTTCCCAATACGGCTGAGCATATCCACCAGGGTGTCGATGGTGAATTTGCCCACCTTCATGTTCACAACATCGGACACCCTTGGGCGGGAAACCATCAGTATTTCCGCAGCTTGGGCTTGCTTCAAATGATTGTCATCAATCCATTTCGACAATTCCCCCATCAATTGCGCTTTCAGAGCGAGGGTATCGTTGATTTGCTGCTGTGATTGAGCATGGAATTGAGCCGCATCGGCAGCAGAAAAACCAAGTTCAGCAAACAAGTTGGCATCGGGCTGGGTGACGTGACGGACACTTGTGTCAATGTTCATTTGGTTTCCTTTCTGGCGTGCAGCACACTGCGGTACCGGGTTTGTGCAATTTCTTTGTCATGTTTTGTGGTGGTCTCTGTTTTCTTTTGAAAACAGTGCAAAACGTAAACAGCCTCTTCAAATTTGGCAACGTACATCACGCGGTAAATTCCTTGAGCATCTTTGATGCGAATTTCTCTGACACCTGCCCCCACGTCGTCAAAAGGTTTCCAGTCGTCCGGGTCTATGCCTGCTTGAACTTTACGCAGTTGAAAACCTGCTTTCTTCTTGGGTTCAAAAGGAAAAGCACAGAGATCGTTAAATGATGACCCGATCCACCGGATTTCTTTATTTGGCGCTGGGGTGGTGTTCATGTATATTATTTTATACATTTTTTCAGGTTGTGAGCGAAGCGCCCAGCAACCCGGCGAGTTCGACCCGCGCAAGGCACTGGTCGCGGCCAACAATGCGGCGCGGGGCATCGTAAAGGCAAGGTTTGAGGCGTTTGGCTGCGCGGGCATGGCCGCGAAGATCAAGCCGGTGTCGCTGGAGGCGATGGCCAAGCGCTACGTTTGATGCGCACGTCCCCGCTTTTGATGATTCAAGGCGAGGACGTTTTGTTGCTATCTACTTGCCTACCAGGCGCACGATACCCACTGCCTTGAGCACGTATTTCTCGTAGATGGGCTCTGAGGTTCCGTTCTTCATCTTGCGCATGAAGTACTTCTCAAACGCGATCTTGGCCAGATGCACCCACTTGCCTTTTTTGAACCAGTTGACATTGCGTGGCGGAATTTGCGGCAGGGCCACAAACGCTGCGCCCGTGTCGCCAAAGTCGGCCAGGCAGATCGCGTTCCAGGTGGCCTTGGTCACCACGGGTTGATTGGCAAGCTCGTCGGCAATGTTGTGCACGATGGCGCTGATCATGGTCTCGATCATGTAGCCGGTTTTGGGGGCGCCGGTCGGCACCACAGTCACTTCAACCGGGGGGATCGCCACGCACACGCCTGCTGAAAATATGTTTTTATAGGCCTTGCTGCGCTGGAATTCGTCGATCAGCACAAAGCCGCGTGGGTTGCACAAATTGGGCACAGCCGCCACCACATCCACGCCTTTGAAGGCGGGGAGCATCATGGACATCTTGAACGGAACTTCGTGCTCTTTGTGCACGTTGCCCAGCGCGTCGAGTTCGGTCACAAATAGCTTGCCTGCCTCCACCTTGGTGGTCTTGGCGTTGGTGATCCATTTCATGTCATGGCTGCGCAGTTCGGATTCCAGCATGCCTTTGCTGTCCCCCACACCGCCCAACCCAAGGTGGCCGATGTAAGGTTCGCTGGTGACAAAGGTGATCGGAACTTTATGGCGAATTTTGCGGCGACGCAGGTCGGTATCCAGGATGAAGGCGAACTCATAGGCCGGGCCAAAGCAACTGGCAAACGGCATGGCGCCGATGACTACCGGGCCGGGGTTCTTTAAAAATTCCTCGTAGTCCTTGAAGAAACCCAGCGCATGGTCCACGGTGCAAACCGAGTGCGTGTGACCCCCGTGCGGGCCAGAGCCCGGCACTTCGTCAAAGTTGAGTTTGGGGCCGGTAGTAATGACCAGGTAGTCATAGTCCACCGTGTCGCCGCCCGCCAGGGTCAGGCGGTTTGCAGCGGGGTCAATCAGTGTGACCGCCTTGGGAATAAAGGAAATGCCCTTCTTCTCAAGCAAAGGGGCAATCGGAAGCGTCACAGCCTCACGGTCGCGCCAGCCCACCGCCACCCAGGGGTTGGAGGGTGTGAACTGAAAATAATCGACAGCGCTGACGACCGTGATGCGGTGCTCTTTGCCGAGCATTGCGCGCATTTCATAAGCCGCAGGCATGCCGCCGATTCCAGCGCCCATGATGATGATGTGTGCCATGACGTTCCTTTTTTTCTTGGTTTGATTTCTGTCAGATCGGTTTAGAACCGATGGCTGTACATGACTTGCAGGTTGGTCTGGCCGTGCGAGATGGTGACGCCACTGCCACTGGTCACGGTCTCTGAAGGTGCCAAGGTCAGTGAGGCATTGAAGTCGCCGGCCTCGGATACCTTGTAGCCCATACCCAGCGTCACATGGCTCTTCACGGTGGCCGGGAACAGGGGGTTGACATAGGCGTCAGGAATCGGGTTGTCCGCCAGGTTCAGACCCGCACGCAAGGTCAGTTGCTCATTGGCTTTCCAAGCCATGCCGAGGTTCAGTACGGTCTGGTCTTTCCAGTTTTGGGGCATGGCGAAACTCACTGAGCCATTCCCCATAGAACTGTCGTAGCGCATCTTGAAACTCTTCATAGAGTCAGCCCAACCGATGTACTTGATGTCCGCAGCCAGTAATAGCGAGGGCTGAGCTTGCCAGCTCGCACCGACAGCGAAAACCGATGGCATTTGGAAGTCGATCACGGTCATTTGTCCGTAATCTGTAGCTGCCCCATCGCTTGCAATGCTGGCCGCACTGCTGGCCGTCTTCATATCGTCTAGTCCAGACTTGAATTGGTAAGAGCCCCCCACCGTCACGTCTTTATTGACCTTGTAAACGGCACCAAGTGAAGCACCAAAGCCCGTGGATTTGGCAGCTCCGGTGAAATCATTTTCATCAGAGAAACTAATGCGGGCCTTCGTTGCAGTCGCTAACGGATTGGTTAAGTCTTGAGCGGCGAATTTTCCACTGCTGCCTGTCATCATGCCGAGCAATTCGTTCCTAGGCGCAGCCATTTGTAGATCTAGAGATGCCCACATGAATTTCAGGGTGGCGCCAACTGTTAAATTTGAATTTACTTGGTAGGCAACCGGGAAAATAACATTACCTACGCCCAATTCAGAGCGTGCAGGCAAGCTAAAACCTCCTGCCATAAATGAATTCGCTGCGTACTCAGTCCCCATCCCACCTTGCGCAAACATGCCAATACCGTAGGTGTAAGCGCCATTGCGTTTGACATAGCCAAACGCCGGCATTAGGTAAGACGTGCCGCCCGATTTGGCTTCCATGCCAGGTACGCTGCTCTTCACATCGGGTCCCAAAATACCAAACGCCACATCCAGGCGTGACGTGCCATCGGGCATCATCCCTAGCGTTGCCGGGTTTTGAGCCATGCCCGCATTGCCATGGTCAATGGCTTGGGAGGCACCGCCCATGCCGGTCGAGATAGGGCCATAGCCTTCCATCAGCATGCCGTTGGTCGCGTGCACCGATCCGGCGGCGAGGAGAGCGCACAAGGGCGTCAGGTAAAAAATACTTTTAGATGGCTTCATGAATGTCTCCGATAGTTTTAATGAGGAATAGCGCGGGTTTTCACTGGAAAAGTGATCGGTGGGGGAGTGTGTAGATGTGCCGTGGCAGCCGCAGGGCTTACCAAAAAGCCAGCAAGCGGCCTTTGACGACTTTGGAGTCAAGCCGCTTCAGCGGGCTGTTGCCCTTCTTGATGCAGTCGCCGCTTTTCACATCAAACTCCCATTGGTGTTTGGGGCAGGTCAGGGTGCTGCCCTTGAGTGCCAGTTCGGGTATGTCGGTGCTCTGGTGCGGGCAACGACTGTCATACACCGATGTTTTTCGTTTCTCGCGGTAGATGAACACGCCAAAGCCATTCACCTCCGTGCGCATCACTTCGCTGTCTTTGACGTCCGCGCTGGCCATCACGTCGTGCCATGTGCCGGCAGGGGTGCTGGCAGCGATGGTCGGCACGATGCTGGCACCGGCCTCATCCTGAAACTCAGGCAGGTTCATGGCCAGAATGATGTCCACGGCCCAGATGATTTTGGCCAGACCCAGAGCGGGGAACGCCATCAGCAGCGCGTCCAGAATCTCGACCGACGTACAGCCTTCGCGCAAGGCACGCTTGAGGTATTGACGCAAGCCCCGGTCAGTTTGCGAATGAACTTTGGTGATGACCGAAATCAGATTTTTTGTTTTGGGGTCGAGGTGCTTGCCAGCATCTTTCAGAAAAGCAAAGTAGTGGCCCAGCGCTTCGGGGCGGGCTTTGAGCAGGTAGTTCAGTGCGTCACTCATGGGACGAAGTTCCTTTTTGTTTTTAAAAATGCAAAACCATGACCGGGTGATCTGACAGCCCCATGACTTTTTGCGCCACACCGCCGACCAGTGCGCGGCCAATGCGGCTGTCGCCCCGGCTTCCGATCACGATCAGGTCAGCTTGGCACGCTTCGCGCGCCGCCAAAATTTCTGTGAAAGGCTTGCCCACTCTAACGTCTCCTTGTGCCACCAACCCCTTCTGTTCAGCTTGTTTGGTCATCGCGTTGATAAATATCATTGCCTGAGGCCGCAAGGACTCTGCAGCCACCACGCTCACCACTTGCAGCGGTAGGCTGCACTGGGCTGCCACGGCGATGGCGGTAGCGACGATCTGGCGTCCTTGCTCGGTGGGCTCAGCCGCCACCAGCACGCGCTGCTGCCACATCCGGGCTTCGCGGGGCACGATCAACACATGGCAGGGCGCATGCGCCACCACTTTGCTCACCATCTCGCCCACCAGTAAATTGGCCAGCAGCCCGCGCTTGCCACGGCGACGGATGATGATCATGTCGCTGCCCTGGGCGCGGGCCTCTTCGATGATTTCCTGATAGGGCTCTTCGCCCCGGCGCAAGCGCAGGTCAATCGTCACCCCGGCCTTGACGGCTTGCTCGCGCAGTTGGGCAATCTTGACCGCTGCTTCGCGCTCGGCCCGCGCTGCAATCAGCGGTGCCAGTGATTCGTATTCGGGGTTGCTCACCAGCGGCAAGACCGTTGCCAAGGGCAGTTGACAGCGTTGCGCCAAGGCGAAGGCCATAGCTTCCGCACCGAGGTCATATTCGCTGTGCTCGGTGGCCAGCAACAAACGTGTGAATAGTTGAGCCATGGTCAATGTCCTCCAGTCAAAACGCCTGAGGCCGCCAGTATCAGAACCAGGACGATCAAGGCACTGAGGCCCGTGTAAATATAGTCGCGGCGCTCGAGATAGAGCGGGATCAAGCCCAGCAATGGGGGCAGTGAGCATCCCGCCAAAATGGAGATGCCGATCAGGTTCGACAGGTCGCCAGTATGGGCCAAGGCCAGCCAGCCCCAGCCGGTCGGAGTGGCGGTGCGTTGCAGGTAGGTGGCGACGGGCAGGTTCCAGAAATTAGGTAATTGGTCCAGCGGCACATGCGGGGTCAATACCCCGAAGACATAGGCGCCAAAACTAAGCACCAGGGCCAGCAAGCCGAGGCGCGCGCCCCAGTCCAGCAGGAACGCATAGCGCAAGGCTTCAGCTTGCTGTTGTTGGGCGTTGGTGAGGGGTGTGGTATTCATCAGTCAGTTACTTTCAAACCCATATTCCAAGACCCTTGAGCAGAGCGCGAACACCAGCAAACAACAAGAGCGTGATCACCATTTTGCGGATGACGGAGCCTTTGAGGATGTTCAGCAATCGGGCGCCGATTCGAGCTCCCAGCATCATGCCGACGACCGAGGGAACGGCAATCATAGGAAGCACGGCACCACGGTTCAGGTAAACCCACGCCGCAGAAGAGTCGACCAGCGACAGCACCAAGCCCGAGGTGCCTGCCGACACTTTGAGGGGTGCGCCCATCAGCAGGTTGAGCGCCGGCACATTGGCCCAGCCTGCACCAATGCCAAACATGCCCGCCATGACGCCGATGGCCAGAAAAAGCACCAGTCCCAAAGGGGTGCGGTGCACCTGCCAGTTGATGGCCTGCCCGGAAGCGCCGTCGATAAAGATGCCGTGAATGCCGAGGGCCGATGACAAGCGGTCGGGCTGGGGCACATTCGGAAACTCAGATTTTTTGGACATCAGCATCAGCGTCACGATACCCAGCACAATCAAGCCCAAAGAGGTCTGAATGACCGAGGCGGGTAGCGCCAATCCCAGCAAGGCGCCGACGATGGAACTCATGCAAGCCAACAGCGCCAGGGGCAGCGCCAGGCGCAAGCTCGACAGCCCGCCGCGCAGCAACATGGGCCCGGCCGCCAGTGCGCTGGCCAGTGCTACCAGCAAGCCTGCACCGCGCACAAAGTCAAGGTGGAAAGGAAAAAACCCGCCAATGATGGGCACGAACAAGGTGCCGCCGCCAATGCCAGCGGGCACCGCCACAATGCCGATCAGGAAACAAGTGACAAACAGGGCCAGCGGCCAGAACCACCAGGGCATGCCACTGCTGGGTACCACACTGTCGGCGGCATGGGCTGGCAGGGACAACAACAGTATGCTGGCGAGGATTAGCCCGGCCCGGTGCAGGGCGGCCATTGAAAAGGTTGGAAGTCTGAGCATGAAAAAAGTGACTCAGGAAATGGTTTGGTAGTACAGGTTTTGCGGGTGATTGGCCTGCGCAAAAAAGAACCAGCGCTCGGCCAGCAAACCCATGTATTGGGTGGCAAAAGCCAGGAACAGCATTTCGGTAGACGCGGCTGTTACCCCCAGCGCCAAACACAGCAAGGGCAGCGGAAACACCATCAGCAAAAACATCCACTTGACCGAGCGCAGCATCTCGGTGCTGCGGCCATGAAAGAACTCGCGCGTGTTGAACGAGCCTCCCATGAACCCCATCGCTTTTTGCACGATACGGGGGTGCTTGATGCCAATGGCACTTTGCAGTGTCGATTTGGGTTTGAGCCGGGCGTTGCGCATCAGTGAAGCCGTGCGCGTGACACCCGCCATCAAAGTTAAAACCACAGCGGCGAGCGCAAAAGGACGCACCAAGCTGTTGGCGCTCATCGCTGCGGCTAAAAGCGTGGCCAGCGTCAGGCCCGAGGCGCACCCCAGTAGCAGGTAGTTCACCAAGGTGAGTGGGCTGGCCCACTCTTGCAGAAAACGCACCGAGGCGTAAATCATGGCGGTACAGATGAACAGTGCCAGGCAGGCCAAGGCCGTCACCGCACCGATCAGCACCGTGTTGCTGTTGCCAAGGTAGTGAGCGCTGCCATAAATGAACAGGCCCAGCATGAACAGAGGCAGTGCGATAACTTCGCGCGAGAGCCACGAGGTGCGCCACATGGCCGCAGACCGCCAGGCGCGTTCCGGGCGCCCCAAGTGAAACACCGAAGCGATCAGCCCCAAGGTGGTGAGCACCAGCGCGACCAGGCTGGCGGAGAATAAAAAGCGCTGAGTTTCGGCGGGGGTGAGCCCGCCAAAGCCGGAAATTTCGGTGGCATACAGCGCAAGGAAGAGCCCTTGCGCAGCACCGATCAGCGTGGTTAAAAAGATGACTGAAAAAGCGGGTTGCATAGTGTGTCTTGCGTTGTTTCAGGTGGCGAAGTCTTCGCGGCCTGGGCCACGGTTGGCGTAGTCGGGCTGCTTGCCGTCGATCTGCAGCGGGTTGTCCACGCGCTCCAGGTCTTCAGGGTGAATGCGGATTTCGGTCTTGCGACGCGGCAGGTAGTGGTTGGCAGGACGCGTGCCCCACTCGGGCATGAGCTGGTAGCCGCCACGCTCGGCAATGGCTTTGGAGACCACCGACTCGGGGTCGTGCACGTCGCCAAACAGGCGGGCATTGGCCGGACAGGCCAGCACGCAAGCCGGTTTGCGCTCGGGTTCGGGCAGCTTGGTGTCGGTGACGCGGTCCACGCACAAGGTGCACTTGGTCATGACCTTGCGCTCTTCGTCAAACTCGCGGGCGCCATACGGGCAAGCCCAGGTGCAGTATTTGCAGCCAATGCACTTGTCGTAGTCCACCAGCACGATGCCGTCTTCAGCGCGTTTGTAGCTGGCGCCGGTAGGGCACACCGGCACGCAAGGAGGGTCTTCGCAGTGCAGGCACGATTTGGGGAAGTGGACCGTTTGGGTGTTGGGAAACTCGCCCACTTCAAAGGTTTGAACCCGGTTGAAGAACGTGCCGCTGGGGTCTTTGCCGTACGGGTTCAGGTCCACCAGTGACCCGGCGGTGCCGGAGGTATTCCACTGCTTGCAACTGGTCACACAGGCATGGCAGCCCACGCATACATTCAGGTCAATGACCAAGGCGAGTTGGGTCATTTGTGTTCTCCCTTGCCCGCAAAATAGGCCTGAATGCGCGGCAGCACCTGGCGCATGCCGGGGGCGGCAGGTACCGCCTTAAATTGCGGCGAGGTTTGCTCCGGTTCGTCATCAGCCGCCTTGTAGATGCGCACCTTTACGTCGTACCACGCGGCCTGGCCGGTGATGGGGTCGGAGTTGGAAATGGCAGCACCAGCGCTTGAAGGTGGCAACACCTCCGAAATCAGGTGGTTGAGCAAAAAGCCGCGTTGCGATTCATTGGCGTCTGCACTCAGGTTCCAGGCGCCGGCGGATTTGCCGATGGCGTTCCAGGTCCAGACCGTGCCGGGCTCTACCGCTTCGGAGTAGCGGCATTGGCAGCGCACCTTGCCCCATTGCGATTCCACCCACATCCAGCCGCCATCGGCAATGCCTTGGGCTTGGGCGGTCTTGGTGTTGACCATCAGGAAGTTGTGGGTGTGAATCTGGCGCAGCCAGGCGTTTTGCGAATCCCAGGAGTGGTACATCGCCATCGGGCGCTGGGTGATCGCGTTGAGCGGGTATTTGGCGGTGTCGGTGGCTTGCTCTTCAAGCGGCACGTAGTGAAACGGCAGCGGGTCGAAGTAGGTTTCCACCCGTTTGCGCAAGTGGTCTGGCGGCTGTTTGCCGGGCCGTTTGCCCTGCGCAGCGCGTCTAAAGCCCTGCAAAAACTCAGAGTAAATATGGATCACGATCGGGTCTTTGTCGCGCCGGATGCCGACCTGTTGCGCCCAATCCATGTAGCCCTGGTTCCAGTTGCGCATGTACTGGTGTTCCAGCGGCATCGCGTAATGGAAGACGCAGTTGTTCTTTTCGTACATTTCCCACTGTTTGGGGTTGGGCTCGCCGCGCATGGACTTTTCGCCGCCCTTGCCGCGCCAACCGGCCAGAAAACCGATGCCGGAACCGGGCGCAGTTTCGTAGTTGACGATGAAGTCGGTGTAACCCTTGAACTTTCGGGTGCCATCCGCCTGCGTGAAGGCGGGCAGCTTGAGGCGCCCGGCAAGTTCCACCAGCACCTCCTGGAATGGCTTGCATTGCCCTTTGGGCGCCACCACCGGGATGCGCACCGAGTCGGCCGGGCCATCGAATTCGGAGATCGGGCGGTCCAGCATCGACATGCAGTCGTTGCGTTCAAGATAGGTGGTGTCGGGCAGGATCAGGTCGGCAAAAGCGGTCATCTCCGACTGGAAGGCGTCGCACACTACCAGGAACGGAATTTTGTACTCGCCGCTGTGCTCGCCCTCGGTGTGCTTGTCGTTGAGCATGTTGCGCACTTCTGACGTGTTCATGGTGGAGTTCCACGCCATGTTCGCCATGAAGATCAGCAAGGTGTCGATGCGGTAGGGGTCGCCTTTCCAGGCGTTGGTGATGACGTTGTGCATCAGGCCGTGGGCCGACAGCGGGTGCTCCCAGGAAAAGCCTTTGTCAATGCGCACCGGTTGGCCCTGGTCGTCTACAAATAAATCGTCCGGGCTTTCGGGCCAGCCCAGCGGCGCGCCATCCAGCGGCGTGTTGGGTTTGACGGCCTGTGGTCCTTTGGGCGGGCGGGCGTTAGGCGGCACGGCACGTGGGTAGGGCGCTTTGTGGCGGAAGCCCCCCGGGCGGTCGATGGTGCCCAGCATCGACATCAAAATCGACAGCGAGCGAATGGTCTGAAAACCGTTGGAGTGCGCCGCCAGGCCACGCATGGCGTGAAAAGCCACCGGGTTGCCGGTGACCGAGTTGTGGCGCTTGCCCCAGCTGTCGGTCCAGGCGATGGGCAGTTCAATTTTTTGGTCCCGCGCCGTGATGCCCATCTCGTGCGCAAGACGTCGGATAGTGGCAGCCGGAATGCCGGTAATGCCTTCGGCCCATTCAGGGGTGTAGGACTTGACGCGTTCTTCAAGCAACTGAAAAGCAGGCACGGCCGCAGTGCCGTCGGGCAGCTTGAAATGGCCTAGCAGGTGCGGGTCCGCACCCTCAGTGTGGTCGGCCACAGGGCTTTCAGTCAGGCGGTCCCACCACTTGAAGTTGGCTGGGCGTAGCGGGTTGCCTATGTCCGCTTCCGGGTTGCGCAGGAACATGCCGAAGTCGTCGCTGGCCGTATCCTGGTTCACCAGTTGGCCGGCGTTGGTGTAGCGCGCCAGAAACTCACGGTCATACAAGCCAAGCTTGATGAGTTCGTGAATCAGGGCCAATAGCAATGCGCCATCGGTACCGGGTTTGATAGGAACCCATTCGTCAGCAATGGCCGAGTAGCCGGTACGCACCGGGTTGATGGAGACAAAACGCCCGCCGTTGCGTTTGAACTTGCTAAGGGCCGCCTTCATCGGGTTGGAGTGGTGGTCTTCGGCGGTGCCGATCATCACAAACAACTTGGCGCGCTCCAGATCGGGGCCGCCAAATTCCCAGAAGGAACCACCGATGGTGTAGATCATGCCGGCCGCCATGTTGACCGAGCAAAAGCCGCCATGAGCCGCGTAGTTGGGCGTGCCAAACTGGCGGGCAAAGAGGCCGGTGAGCGCCTGCATCTGGTCGCGTCCGGTGAACAGTGCAAACTTTTTCGGGTCTGTGGCGCGGATTTTTTTAAGCCGGTCTTCCAGCATCGAAAAAGCCGTCTCCCATTCGATCTCGTCGAACTGGCCTTCGCCCCGGTCACTGCCCGGCTTGCGCAGCAGCGGCTTGGTGAGTCGGGCCGGTGAATACTGCTTCATGATGCCCGACGAGCCCTTGGCGCAGATCACGCCCTGGTTCAACGGGTGCTCTGGGTTGCCCTCGATGTAGCGCACCTCGCCATTGCGCAAGTGCACGCGTATGCCGCAGCGGCAGGCGCACATGTAGCACGTGGTGGTGCGCATTTCAGTGATGGCGTCGGCCAGCGCCGGGCGGGTCGGATCGTGGAGCGGTGTGGCTGACATGCGAGGGGTGTTTTCGTTTTGAGGCGGAATTTACAAAGTAGCCCTATTAAAGACAGGGGCTCCCGGTCCGTCTATAACCGCCACGGGTAGCCGGATATAACCCGAATGGGTAGCGTTTGCGAATTCGCAAATGACCGAGGGTTTCTACGATAGTTAAGTAACAGTGAATGTATTAGCATGCCAAATACTAAAAAATGAACACGATGCTTGACGCCCCGACCCAGCTGATCCCTGTGCCTGCTACATTGCCCGCGCAGGAGCAGTCCATCGTCTTTGGATTGACCAATGAGTTGGCAGCAGGGACCGATCTGGAGCCCCTGCTGGAACGGTTTCTGGTTTCTATCGTGGCCTTGGCGGGCGCCCAGGCAGGTGCGGTTCGGGTGCTGACTGACGATGGAAAATCCATGCGTCTGGTGGCGCACCAGGGCTTGCCGCATCACGTATTGAGTGCCGAGCGCTTGGTGGCCCGCGACTGTGGCATGTGCGGTATCGCCTCCGGTTCTGATGTGCTGGGTTGGGTAGAAGACGTGAAGACTTGCGCGCGCCACAGCACCGAAACCTATTTCGGTTTGGATTGCAAGAGCGTTCTGGCGATCTCGCTGCCCCACGGCAACGAGGTGCTGGGTATTTACAACCTGTTTTTCGAGGCAGAAGCTCATATTGATCTTCAGACCCAGACCATCCTGCGCCTGATTGGTCAGTTGCTGGGCTTGGCCTTGCACAACGCCCGCATTGAGCGCGAGCGTCTGCGCATGACGGTCATGAAAGAGCGCCAGGATATGGTCAACGAGGTGCACGATGCCATTGCGCAAACGCTGGCCTACGTGAAGATGCGCTTGCCCTTGCTGAGCGATGCCATGCTGGCGCACGATGATGAGCGTTCGCTCAAGTATTTTTCAGATGTCAAAAAAGCCGTGACCGAGGTGCATGACAACCTGCGCGAGGTCATGACCTACTTTCGCACCCGCATGGACCCCATGGGTTTACTGAGTGCCTTGCAAGGCATTGCCGATGGATTTTTGGATCGGACCGGTATTGCCCTTGAAATGAAAAACACGACCCCGAATCTGCACCTGAGCGATCAGCAGGAAGTTCAGGTATTTCATATTGTTCAGGAGGCCTTGGCCAATATTGCCAAGCACTCGATGGCCCGCAGCGCCGTGGTGAAGATCGACAAGACACCGCAAGGACTGGTGTTCCTGATTGAGGACGACGGCCTGGGCATGGACGAGCCATCGGTGTCCACGCTGGTCACGTTGGCGAAAGGGATCGCGCCTAACAATCATTTGGGGCTTGACATCATGCAAAGTCGGGCCAAACGTTTAGGCGGCACTTTGCACGTGGGTCGAAACGACGGCGGCGGAACGCGTGTGCGCCTGTTGCTGCCGATTGACCCCGTCACCGGGGACTTCTCATCATGACCGCCAAGACCCGCGTGATGCTGGTGGACGACCATGCGCTGTGTCGTAGCGGCCTGACCGAGTTGCTGCAGCACCGAGGCAATATGGATGTGGTCGTTGCAACCGGCGATCCGGCACAAGTGGTGCCGATGTTGCGTGAGTACCAGCCCGACTTGATGGTGCTGGACTTGCGTCTGGCCAAAATTGACGGCTTGAGCGTGCTGCGCATGATCCGCGCTGAAGGCTGCGAGACACCGGTCGTGATTCTCACCATGAGCGACAGTGAGGACGATATGTCTGCTGCACTGCGCGCTGGCGTTCGCGGCTATTTGCTCAAGGACATGGAGCCCGAGGAAGTGATTGACGCCATTGGCCGCGCGGCCCGGGGCGAGATGGTGGTGGCCTCGGCCATGATGCTGAAGTTTGCCCAAATATTGCAGACCGGCCCCAAGGGTTCGGTCATGGGCAGCTTGGTGGCTTCACTCACCGAGCGCGAGCGCGAGGTGCTTGACCACGTTGCGCGCGGCCAGAGTAACAAGGTGATTGCCAAGGCGCTCACCATCAGCCACAACACCGTCAAGATGCATGTGCGCCACATCATGGACAAACTCAACTTGCGCTCACGGGTTGAAGCCGCCGTGTTTGCGTTTGAGTACAGCAACTCACCTGAAGGCGTGAAGGCGGCGGGAGATATCAACCTGAAGGTTAAAAGCTGAGCCAGCGTCTGGTCGCGTGCCTGCATGTATGCCTGAATGACCCGTATGGGGTGGCGGCGTAAATTCAAAACAAAATCTGCGGAACATGACTTCGCGCATATTTCAATCCTTTGGCCTGTTTACGCCACCGATCCATACCGACATACTTTGTGGATTCAAACATCCCAAAGGAATAAATCATGAAACTCATTCATATCGCGGTTGTTGCATTTCTCGGTGCATCACTTGCCACCACAGCATTTGCACAGCCTGCTCAGCCTGGGATGGGGCCGGGTTCCGGGATGGGCCCTGGATCAGGTATGGGTCAGGGCGCTGGACAAAATAGCAAAGCTGGACGTTTTGGCTGGAACAATAACAACACTACCGGATGGGCGCTGATGACGGAGGAAGAGCGCGCCGCCAATCAAGCCAAAATGCGCGCTGTAACCACTTACGACGAATGCAAGTTACTCCAGGATGAGAATCACAAGACTATGGAGGCGCGGGCTAAGGAAAAAGGCGTAAAACTGCCGCCGCCGCGCCAGAATGGTTGTAATGTCATGAAGGCTAGAGGTTTTATCAAATAGCCCTCTAGCCCCCGTGGTATGTGCGCAAGCAGCTATTTTATTAATAGCGTAAGCGCGCCGACATTACTGCTCGGCAAACGCCCGCTCGATCACGAAGTCGCCTTGCTTGGTGGTGTTGCCTTCCATGAAGCCGCGCTGCTCCAGCAGGTGCTTCAGGTCGCGCAGCATGCCAGGGCTGCCGCAGATCATGACGCGGTCGGTGGCGGGGTCGAGCTTGGAGAGGCCCAAGTCCGCTTGCATCTTGCCGCTTTCCATCAGCGTGGTAACCCGGCCCTGATTGACAAACGGCTCGCGTGTCACGGTGGGGTAGTAGAGCATCTGGTTGGTCACCATCTCGCCCAAAAACTCATGATCCGGCAGCTCGCAGGTGAGGTACTCGCGGTAGGCCAGTTCGGCCACGTCGCGCACGCCGTGCACCACGATGACCTTCTCAAAACGCTCATAGGTTTCGGGGTCGCGCGCCACGCTCAGGAACGGCGCCAGACCGGTGCCGGTGCCGATCAGGTACAGGTTTTTACCGGGCAGCAAGTAGTTGATCAGCAGCGTGCCGGTGGGTTTACGCCCGACGACGATTTTGTCGCCAACCTTGATGTGTTGCAAACGCGAGGTGAGAGGGCCGTCCTGCACCTTGATGCTCAAAAACTCCAGGTGGTCTTCGTAATTGGCGCTGACGATGCTGTAGGCGCGCAACAGCGGTTTGCCGCTCTCCAGGCGCAGGCCAATCATGGTGAAGTGGCCGTTGGAAAAGCGTAACGAGGCGTCACGCGTGGTTTTGAAACTGAACAAGCGGTCGGTCCAGTGGTGAACGCTTAAAACGGTTTCTTCTTGAAATGCACTCATGGCAGCCTTGCAATAAATTTTAAAAGTCGATGCGGGTAAGCCCTGAGTGTAAAACCTCTCGACGCCGGTCATGCGAAAAAGCATGGCTCGAGTTGCCAAGTCTGGCATCATGAATCTTATGGATGCCCCTTTGCCTCCCCTGATTGCTGCGCTGCTGGACCCCCAACGCTACCCGGAGGCGGTGCAACGGGTGGACCTGGTGCAAACTCATATCTCCTGGGTGTTGCTGGCGGCAGAGTTTGCCTACAAGATCAAAAAACCGGTACGCCTGCCTTTTCTGGACTTCAGCACGCTGACCCTGCGGCAGGGCTGTTGCCAGGATGAATTGCGCCTGAACCGCCGTTTTGCCCCGGATCTTTACCTGGGCGTGGTCGCCCTGTACAACACCCTAGAAGACCCGCAGTGGAGCGGAACTGGCCTGCCGATTGAATACGCCGTCAAGATGAAACGTTTTGAAGAGGCTGGTCGGCTGGACCGGGTCTGTGACCGGGGCGAATTGCAAGCGGCCCACCTGTCGGACCTGGCGGACACGCTGAATGCGTTTCACCAAGAGGCGGCCATCGCCCCGATGGATTCGCGCTTCGGTGGCGCCCCTGAAATCATCGCGCCGGCCCGCGAAAACTTTCGTGATCTGCTGAAACTGTTGCCACAAGCAGCGGTTCAACACCGCTTGGCGGCGCTGCAGTACTGGACCGAGGTGCAGTTCTCCCAGCTCGCGCCCTTGATGGTGGTGCGGAAAAGGGACGGGCGGGTGCGCGAATGCCACGGCGATTTACACCTGGCCAATATGGTGTTGATCGACCAGCACGTGCGCCTGTTTGACTGCCTTGAATTCAGCGAAGACCTGCGCTGGATTGACGTGGCGAGCGACATCGCCTTCACCTATGTCGACCTGCTGGCGCACCAGCAACCGGGTCTGGCGAACTGGTTTGTGGACGAAGTGCTGAGCCGCAGTGGCGACTACGAGTCGGTGCAGGTGTTGCGGTTTTATGCCGTGTACCGGGCGCTGGTGCGGGCCAAGGTGGCAGCGATTCGCAGCCTTCAATCCGCGGATGACGACCACGAGGCGCTGGCCTATGTTGCTTTGGCCGAGCGCCTGATTGCCCTAGTTCCGAAGCACCTGGTGATCACGCATGGGCTTTCCGGCTGTGGCAAAACCGTGGCCTCCACGACGCGGTTGCAGAGCGACCCGCTAGCGTCCACCGTGCGACTGCGCTCGGACGTGGAGCGCAAGCGTCTGTTCGGGTTGGCCCCCACTGATGCCAGCGGATCGACGATCGATGCTGGTATCTATGCCGCCTCTGCCGGTGCCCAGACCTATGCCCGACTGAGATCGTTGGCGGAGATGTTGCTGCGCGCCGGTGGCACAGTCATTGTGGATGCGACTTTTTTGAAGCGGGCCGACCGCGATGTTTTTCGTGCGCTGGCTCATCAAGCGGGGGCTACGTTTGAAATTCTGGCGCCCCAAGCCACACCTGATCAATTGCTCCAGCGCATTCAGGCCCGC
>SESB01001047.1_pt1 | contig 18925 bp, 15 predicted proteins | sample 3171441 | NCBI WGS metagenome assembly SESB01 (sample SAMN06051867, study PRJNA518727) | freshwater metagenome | biome: subpolar coniferous forest; feature: holomictic lake; material: water; isolation source: holomictic Lake 227, 6 m depth | place: Canada: near Kenora, Ontario | collected... | reverse complement strand
CATTGATATGTTTGAAGCGGTTCGAGGATGCTATAATCGGGTATGATATGGTGATTGTGATCAATCCTGATTTTGACAAGGCTTATTTTCAAAAGGGCAATATATTGCAAAGGTTGAAGCATTACGAGGATGCTGTAATCAGTTATGAAAAAGCTATTGAACTCAATCCTGATAATGCAGAGGCCTTCTTTAATCGAGGAAATGCATTACGTGAGCTGAAGAAGTACGAAGATGCGATACAAAGTTATGAACATGCAATAGCACTTAACCCTAAAGGTGAAGGCTGGCTTGTAGAGTGCATGCATCTGAAAATGTTCATTTGCGACTGGAGCACGTATGCTCTGCATTGTGATCAATTAGCTTCAAATTTTGATTGTTATAAGAAGGGGTCGGCTTCGTTTGCAGTATTTGCCTTAATAGATTCACCATCCATACATAAAGAGCTGGCTACAAATCATGTGGCACATAAATATCCATTTTCTCAAGTATTATCGGATATTCAAAAGCCAAAAAGAGGTGATAAAATCCGTATTGGGTACTACTCTACGGACTTTCGTAATCATCCAATGACCCATTTAATAGCTGAATTGTTTGAACTGCACGATAGATCAAGGTTTCAGATTATCGCCTTCTCTTTGGGGCCTGATGGACATGAAGATGGTATGAGAAAAAGGGTTGCTGCTGCGTTTGATCAATTTATTGATGTTACTGATAAATCGGATAAAGAGGTAGCGCTCCTTTCAAGGGAGTTGAGGGTTGATATAGCTGTGGATTTGAACGGTTTTACAGCTGGTTGCCGACCTGGTATATTTGCGATGAGGGCAGCTCCAATACAGGTTAACTACATGGGTTTCCCAGGTACGATGGGAGCTGAATATATTGATTATATCTTAGCTGATCCTACACTTATACCTGAAAGCAGCAAGTCGTACTACACTGAAAAAATAGCTTATCTTCCGAACAGCTATCAAGTGAACGATTCAAAGCGCCGCATTGCGGAAAAGATGTTTACTCGTGAAGAACTTGGTTTGCCCAAAACAGGTTTTGTGTTTTACTGCTTTAACAACAACTTTAAAATTACGCCTTATACGTTTGATCGATGGATGAGGATAATCCAGCAGGTTGAGGGCAGCGTCCTTTGGCTTTTTGAGAACAATCAATTTATTGCGGGTAACTTACAAAAGGAAGCTGAAAGGAGAGGAATTAATAAAGAGAGACTGATTTTTGCAAAGTTTATGCCCCCCGCAGAACACCTTGCCAGGCAGCGGTTAGCAGACTTGTTTCTTGACACATTGCCTTACAATGGCCACACAACAGCCAGTGATGCTTTGTGGGCGGGAGTGCCTGTATTGACTTGTATTGGCGAGTCTTTTGCAAGCAGAGTAGCAGCAAGTCTGCTCAACGCGATTCATTTACCGGAACTCATTACCAAAACATACGATGAGTACGAAGCCCTTGCTATAGAACTTGCCACACATCCGGAAAAACTGCACGACATCAAGCTCAAGCTGGCGAAAAATAGGTTGACCACGCCATTGTTCGACATAAAATTATTTACACATCATATTGAAGCAGCCTATACAGAAATGTACGAACGGTATCAGGCGGATTTGCCGCCTGAGCACTTGTATATCAAGAATATTTTTGAGAATATGGGAGAGAAAATTCCTACTTTGCATTCCAAAGATATAAGCATTACTAATGTTCAACAAGGAAATAATATCATGAGTGAAGAACAGCAAATCAGTATTGATAACGTAAACTACCCTTTATCTAGTCTGTCAGATAGCGCTAAGGCGTTGTTATCGAATCTCCAGTTTACCGACAATGAAATAGCTCGCATGAACACTCTGCTTGCTGTAACAAAAACAGCGCGGGCTACCTATGCCCAGGCTCTGAAAGCCGAATTGCAGAAAACGGGAACAACCCAAGCCTGATTACAGTGGCACGATATTCAAGCTCCATCATAGAATACATCATCCATACTAGTAATGGGCTCTCCTGTTACTCAGCTTCAAGTTTGATCCTCAAGGAAATATGGATGCAACAGAAGCTATATATAAAGGAATTTTGCTGACTCAGGGAGCTCATTACATTGCTGCTCTTAAGCTTTTAGCCGCAATGGCTGTAGAGAGAAAGAACTTTGCAGAGGCTGTCGAGTGGTTTAAACAGGTCCTGCAAATCGAACCCCATAACCCAAATACACTGAACAACCTTGGTGGTGCATTAAAGGGGTTGATGCTATACGAAGAGGCTCTCTCCAGTTATGACAAAGCTATAGCAATAAAGGGTGATTATGCTGAAGCATTGCTGAACCGTGGAGTTTTATTATCTGAGTTGCATAGGTACGATGAAGCTATAGTGTTGTATAACAAAGTAATATCCCTTAATCCCGACCATGCGGAGGCGCACACTCTGCGGATCAATACGCTCAAGGAGTTGAAACGTTGTACAATTAGAAACACCATAAAAATACCTCCTTCTGCACCCAAAGTTTTGCTTGTTTCTTTTAAGTGGACTAACCTTATGGAGATGCCTCATGTGATTAAACGGGCAGGCTTCCATGTAGATGTTTTGTGTCCTATTGATAACTGGGCTATAAAAAACAGTTTTTATGATCACTGGATTAATTCAGGTGATTCGCTGGATTCATTGATAGAATCTTTACTGACCTTGGTGAGAGAGAAAGTCTATACCTACATTTTGATTGGTGATGATCCGATTTTATGGAAGATATATAGAGAGAATATTAATGCTTTGTGGGATTTACTGCCAATTCGTAATCCTTCAGTGCTCTCTTTGTTGAATAAAATAGGATTAGCAGAGCATTGCCGGAACCACTCTATTCCCTGTCCTCTATTTTATCCTGTTGCCGATAAAGGCACTGTGCGTGAAGCGTTGCAAATTCTTGGGTTGCCCCTTATAGTTAAAGAAAATTATTCGTTTGCTAGCAATGGAGTCAGGGTTTTTCGAGATGAGTCAAGCTATTTTCAGTTTATGGAGGCCTATGATTTTTCGGAGCCCCTGCTCGTTCAGCGATTAATGGATGGAGATCTTGTTGCTGTTGAAGCTCTATTTAAGCATGGTAAATTATTGGAGTATGCTTGTTCAGTGTCAATTAATGAGACGTTAAGGCCATCTACAAAAAGGCGTTTCTTTCCCAATGATATAAAAATTGGAGACATCATTACCCGATTAGGGGATACCTCATTACTGCACGGGTTTGCCAATATATCGCTCATCCAGGATAAATTGAGTCAGGACTACTTTTTGTTTGAAGCTGATCCCAGAACTAATAAATGGATATCCTATGCCTCGTGGTTTGGGCATGATTTTGCGTTGGCCTTCAGAAGATTTTTATCCGATAGTGAGAGTGCCGAGGGTGAGGTTAGTGGTACTGTAAATTATCAGGATATTGATTGCTGGGAGGTGGAGCATTATCCTGATCATGTGATCAAGCTTATCGGTGAGGGGCGTAATACGGATCTTCTCCTGCATTTATTGGATTACAACCGGAATTATCGGTATATGATGCATGATCCTCTTTTGTTTGAGGAGAAAATGAATGTGATTCGTAAGGCCTTGAATGTCACGAACGGGCAATAGTCAATAGGGTCACGCACGTGTGTCGCCTGATTTCAGTTATGGGTTCGCAGTAGGAAGTTTGTACCCTTACTGTATAAATATCTCCAGTTTTTTGCCTAACGCTTCTGCGTAATGTGAAAGGGTAGAAAGCCTTATATCCTCGGCATGGTTCTCGATACGCGAGATGGCTGACTTGTGAGTTTTAAGCTTTTCAGCAATCTCATCCTGAGTCATACCTGCATTAGTCCTCGCCTGTTTTAGCAATACTCCAATCTTAAAGTGCTTATAACCTTCGTCAAAAGAGGCTGCAAACTCTGGGTCAACAGCTTTTTGTTCATCAATAAAACCTTGAAGTTCATCCATGTTTATTTCCCTTTTGATATTCCTTTTTTCGCTGTTCTGCTAAAGCTATTTCCTGAGGTGGCGTTTTCTGGGTTTTCTTTGAAAAAGCATTGGTTAAAACAACCAGCTTTCCTTCATCTAAGAAACCCAAAAGCCTGAATGCATTATTACCATGTTGAGCTCTTACCTCCCAGATTCCATCGGTGTTTTGTAGCTTTTTAAAATATTCTTGGGGAACCATCGGTATATCTCTAACCAAAGCAAGTACCCAAATTAGTTTTTCACGTTCCTTGGTAGGTAAAGTTCTTAAAAATTCCTTGACAGGATATTGACCAGAAGAATTTTTATAAAAGATGATTTCTCTCATATTGCAATGTTAACAATATTGTCAACTATTAGCAAGGAAAAAACGCCATTACCCTCGATTTTGTTATTCTTCCTCCTGATGTTCTATGGCATTTTCTGAAGAATCAATATCTCATGAGTGATCGGAAAATAGAAATAAGCCAATTTTAGTAAATAGTTTATAGTTGACAATATAAGTGCAGTTTAAGAGCGTAAATAAATTTGTAAATTGAAATCTTTGCCAGGCATCCTGGTTATATCAACTTTTTTGATTTCAATAAGATAGTAATGCGAGTATTTCTGGTCCCTGAAGATGTTCTTATAACTTCATCTCTTTTCAGTCGTCGTTACCTTGGTAGATCGTTGAGTACCGATGTCCCTTTGGATTGTTTGATTGTTGATACGGGTGGTGAATTTGATATGGTGAACAAGGTACTTGCTGAACAGCGAAAGGCTAAGACAGGTATCGCGAGTAGCCCGGAAACACTTACTGATAACGATATACCGAAAGACTCTGCCCCGACAGATGGCGAAGTGAAATTGGTCGGTGAACTTGATCTTTTGCGCTGGCCTGCCTTTCCACCGAGACTTGGTCGTGTAAGTACTCGTTTTGTAGGAGAGGGGTTACATATGCATGAAGAGCTTGAGCCGTTAGTTGCCCAATTGTCTTCACTTAAAGCCCGTTATCCGCATAAGCAACATTTTCGGATTGCTGTAGTGGCATCTTTCGGTACAAACCTTGGCGATTCCCTGATGGGGATGACAGCAATGCGTATTGTGGTCGATACTCTTCGGCAGCATTTGCCAAGCTTTGTTATTGATATGCTGTTATGTACATCGGGTAACCCCGGTAATGTTGATATTGTTGGTCACGAACCTTGGGTCGGCGAGCTGCATGTTATTGGCCCTTCGGTTTCAGATTTTGCCCGTTACGATGCATACTTCGATTTTACCGGTCTCATTGGTCTTCCCCGAATCACAGACATGCCTATGGTGGATTGGTTTATCTGGTGGAGCGGGCTTAATCCTGCGACAGTTCAACCCAGTCAAAAACGTAACGTCCTTAATATCCCTTGGCTTGCCTGGACTCAGGTTTCTCAATTGCTGTCGGGTAAATCGGGCAGGCGAGTTCTTTTTAACCCTAAGGCAAGTGTGCCTCTTCGAAGTTTCCCCGAAGAAAGCGCAGCGGCGTTTGCTGAAAAGGTGCTTGAACTTGATCCGGATTTGCAGCTGATCATTGATAAACCTTTGAATCTCAAGCATCCAAGGCTTGTGGATTTGTCAGACAAGATTGACTCGCCACAAAAGTATGAGGCCCTTATAGCCCAGGTCGATGGATTGATTACTGTAGATACTTTTGGGATTCACGTAGCGGATGCCGCCAATGTACCGACAGTTGCTTTACTAGCGACTATTGCACCGGATTCTTACCAGTATTATCCTTTGCAATTCAGCATACTTATACCTGGAGGCGAAGAGTTGCCTGCTTATAAGAAATTCAAGGTTAATGACAGTAAGGAATGGGAAGATGTCAAGGATTTATATGTTCAGGCATGGGAAAAACTGGACGTAGCCGAAGTACTTTCGGGACTCAAAAAAAAGATGGAAATACGAGGTTCCACAGCTTCCCACAAAGGGTTGAGGTTTGTGCATGGACCGCACCAATGTGTTCGATATCGTGAAACGCCTGAAGGGCGCAGGCTTCCTTTTGAAAGCGATTCATCGGTCTGGAATCGCTCGGTTGTATTTCAGGGGAACATGGCAAATTCCCTTCTCAAAAAAGGTGGGACGGTAGTTGTTGTCGCACCCGGGCAGAGCACCTTTCTGATTCGGCTTGCAGACAAACTTGGACATAACGGCACCTTGCATCTGTTTGAACCCCGCCCTCTTCGAAGGACCCTTATTGGTATGGATCTGCTTGATCGGACGAGTCACCTCAATATATTCTGGCACGACTCCTTGCCGGCTGTGAGAAAAAAAATTGAAATTGCAGGCGAGGATGCCCTTTGCGAAACAACCCCTCTGCTATGGGGTACACTTAAAAAACAGCGTACCTTAGAGGCTAAGACTATTGATGCCCTTGAACTGCCTGTGCTTTCCGGATTGTTTTGTTTTGCTCCCACTCCGCATCTCATTGCTCTTGAGTCTGCTCTTGATACGTTAAAGCGAACAAAAGCACCGGTTGTCTGCGCACCTGTTATTGGTGATGAAGAGGTCCGGCAGATAGCTGCTTTTCTTATTCCACTTGGTTACCAGTGCTGGGTAGAGTACATAGAAAATCGTCAGGATAGCCCGATATTGCTGATGGCCATTGCTGACCATATCAAGGTTGAGGGGAATGGAATGAAGCGGGTTGTCATCAGTTGAAGCCGAAGTATTTTTATATAACCATAGTGATGAGACAATGCATAACGAGTGGCCGACAATGCCTTTGTTGCCTGTATCCTGGGGGGAAGTGTTTGATAAGCTGACAATTCTCTGCATCAAGGCAGAAAAGCTTACCGATTCAGAGAAGCTTGCCAACATTGAGCTCGAAAAAAAGGAAATTAGCATGGTGGTTGGCGATATTGCCAGGTTCCCGGTGGAACTGTTGCCTTTAGTTGAGGAATTGAAGCAGATTAACGAACGGTTATGGGATGTAGAAGATGGTAAGCGCGACTGTGAGCGACGGCAATGCTTTGACGAGGGCTTTATTCAACTTGCCAGAGAGGTTTATTTCGGTAATGACCAGCGTGCAGCCATAAAACGAAAAATCAATGAACTGCTTGGTAGTGCCATTGTTGAAGAGAAATCGTATCAGGCATACTGAGAGAGTAATATTATTTTACAGTATATTTATCGTTAGTAGAAGTAGTAAAAAAAGGGGCACGATTATTTTAATTAATCATATTAAAAGACGGCATAATGTTAGTTATACCTACGGATAAACCTACGCTTACTACAGCCGAAATCATTACCCAGCTTACCACTTCTTGGGGTGATCCTTTTACGGGTTATACGGGGACTTGGCCGTCGAGTATGAAAACAATTTCCTATTCAATTAATACTGCTGCTCCTACAAATATACCTGACTACCCGGCAACTTCAGGTACGTATTTGGTGAAAATGGATGCATTGCAGGTGGCGACAGCTCAATTATCTTTTCAACTTTGGGATGACCTCATTTCCAAATCTTCTGGCTTTCAACATCGTTTAGTTCAAAACTCATCACCTTCTGCCAATATTACACTTGACTACACATCAGAAACAACGGGTGGAACATACACACATTCTACTGGAACTCAGAATACGGAAGCTAAAACGGTTACTCTATCAGCAGCTCAAGTTTGGTTATGTTCCTCTTGGATTTCGAATGGTGATAGCGGTATGAAACTCGGTGGTTATGGTTTGGAGACCATGCTTCATGAAATTGGGCATGCTTTGGGTCTGTCGCATCCGGGCACCTACAATGGAAGCGCTACCTATGTCGATAATGCCGAATTTAATCAGGATAACCGCAAGTATACGATAATGTCATATTTCGGGGGCTATCTCCCCGGTTCTGGATGGCAGAAGGATGGGACATATTTAAGCTATTTATATCCTCAAACTCCGATGGTATACGATATAGCTGCTATTCAGGATAAATATGGCGCAGATACTGTAACGCGGACAGGAAATACGACATACGGATTTCATTGCAACCTGGCATGGTATGATCCGGAAAAAATTATCTATGATTTTAACACAAATCATACTCCCATATTTACTATCTGGGATGCCGGTGGCACAGATACACTTGATGGTTCAGGTTATTCAGGTAATCAGACTATCAATCTTACCCCTGGATCGTATTCTTCTGTTGATGGTATGATTGAAAATGTTGCTATAGCTTTTAATTGTTTTATAGAGATTGGAATTGGTGGAGCAGGGAACGATACGCTCATTGCCATAGGCAACAATACGCTTACAGGAGGTAATGGTGCAGATACGTTTAAAATAACCGCTGGTACAAATACAATATCTGATTTGGGTGTTGGTGCTGACGTTATAATTGTCTCATCTGGTGCCACCGTAAAAGCTGTTGTTTCTGGTGACTTTAAGGCAACAAGTGCAACCGTAAACAATGGCAGTGCATCTATCAATGCCAACGGTCATGATGTTAATCTTGCTTTAGCGGGTGGGGTGAACGGCTGGATAGTTACAAATAGCAGCTCTCGAGGTGTCGCTCTGGTTGGATCTTCTCAAAATGACTCTCTTATCGGTGGTAAGGGTAACGATACAATCAGTGGTGGTGGTGGAAATGATACGCTTACTGGTGGAGGTGGTCACGATAAGTTTGTCTTTACTGCAGCACCGGATGCATCCAAAAATCATGATATAATCACTGATTTTGATCATAGTACTGATGTGCTCCAGTTCAGCAAGGCTGTATTTGCTAGTATTACAAACTGGAAAGCTGATGAATTCTGGTCCAATGCAGGGGCAACAGCTGGTCACGATGGCTTGGATCGAATTATTTATGATACAACAACAGGAAACATCTATTACGATCCAGACGGCAGTGGTATTGACCCGGCTGTATTAGTGGTCACGCTTGTAGGCACAACGTCGCATCACCCGGTACTTACGTATACCGATATACAGCTTGTAGCCTGAGTAATGGCGGTGTAAACTAAGAGAAACAAAAGATTCATTATGACTGACTGGACAGCAGGATATGTGGCCGATATTGGTTACACGTATGGCTATTATTGTGAATTGAATACGTTGCGGGTTAAGCTGGCCTTTTTGAATTCTGGGCTGGTATGTCCCGAAATTGGGACAGCCTGTGAGTTGGGATTTGGTCAGGGGTTGAGTGCTAATATTCATGCGGCAGCTTCAGGTATTGAGTGGTATGGAACGGACTTTAATCCTTCTCAAGCAGGTTTTGCTCGGGAGCTTGCGGTTGCCTCTGGTGCTCATGCCATGTTATATGACGATTCTTTTGCTGATTTTTGTACCCGCCGGGACCTTCCTGACTTCGATTATATTGGTGTGCATGGTATATGGAGCTGGATTTCGGACGAGAACCGGAGGGTAATTGTTGACTTTATAGGTCGTAAACTTAAAGTGGGCGGTGTACTCTATATCAGTTATAACACCCTGCCAGGTTGGGCCAACTTTGCCCCGATGCGCCATCTCATGACCCGGCATGCCGAAATAATTGGCTCTGAGGGCCATGGCATCGTCAGCCGTATTAATGGTGCTATCGATTTCAGTGAAAAGCTGCTTGCAACAAACCCTGCTTATGCCCGGGCAAACCCTATGATTGCTGAACGCATTAAGAAAATTAAGGATCAGAATCGCCACTATCTGGCTCATGAATATTTTAACCAGGATTGGCATCCCATGCATTTCGCCACTATGGCGGATTTGCTCTCTCCTGCAAAGTTAAATTATGCCTGTTCTGCTCATTATATGGATCATGTAGATGCTGTCAATCTCAGTCTGGAACAACAAGCGTTTCTCAAGGAAATTCCTGACATGATGTTTCGTGAGAGCGTTCGCGATTTTATGACTAATCAACAGTTTCGCAGAGATTACTGGGTAAAGGGTATACGCCGGTTGTCTGCAATTGAGCAGTCAGAAGCTTTCGGTCAGCAGAAAATCATCTTGCTGAAACCGCGCTTTGATATATCGCTTAAGGTCACAGGTTCCTTTGGTGAAGCAACGATGAGTGATGTTGTTTACAATCCGATTCTTGATGTGCTTGCCGATCAAAAAGTAAAAAACCTGGGACATATTGAACAATCGGTTAAAGATAAAGGTATAACATTTGCCCAGGTTATGCAGGCCGTTATTGTTTTGATTGGCGCAGGTAATCTTGCTGCAGTGCAGGACGATGCTGTGGTTAGTAATGCAAAAAAATATACTGAAATATTAAACGCGTATCTTATTAATAAAGCGAGGGGTTCTGGCGATATAAACTATCTGGCCAGTCCGCTTACAGGTGGCGGAGTTACGGTGGATCGTGTTCAGCAATTGTTTCTTTTAGCGATAAGTCAGGGGAAAAAACTATCGGCCGAATGGGCTCAGTTTGTTTTTGAAATCCTTAATAATCAGGGTCAGAAAATTATCAAGGAAGGCAAAGCATTGGAAAGCGCTGAGGAGAACCTTGTAGAACTTAATGATTTGGCACAGAAGTTTAAAGAAAAGCAGCTGCCGATTTTGAAGGCGTTGCAGATTGCATGAAAAAAATTGTGGAGAACGAAAACCGTTGGTTAAGAGTTGTAGTTAATGTTGAGAAAATACCTTATAAGGCAGTAACAGTTTTTTTTGATCGAAGATTAAGGGAGAAATAATGAAGATTATCGTTGATAAAGAAACCGATACGCTCTATTTCAGGCTTGATGAAAAAAAAATAGTTGAATCTGAGGAGATTAGACCTGGTGTGATTCTTGATTATGACGAGAACGACAGTGTGGTGGGAGTGGAATTTCTGAATGTATCAACAAGAGCCACAAAAGAGGAACTCTCGAATATGCAGTTCCAATCAGCTTGATTACGTAATCAGGCGGTATATTCCTGATAGATGATTCCGTTGGCGATTATTCCGATTATGTCGGCTTTGTTTTCGGCGGATTCGGAAAAATATGCAAGTTCCTGTGCACGGGTTATTGTATGCAGGCTGTTTATCCAGAAGTCGTATCCGCTTTGATCGGGGGTACGGCCAAGGACGTGCTGGTAGAGCAGGGTCACAAACGATTGGTCGCTCGGGTTGGTGCCATAGAGTGATTTGAACTCGTTGCTGTTGATAAAATCTCCTGCTACCTGGTTTAAGGTCTCACCTTTATTCAAAGCGTTATACCAGTATCCTAACCCGCCATAATCCGGCACACGGTCAAATGCCGCCTTGTACATACGATATGCTTCTGAAAGATTATCACTTGGGGTTGCATCAATGGTGAGTATGAGATCCGTGAATTGAAGTTTTTCAACATTTACTTCTGTAGCGGTACCATCAGCGCCAAGATTATCTTTTATCGAAAAACCGCGTTCTGCAAGTGCTATGGTATAATTGAGCTGCTTGTTGGTCAAGATAATAGTATCGATACCGCTGCCTCCATCGATGTTGTCGCTCCCGCCGCCGCCGATAAAGGTATCGTTTCCTGAGTTGCCAATGAGGGTATTGTTTGCCCTGTTGCCTGTTATAGAGTCACTGCCCGAGCCGCCGGTTGCATTTTCGATAGTGACACCAAAGGCGATGCCAAGATTGTTAGTGCCATCGTAGGAATAGGATCCTGATGCATCGTTATGGTAAAGAACGGACGAATAGTTACCTGCTGTTAAGTCAATGGTGCAATTGGTTGTAAAGTTTGACACATCGATCGTGTCATTACCTCCAGCATCCCAAATGGTTGTATAAAAAGGTATTAATGAATCAAAGCGATAAGTATCATCGCCTGTGTGGTAGCTGTTATTTGCACCATAAAGGTATTGAATTGCCGCAATGTCGTAGACCATTGGGGTTTGAGGGTATACATTGAAAGATTGATGCTGATTTATATTCCAATAAATATATTTATAGTTGTTGTAGGACATTATGGTGTAATTTCTGTAATCCAGAGCTGTGGTAAGGTATGGACCGGGAGTGCCTCCGCCTCCTGCATTATAATTTCCCGGGTGTTTCAGGCCAAGTCCATGACCGATTTCATGTATAAGGCTACTGTAATTATTTGAACCGTTTGTCCAGTCAACATCGGTTGCATAGGTTGGATTGACCCAGACATCGCCAGCTGCTGCTGAAGTGTTGTCTGGATAATTGCAATACCCCCACATTCCAGTACTTACAGCGGATGAAAAAGCGAAACGGAAGTCTCCTACGTTACTTGCGGTGTCGGCAACTTGAGTGAACGTAATAGCCGCAACATTTGCCCATGCCTGCAGGGCGTTACTTGCCGCGTAAATTTCGGAGGCATTAAACGCTAAATGCACTGCTGATTGCGGTTCTGAATATGGGCTGTAATTTGATTGCCAGTAGGCAGATGCTCCACTCAGCCAGGGAAAGCTGTACGTCATTGCAACAACGGGACCTGATGTGACAGCCCATTTATGATGATCGGGATTCAACAACGAATCAACAGTGTTGACACCACTCTGCACGAAAGTGGTCGTAGGAGAAGAGGAGAAAGGACTTGGCATAGTTATGTTTTTTTATTGTGCGTATACATTTGAAAGTACAAAAGCATAGCTATATTTCCCTCTCATCCACTAAATTTCAGGTCGGACTGTAACACATGAAGAAACAGGCAGAAGCCGATTTTGCTGAAAAGAAAACGGAGTTGGAGCAATTAACCCGTGAACTCGATGAAAAGGAACGGGATAATAAGGAGCTCAGCCATTCTTTTGAGCAGTTTCAGCGACGATACTCTTCACTGGTTGGGCACAAGCAGGTTGAGCTGAATCGGCTCAATGCTGAACTTGCCGATGTTGTGGCGAGTAAGTCGGGGTATGGTAACAAGGTGAACCCGCAAAGTTCGGGTGGTGGAAATCCTTTTGCCGGATCAGTTGCTGCGGGAAAAGATGTAACGGTCAGAGCGCGCTCGGAGTCGTATTCTATTAAAGAGTTGCAGGAGGCTAAAAAATTGTATAGAAAGATTGCTGCGGTTATCCACCCTGATAAAGCAAAGGAGGGGGGCACTCGCCATTTCCGTACAGCATTGATGGCTGAACTGAATGACGCTTATGCCCGTAACGATACGTCACAGATGCAGCGTATCCTTGACCAGTGGCACGAAAGTCCTGAATCAGTGGTTGGCGAAGGTCCTGATGCTGATTTTTTGAGAATTCATCGTGCAATTGGGCAGGTTAAAAAGCGATTGTTGGAAATTGAGACTGAAATATCCAGAATAAGAAGTTCTGATATGTATAATTTGATGGTTACAGTCAGTAATGCAGAGAAAGCTGGTAAAGATATTCTTGCTGAAATGTCAGCTTCACTCAATGCAAAAATAAAAGATGCTCAGAACCGGCTCGTGCTGAAGATGTACGGGTAGTCCTCTATCTTTCAATTTAATAGTAATTAAAATCAAGAACTGTGGTATTGCTTACAAAAGTTACGTGTACGTATAGCGAGCTTGAGGACCGTATAAGAATGTCGGCTATGCTTAAGGAGGGTGAGCCAGTTGTTTTTTGGCTTACTCAGCGTCTTTCATGTCGGATTGTTCGTGCCCTTACTGCTCATCTTGAAAAATCGCTCTCTCAGTCGGCACTGGTTGATATGGGGCTGTTGCTTTCCTGTCAGCAACGCGATGCCGAGTGGCAGCATGAACCCTCAGAACCTGTACCCTTTAAAGAAGAGACGCTGCGGATTTTACCGGAAAAGGTTGATTTGTCATGTTCACCGGAAAGTGCCGCTTTGTTGTTTCCAATTGGTGAGGGGGAGGACGCGCAACTTCATATGAATTTTAAGGAGATGCGGCAGTGGCTGGCGATTGTGCATCGGCAGTTTAAAAACGCAGGCTGGCCAATGGGTGTATGGCCTGCATGGTTTACCCAGGCTGAACCTGGCCGAAACTAACGGCGGAGAGGCATGCGGATCCTTTTTGTCCATCAGAATTTTCCCGGGCAGTTCAAGTTTCTGGCTCCCGCCCTGATTAAAGAGGGGCACGAAGTAACTGCGTTCACCATGCAGAAAGCAGCTCCGGTGGTGTGGCAGGGGGTAAGGATGATAGCTTATGGCGTGGATCGTGGCACAACCCCGGGGGTTCACCCTTGGGTAAGCGATTTTGAGACCAAAACTATCAGGGGTGAAGCTTGCTTTAGGGCGGCATTGCGATTGAGGGCTCAGGGGTATGTGCCTGATGTTATTATTGCTCATCCTGGTTGGGGCGAAAGCCTGTTTCTGAAGGAGGTGTGGCCATTGGCCAGGCTTGGCATTTACTGTGAATTTTTCTACCATCCCGAAGGTTCGGATGTTGGCTTTGATCCTGAGTTTCCGTCGGAAAATGAAGGGGATGTTTGTCGACTGAGGCTGAAAAACCTGAATAATCTGCTGCATTTTGATTTGGCTGATGCTGGTATTTCGCCGACCGTGTGGCAGGCGAGTACGTTTCCTGAACCGTTTCGTTCTAAAATAACAGTGGTTCATGATGGTATCGACACGGATGCTGTTTCGCCGGATTTGGGGGTGACGGTCCAGTGTAATGGGAAGGATGCATTAACGAAGCAGCGGGAGGTGATTACGTTTGTGAACCGAAACCTTGAGCCATACCGTGGGTATCATGTCTTTATGCGCTCACTTCCCGAGCTGTTGAGGCATAGACCGAATGCCTTGGTGCTTGTTGTTGGCGGTGATGAGGTCAGCTATGGGGCACATGCTAAAGGAGGCCGGAAGTGGAAGGATGTTTTCGCAACAGAGGTGCGTCCAGGGATCCGTGATGCTGATTGGACAAGGGTGTTGTTTTTAGGTAACATTGCCTATCCGCTTTTTGTATCGCTGTTACAGCTTTCTACCGTGCACGTTTACCTTACCTATCCGTTTGTGCTTTCATGGAGTTTATTGGAAGCAATGAGCGCAGGGTGTGCTATAGTTGCAAGCGATACCCGTCCTTTGCATGAGGCTATTAAGCACAATGATACTGGGCGACTGGTGAATTTTTTTGATATCGATGGATTGGTTGCCGAGGTATGTAATCTACTGGATGATCCGCTTGAACGGTTACGTCTTGGAGCCAATGCACGAGCTTTTGCTCAGGCGAACTACGATCTAAAGAGAGTGTGTCTGCCTCTTCAGTTGGCATGGGTAAAAGAGCTTGCCGGGCATGCTTAAAACAGGATCCGGTAAATTCAAATTTTGCGTATTATTAATAATAATCATATTATACACGTCGTTTATGTCGTTTATCTCTATTCTGTAAAGCGTAGGGATAATTGTGTGTTCTTTTTAGTTTTTTTGAGGAGGCCTTAAATTTTTAACGAGGCTGCTATATCGTTTGAATCATAAAATAAGCATGACGGAGAAGTATTTTTATGGCTAAAGTTAAAAAAGAAGAACCGGCTATAACGGTGAACGGATTGAAGTACCCGGTGGCTGATTTGGCATCAGAGGCTAAAATGCAGTTATTGAATATTCAGGCTGTCGATACTGAAATAAGTCGGTTACAGACTCAGTTGGCTATTGCCCAGACGGCACGTAATGCTTATCAGCAGGCGCTGATTGCTGCGCTTCCTGCGCAGGTATAAGACTTCGTTTATGGTATTTGATTGGTATGGTCGTATGGTGAGTTTCCTGGTTGAAATAACGGTGTGTCATTATGAATTACAGTGTGATTGTTTGTGAAAATCGTTAAAGAAAAGTCCCCGCTGCGCGGTGCTCTTACAGCATTGTTCCCTTCTCTCTGGCATGCCTTTTGGTTCAGTGTGATTGTCAATGTCCTGGTGCTGGCCCCGAGTGCCTATATGATGGAGGTTTACGACCGGGTCGTCAATAGTCGCAGTCACATGACCCTGCTGATGCTTACCCTTATGGTGGTTGGTGTGTACGCGCTCCTTGAGGCACTTGAGTGGGTGCGCCGCCAGGTAATGCACGATGCAGGTATTGAATTTGACAAGGGGTTACGTGCCCGTGTTTTCAGCGCTATTTATTCTGCCCGGCTTTTAAACCTTCCAGTGGGTGGTGCGCAGGCGTTGAAAGATCTTAAAAACATTCGTGAATTCTTGCCTTCTCCCGCATTGCTGGCAGTAGTTGATGCTCCTCTTGCCCTGCTTGTATTGGTGCTTATTTTTTTAATGGCTCCCGGCCTTGGTTGGTTCGCTGTGGCAGGTGCTCTTATGCAGTTCGCCATTGGTGTTGTTAATGAACGCCGTATTCGTCAGCCTCTGCTTGCTGCAAATCGCAGTGCCATAGATGCTCAGGGTTATGCTGATGGCGTGATCCGTAACGCACAGGTTATTGAGTCGATGGGTATGCTTGGCGATATTCATAAACGGTGGATGGGTCGCCAGCGTGAGTTTCTTCTGCAGCAGGCTGTAGCTTCGGACCATGCAGGAACGAATGCGGCACTCTCTAAATTGGTGCAGAGTCTTTTAGGGTCACTTTTGCTTGGTATGGGATGCTGGCTGACACTGAAGGGTGAGTTGCATGGTTCGGGTATGATTGTTGCATCCATTCTTGGTGGCAGGGTGCTGGCTCCTCTTGTGCAGATTATTGGCAGCTGGCGTCAGGTTGAAGGTACTCTTGAGTCTTTTAACCGCCTTGATGCGCTGCTTAAGGAGTTTCCTCAGCCGGATATCAGTATGCCTCTGCCAGCACCTACCGGCTTTCTTTCTGTTGAGGGTGTTGTTGCCGGCGCTCCGAGAAGTCCGATACAAATTCTTAAAGGTGTCAGCTTCAGGGTTGCGGCTGGTGGTTCGCTGGCAATAGTCGGCCCTTCGGCTTCAGGCAAAACAACTCTGGCAAGACTGCTCGTTGGCATATGGCCCTCGATGCAGGGTAAAGTACGCCTTGATGGAAATGATGTGTATCAATGGAACAAAGAGGAACTTGGCCAGTATGTAGGGTATTTGCCTCAGACTGTAGAGTTGTTTGAGGGAACTATAGCTGAAAATGTTGCACGTTTCGGTGAACCTGATCTTGTTAAAGTGAGCGAGGCATGCCGTATGGTTGGGCTTGATGGATTTATTGAACAGTTGCCAAATGGCTATGATACTCCGGTTGGCGACGATGGCTCATTCCTGTCGGGTGGCGAACGTCAGCGTGTCGCCCTTGCAAGGGCACTCTATGGAATGCCCAAATTTGTCGTGCTCGATGAGCCGAATGCCAGCCTCGATGAAGCAGGCGATGCCGCGCTGCTCAATGCGGTGAAAATGTTAAGGGCTCAGGGGACAACTGTTATTGTGATGACGCATCGTTTGAATATTCTGGGGGCAATAGAGCATATGCTTGTGTTGGTTGACGGGCAGATTCAGCGTTTCGGTACTTGTCAGGAAGTGTTAGCGGCTTTGCAGTCGCCTCAACAGGCAGTCGCCCCTTCCACAAACCAGCAGCCACAGAGCTAACTCTTATATCGAAAGTAGATTTTTCATGAAACCTGATTTTTTTGATCGCAGTGCATTGTCTCGACAGCTCTGGACCTTTCGGAAAGAGTTTGTATGGGTCGGTGTTTTCAGTCTGATCGCCAATATACTGATGCTGACGCCGACCATTTATATGCTCCAGGTCTATGGTCGTGTTATGCGTAGTGGCAGTGAGTTGACACTGCTTATGGTGACTTTTTTTCTGTTGTTTTTCTATGGGATAATGGCTTTTGCCGAGTGGCTCCGTTCACGCCTTCTGGTCAGGGTTGGAGTCAGACTTGATGAAGCGCTGAACTCGCTTGTGTTTAATGCAAGCTTTGAGGCGTACCTGAATAGGACCCGTCATAATGTAGTTGAGGCGTTTTCCGATCTTACCAATATTCGTCAGTTTTTGACGGCTAATGGAATGATAGCATTTTTCGATGTTCCATGGACCCCAGTCTATATTGCTGTTATCTTTTTACTGAGTCCTTTCTTGGGCTGGCTTTCTATTCTGTTTGCTGTTATACAGCTTGGTTTGACATGGCAGAGCCATCGTTTAAGCACAAAGGAAATTGAAAACGCTGCTGAAGCCGGTAACGACAGTTATCGGTTTGTTCAGAACAAGCTTCGTAATATTGAACCTGTTCATGCCATGGGCATGGCAGGAAATTTCCGGGAACGCTGGTTCAAGCTGCATGATGATTCACTTCTTAAAGCAGATGCCTCTCTTGAAAGACAGCATCGCCAGCAGGCATTTGCTAAATTTGTAAGGTATAGTCTGCAGTCGCTCACACTTGGGGCAGGTGCATTAATGGTGATTGAGGGCAAAATGTCGGCAGGATCGATGATTGCTGCCAATGTGTTGATGTCTAAAGCGCTTCAGCCGCTTGATTTGGTGATGGCAACGTGGAAGCCTTTTATTCAGTGTCGCACAGCCTTTGTTCGTCTTGAAAAACTTCTTGAGGAATTTCCTGAACGCCACCCGGGAGCAAAGCATCAGGATCCTCTCGGTGAAATCCGGCTCGAGGGTCTTTCTGCAACAGCAGAGGGTCGGAAAACTCCTATTTTGCACGATATTACTGTTGTATTTCCAGCAGGAAAGGTCGCCGTTGTGGTAGGACCTTCCGGTTCAGGTAAATCCACTCTTGCTCGCTGTATTGTTGGTGTCTGGCCGAATCGTCAGGGGAAGGTTTTTATTGATGGGGAACTGATTGAGAGTTGGGACAGGATTGAGCTTGGACCGCATATTGGATATCTCCCGCAGGATATCGAACTTTTCGATGGCACTATTGCGGACAATATTGCACGTTTTGCTGAAGTTGATTCCCTGAAAGTCATTGAAGCTGCCCGGCGTACTGGTATTCATGATATGATTTTAAGATTTCCGCGTGGTTATGATACACAGATTGGTGAGGCTGGTGGAATGCTTTCGGGAGGGCAGCGTCAGCGACTTGGTCTTGCAAGGGCTATGTATGGCAATCCAGCTATCATTGTGCTTGATGAGCCGAATGCAAATCTTGATGATGCCGGAGAGCGGTCGTTGATAGAAGCGGTTATGGATTTGAGAAAGGCGGGTAAAACAGTCATTCTTATTACGCATAGGCCAAGTGTTCTTAGTGCTGCTGACATTTTA
>SESB01001046.1_pt1 | contig 18934 bp, 23 predicted proteins | sample 3171441 | NCBI WGS metagenome assembly SESB01 (sample SAMN06051867, study PRJNA518727) | freshwater metagenome | biome: subpolar coniferous forest; feature: holomictic lake; material: water; isolation source: holomictic Lake 227, 6 m depth | place: Canada: near Kenora, Ontario | collected... | reverse complement strand
TCCATCGTCCGCGTGGAGCAGTGCTGTACAGGCCGCGAAATTGTTCCGCAGAATTCCGGCGCCATAGATACGCAAAATTTCATATCGGCGGTCCTGGCAGCGCATGTATTCGCACAACCAGTACGCCCGCAGCCCGACTTCCTTGTAATCTGGCAACTCAGGGTGAGGCCAAGGGTTACTGCGTGACGTGAGGCGCGGAGTACGCTTTGCCGCTTGTGTTGGTGTCTGCACTTTTCACTCCTTTCCGCTGAATTGCGGGGCTGGAGTGAATTATTTATCCACTGGATACACTCTGTCAATATCCAAAGGATAATTATTTCGCAGTCATGGTGAATCGAAGATGTTGTGCGCTTGTTTTAGCAATGCATCGACCGCAAGCAGATAGGCATCGCCGAACCTTTCGTCAAAGAATTTGGTATCGGTCTTGAATTCATGAAACCCGCTGGCGGCATTTTTGCCAAATTCCGATCCGGCATCAGTAAAGATGAGATAACTTTTTTTTTCGCCGCTGCCTGATGTCGACAGGTACGTCTTGTGTGTGAGAACTTTAGCTAAAACGAGGCTATTGTTGAGAGTGGCTGCATCCATCGCAAGGTTATGCATTGTGAGTAGGGCCTTGGCCGATGATGTCTTCATGTGTTTCCGCCCGAAGTTATGTATTTCTCGTCATTGCTTGCCATCCGTGCCCGTTGCTGGTTGCGTAAGAGCATCCAGCAGACGCACCGCGGTCGGCCACTGATCCGGTGGCATCGCCTCCAGCAGCAACATGACTTTGGTGCGTGGGTCCTCTTCTCCATGCGACTCGGCATAAGTGGGTGGTGTGTCCATCCATCCCAGCCCCAAATTTAGCTTTTCTTCGATTTCGCGCGCGGTGGGGTCTCCCATCTCAAAAGGCGTTCCTCGATCAGATCGAATGCTGCGATTGTGGATCTGGTATAGCCTGGCATTGGTCACGTCCCACCCGAGCGCTCGATTGACATTCGCGACGCTGCCGTGCGTCTTGACCAGTATTGCCAATCGGTTACGGCGCGTTTCAAAGACTGTTTGCATTGCGGACATTAAATATCCGCTGGACAAGCCTTCATATTGTCCGATGGTTATTGACAAGTTATATCCTTAGGATAAACTGATGCCCATGAATCTCAAAACATGGGTTGAATCTGAATATGGACGGGCGATGACTATAGCCAAGGCCATCGATGTCCCTCCCTCGTTCGTCTCCAAGATGGTCAACGGGGAAAAAGCCGTGCCGGCTCAGCACTGCAAGACAATTTACAAACTGACTGACGGCCTCGTCACATGTCAGGAACTGCGCCCGCTGGATTGGCACAAGTACTGGCCTGAATTGTCCGAACAGTCGATCGCGACGGTCAGCGTTGCGAATGGTCAAACAGCCGGGCAGGGGGTTTGAGATGTGGTCAAAGACTCTTGCCGATCTTGATTCGATGACTCGCAGTGACGCGATGTATATCCGCGATTGGTTTACTGCATCTTGTGTTTGCGTATTCCCTGGAAGATCGCAACCACTTCTGGATCGTTCGGAAACTGTTCCACAGCCTGGCTTGACATCGTCGATGCCATGGCACTTGCCAGATACCAAAAGTCTTCGGATCGCGGCGCAGTTGCTTCGGACTGGGCAAGAGCCTGTCTTAGCACCTTCACCGCCTGCGCGCTGTTTGCGGTGGTCGATGGGATGGTTATCGCCATTGGCAATAGCAGCTTCAGCGCTTCCAGCAATTCGGTCTGCTGCGCTTCGAGTTTCTCGATTCGCTGCGAAAGCTCGGAAAGCGATATGGGTTCGGTTGTCATGAGCGCCCCTTTTAGTGATTTTGGTTGCCTGAGAACGCCATTGTCTTCTGGCTGGGGTGCTCAGCTTTTTTCCACCCATCGCAAACCATACCGGCGCACGCATGGCGGTCCCTTTCCCGCGAACCACATGGCGGGCTCCGGTGTGATGGGTGGCTTTTATTTGATCCATGACCGGAATATGACGCCGCAGACGGTCGGCGTCCATGCCAACTAAAACAAGGTGTTGATATGAATGTTCTTGACGCGAGCTATCACGTTGTCCATGACTACAAGGGCGGCGCGCAGGCGCTGGGGTTGCGTTTAGGCAAGAACGGCGCAACGCTCAGTCATGAGGTTGCTGGGTTTGGCACTGCCAAGCTGGGCCTGCTGGACACGGTGAAGATCACGCACATGACGGGAGACCTGCGCATCCTTGAGGCCTGGGCGGGTGAGGCAGGCCAGATGCTGGTTCCTCTGCCGCGGTTTGATGTGAATCTGGGTGACGACTGCATGTTGCGCCTGGCCGCCACAGTGAAGGAGTTCGGAGATATGTGCAGCGAGGCCGCCGTGAGCCTGCAGGATGGCTGTGTCACTGACAATGAGCTTGCGCGTTTCGACCGCGAATGCGGTGAGCTAATTGCCGCGGTGCATTCGCTGCGCCAGGCGCTGCAGGAACGCAACATCGCCAGCAAGCCATCGTTTACCCGTCAAACTACTGACTGATCGATCTTGGCAACTTCAATCGAAGACGTCATCGCGCAAATGCGCGCGCGGGACATCGAACCTCCACCCGATCTGGTGCCCAACGGCAAGAAGGTCACATGGGCTGGCGATGGGCGTCGGCCAAAGAAGAAGAATGCCTGGGCTGTCCTGCACGAGTGGAGCAGCCCGAAGAGTGGGCGCGTTTTCATCGTCGGGATATACGGCATACGCGACCAGTGGTGGACCATAGAGCCAACACAGATCGAGTGGTCGCCCTCCGAGAAGCTAGCTTGGCAAGAAAAGCAACGGGCAATCGAGAAGGCCGCTGAGGAAGATCGCAAGATCCTGGCGGCCGAGGCGGTCGAGAAGGCTGCGAAGCTCTGGGCTCGATCGCGGCCTGACGGTGCCAGCGAGTACCTGGAGCGCAAGCAGGTAGGCGCCTATGGCGTGCGCTTTGCGTTTGGCTCTGTGGTGGTGCCGCTGGTGGATCTGGCTGGCAAGCTGCACGGCCTGCAGTGGATCGCCAGGGATGGCGGCAAGGTGTTCGGCACCGGTACCGTCAAGGAAGGGCACTTTCACCTGATGGGTGACATGTCCGATGATCTGCCGGTCCTCTTTGCCGAGGGTTATGCAACCGCCGCGACAGCGCACATGGCCACTGGCTGGCCGACCGTGGTGTGTTTCGATGCCGGCAACATCCTTCCGGTCATGACGGTCTGGCGCAAGCTGTACCCGGAAACGGCATTTGTGGTTGCGGCCGATGATGACCGCCACCTGGTGCGTCGGCTTTGTGAGCGGCTGCAGGCCCTCGGTGTCGGCGTCACGCAATCCGATTTCTCCAAGAGTGCTGGCGGTTTGCGAGATATGCACTGGGAACTGCCCGACAAGCGCACGGTGCAGCTCAAGGCGCGCTGGTCAAAGGACAAGTGTGACGTTTACTACATCGAGGGATCAATTGCCTGTGATGGCGTCACGCAGCTGCTCAGGATCGAGAACGCTGGCAGGGCCAAGGCCTTCGCTGCAGCCAAGCGCCACAACGCGCGCGTGGTGCTTCCAATATTTTCCACACGAGCTGAGGACTCGACCGACTTCAACGATCTGCATGTTGCCGAAGGCCTGCCGGTCGTGCGTGCTCAGTTGACGGCACCGCCAGTTGAGCATGAGAAAAAAAAATCGAAACCCATGCCTCCCGGCGCAGGGGGTTCAGATGGCGGTCAACATGATGGCACGCCTGTGTTGTTTTTTCCGTATCGGACGGACAAGGGTGAGATCAAAGGGATCCGCGAGAACGTGTACTTTGCTCTGCGCGAAGACCCGAATTTGAGTGAGCTCGTGCGCTACAACGAATTCAGCAACAAGATCGATAAGTGCCGCGTGCCGCCATGGGGTGGCAAGGCCGGCGAGTGGAAGGAAACGCTCGACGATATTCGCCTGGCCGAATATCTCGCATCTCGGTATGAGCTGATTGTGGCAAACCCCGTCACGATCGAACAGGCTGTCTTGATGTCGGCGCATGACAACACCTACAACCCGGTGCGTGACGATTTTGAGGCTGTGGCATGGGACGGCATCGAAAGACGCAAGCACTGGATGATTGACTGCCTCGGCGCTGCCGACACAGAGTATGTGCGGCTGGCGTCGGAGTACTTCCTGCTCAGTATGGTGGCACGTGTGTTTGAGCCCGGCTGCCAGATGGATTACATGCTGGTGTTGCAGGGCCTGCAGGGCGCCGGCAAGACCAGTGCACTCAATATCCTGGGTGGCCACTATTACGGTGCAGGATCATTCCGCATTGGAGACAAGGAATCGATGCAGGCTCTGCAAGGAAGGCTGATCTTCAACTTCAATGAACTCGATGCGCTGAGCCGATCCGAAGCAACAGCCATCAAGGGCTTCATCACCGAGCGTACCGATCGCTTCCGCCCACCCTATGCCAAGGGCTTTCAAGCCTTCCCCCGCAATTGCGTGCTGACCGGCGACACCAACCAGGGCGAGTTCCTGCGCGATGCAACAGGTGATCGTCGATTCTGGGTAGTGCATTGCGCCGAGGTCGAGGTCGAGAAGCTCACCAGCATGCGGGCCCAACTGATGGCCGAGGCTGTTCACCATTACAAGGAAGGTGCGCGCCGCTATCCCACTAAGGACGAAGAGACTACGTTGTTCTTCCCTGAGCAGGAAAAGTGGAAGTTTGTCGATGTATGGCATGACGCCCTGGCTCGCTATGTCAATTCGGATGAATTGGCTGAGGGGTTTGACGGTAGCGTGTCAGATGCTGGCACCTTGCTGTCGAATCACCAACGTGCCTTCTTTAGCACGCACGAGCTACTGGTTAGGGCGTTGCACATTGACATCGGCAAGGTCGATCGCGCTGGCACGATGCAAAAGAGCGTTGCCAACGCAATGAAGATGCTGGGCTTTGACGGCAACATCAAATGGGCCAAGGGAAGGGTAAGACCTCGCGGCTATCAACGCCGCCTGGCAACACCCATCACACTGCAATCACCAATACCAACCAGCGAGGTTCCGGCATGGGACTGAGCGCACACATGCACAAGGCAGTTATGGGAACCGTGGGGCCGATGGGGCGCCGTGGGCCTGCCTGGTGCAAGCGTGTGACTCAATCCGCCCGGCACCAATTGCGTCCCGGACGTTTATCCCGGACGTTGCAAGTTATTGATATTGCTTGCGATTTCGAAATCCGTCCGGGACGACCACCACCACCACGCACACACATGCATGTGCATGTGTGCAGGCGCAGGCAGGTGCGCAGGGGCGGGCGTGCGTACGTGCGCGCGACATGTTTTCTCTGGACGTTCTAGAAAAAGGAAGAATAGAGAATGAAATCAACGACTTGCGACGTCCGGGACAACGACCGGGACATTGGCGTCCCGGACGGATTGCTGCCGGTGCCAGTAAGCATCAAGGATTCGATGCCTGAATTGGCTGCGATGCTCAAGAGCCTGGTGGAACAAATCGGGCGTGATGCCGTGCAATTGCAACTCAAGGCCAGTATCGATTTACGCCGCGCTTTCGATGCTGACGACTACCGGGCAGTCAATGAAGTCTATCGGCGCGGCCATGGCTGGATATCCTGCCGCGAAGCTGGCTTTGATATCGGCGTACCGGCGCCAGCAATGCAGGCGTTTGCACAACGGCATCGCGGCTGACCCAACACCAAGGAATCCATCATGCAGATCACCATCAAGCACAACTTCCCAGAGGTACAGCGCCAGTTGAATGCGCTTCAGGAAGACATCGCGCGCAAGGCCACAGCCGGTGCATTGAACAAGACCATTGCCCAGGCCAAGACTGCCATGAGCAAGGAGATCAGGGCAGAGTTCATGCTGTCTGCCAGAGAGGTTAATGATGCACTGTTCATCTCGAAGGCAAGTGCCATGGGTGGCGAGTTCAGGCTGCAGGCGTCGCTGTCATCCATTAGCCAGCGTGGCAAGCGCAGCCTCAACCTTGCCCACTTCGCCGCGCGTCAGACACGCAAAGGTGTGAGCTTCAAGATCAGCCGCAAGGGCGGGCGCAAGACCATACCCGGATCGTTCCTGATCAACGGGGGCAAGACTGTGATGATCCGCACCGGTAAGAGCCGCCTGCCGATCAAGGCATTGCAGACCATCGACGTGGCACAGATGTTCAACACCAAGCGTATCAATTCCAAGGTCATCGACATGATCAAGTCAAAGTTCCCCGATATCTTCGAGCACGAGGCGAAGTTCTTCACCGAAAAGTTCAACGCACTGAAAGCAGCATGACCATGATCACGACCACCCACCCCCCCGTCATGGGTCCTTCCCAGCCTTTCCTTGACACGGGCCGAAACGAGCGCGAAATCGCGCTAGAAAGTGGACTAGAGAAAAGTCCGGTTTGCCGTCCGAAAGAGGGGGGATAGTCCGTCATGGCTGTGCAGCTTATCAACAAATCGGCGTATGCGCGCCTGCGCGGGTGCGATGAGAAGGCGGTCCGTAAGGCCATCAACGAGGGGCGGATCAGTTTGATCGGCGGGAAGATCGACCCAGAGGTCGCCGACATCCAGTGGGCACGCAACACCCGGGCGCGCGTGATGTCGAATTCTGCGGCTGGCGCTGCTGGCCAGACCACTTGTGAGCCGGGCAGTGATGTGCCGACCACACCTGATGCACCTGGTGCTGCCGCCGGCGGTGGATCTGACCCCAGCTACATGAAATTCCGTATGCGCCGTGAGGAAGCCGACGCGCAGATCGCTGAGATGAACGCGGCCAAGATGCGCGGCTCGATGTTGATGCGCCAGGACGTCGACCGCGCCATGTTTGAGATCGGACGCGAGATCCGAGATCGCCTAACAGCATCCGCCAGGCGCATCGCTGCCGAGGTCGCATCTATACCGACTGCTGAGGGCTGCGAAGCCGTTGTCGATCGTGAGCACCGCATCGTGCTTGAGCTGCTGGTCACGGCATTGCGTGAAAAGATCGGCGCACCAGTTTCAATGGAGTCTGCCGCATGAGCAACATGCACGACGGTTACCAGGCAGTCTGTGACGCGCTCGCCCGCGGCATGGAGCCTGACCCTAACCTCACCGTGCATGAATGGGCTGACCGTTACATGGTCATTCCGAAAAGTACCGGCAGCAATGAGGCCGGACCTTATCGTACAGCCCGTACGCCGCATGCGCGCGACGTGATGCTGGCGCTCAGTGACAACCACCCGTGCAAGCGAGTGGTGGTGATGGGCGCATCGCAGATGCTCAAGACGCAGGTCGGCCTGAACTGGTTCATGTCGACAATTCACCAGTCGCCCAGCAATTTCCTCTGGCTCGTGCCTACTGGAAAACTGCAGAAGCGTGCCGCCTCGCGCATCGACAAGACCATCGCTGCGATCCCGCAAATCCGCGATCGGGTCGCCCGGCCGCACAGCCGCGACTCGAACAACAACAACGACATCAAGGAATACATCGGCGGCGCCCTCTACCTGGCCACCGCCGGTGCTGCCGCCAATCTGTCCGAACTGTCGGTGCGCCGCGTGCTGTTCGATGAGATCGACCGGGCCAAGGAGAACGTGGGCGGGGAGGGCGACCCGGGCGAGCTGGCCGAGGCGCGTCAGACCACCTTCGAGCGCAATCGCAAGGCCTACTACCCCAGCTCTCCCACCATCGAGGGCGAATCCGTCATCGAAGCGCTCTACAAGCGCGGCACGCAGCGAGAGGCCCTGGCTGAGTGCATCCATTGCGGCCACCCTCAGACACTACAGTTTGAAAACCTCATCATGAGTGAGGATGGGAAGCGCGCCATGTACCCGTGCTCCGAATGCGGTGGTCTGCATGAAGAAGGCGACAAGACCCGCATGTTCGTCAATGGCCTCTGGTCCGAAGGAATTCCGGGCGACGGTGAAACCGAAAGCTACACCATCAGCGCCATGTTCCTGCCCTATGGCTGGATCCCGTGGATCTCGCTTATGCGCCAGTACAACATGGCCAAGGCGAAGCTCGATGAAGGCAGCGAAGAGGCCATGATCGTGTTCTACAACACGCGCCTGGCGCGCTGCTGGGCCCGCTCCAAAGAGTCCACCAAGTACGATGAGCTGATGAACCGGGCCGAGCCCTACAAACTCGGCACTGTGCCCGCCGGCGGCCTGATCCTGACGGCTGCATTCGACACCCAGGCCTATCGGCTCGAATTCAAGGTTGTAGCCTGGGGCGAGAACATGGAATCCTGGATCGTCGACTACCAGGTCATCAATAGCCCACCGTCCGAACAGCAGACCTGGGACCGAGCCGATGAACTGCTCAAAGGCCGGTACCGGCACGTTAGTGGCGCCATGCTCAATATCAGCGCGGCCTTCATCGACTCCGGTGGCTCCAACACCCAGGACGTCTATAACTTCACCGCCTCACGCAAACGCCGCAACATCTTTGCCATCAAGGGGCACAGCCGGCCCAACCGTCCGATCCTCAGCTCCAAGCCCAGCCTGGTCGACATCACCTGGCGTGGCCAGACCCAGAAGCAGGGCGCACAGCTCTGGTTTGTCGGGCCCGACACCGCCAAGGATTATCTGCAGGCGCGCTGGCATCGCACCGCCGGAGCCGGCGCCGTGCATTTTTCCAGCGAGTTGCCTGAGTCCTATTACAAAGGCCTCACTGCCGAGTATCGTACCTATGGCTACAAGCGCGGCCATAAGGTCAGCTGGTGGGAAAAAAAGAAAGGCGAACCCAATGAACCGCTCGACTTGATGAACTACAACCTGGCGGCAGCGCACTTTCTCGGCTTGCATAAGAAGAACGAACACGCCTGGCAAAGCCTACGCTTGCGCCTGGTGCCGCAAAACGGCGACCTGTTCCAACCGCCAGAAGAAACCGCGCAAGCCGTTGCAGCTCCCGTCGTTCAAACGTCTGCACAAACTACGCCAAGCGTCCCGATCGCTCCGCCGAACCGACCAGTACCACCCGGCAGTTTTTCCAGAGACTGGTAACCATGGCCAAGAAACTCAAACCCTACGCGCCGTCTGAAATCTTCGACAACCCCGACCTGGTCGACCGAATCTTTGACTACATCCGAGACCAGTTTCCGCAAATGGCGGGTGACCAGCTCGAAAAACTCAAGGTCGACGCTCGCGCCGAGTTTGGTGGGCGTGAACATTACGTCGCGTCACGGCCTCAGACTGAGCGGCAGCGCCGCGTCAGTTCCGTGCTGTCCTTGTTTAACGGCCGCAATGCAACCGAAGTCGCGCGACAGCTCCAGATTGGTAGGGCAACCGTCTATCGCATCATCAAACAGGACGGTCAAACTAAAAAACTGTCTCACCTTCCCGATGACGTGAGACAAAGAACGCCATAACCTGCGGGGACCATGGCCCTGACTCAAACCGACCTAGACAATCTCGACACAGCGATCGCCACCGGAGAACTCCGAGTCGTATTCGATGGCCGAGAAGTTGTTTACCGATCCATCGCCGAACTCAAAGATGCCCGCGCGCACGTACTGTCGGTGCTTAACGGAACCGTCGCCTCCGCTCCAAAAGCCCGCCGCGGAACCTACCGATTCAACTTCACCACCATGCGAGGCGACTGATGGCTACCAACATCCTTGACCGCCTCATTGGTGCCATCGCTCCGCGCACCGGCCTGCGCCGTATGCGTGATCGCGCCCTGCTTGAACGCGCCTACGAAGGCGCCAGCCTCAAAGACGGCTGGAAACCCCGTCGCGCCGGCGCCAGCGCCAACTCCGACCACCGCGTCGACGCTACCATCCTGCGCGCCCGCGCCCGCTCTCTGGTGCAGAACACGCCCTATATCTCGCGCGGCCTCACATCCTTGACCAGCAACGTCATCGGCACCGGCATCACCCCGCGCTCTATGGCCAAAGACGAAACTGCTCGCACCCGGATCAGCACACTTTATGCCCAATGGGTCCGTGTCGCTGACGCCGATGGTCGCCAAAACTTCTATGGTCTGCAGGCCACCGCCTATCGCGCCATGAAGCAAGACGGCGAAGTCCTTATTCGCCTGCGCCCGCGCATGGCGCAAGACGGCCTGCCCATCCCCTTGCAACTGCAGATTCTTGAAATCGACTGGCTCGACAGCTATCGCAACGGCAGCGAAGGCAGCAACACCGTCATCAACGGCATCGAATATGACCCCATTGGCCGCGTCGTCGCCTACTGGCTGTTTGAGCAACATCCTGGCGAAGTCAACGTCCTGGCCCGCACTGGAAATATCAGCAAGCGCATCCCGGCCGAGTCCATCATCCACCTCTACAAAACAGAGCGCCCAGGCCAGGGCCGGGGCATCACTTCACTAGCCTCCGTCATTGCGCGCGTGCGCGACTTGGCGAACTACGAAGACGCAGAACTCGCTCGCAAGAATCTCGAAACACGCTTGTCCGTCATCGCCAGCGGAGACGTCAGTATGCTTGATAACGGCCCTCCAAACGGCACTGGTCCCAACCCCGACAACGCCCGCATCACCGGCAGCCTGGGTGAGCTGCCCAGCGGCGGCATCACCCAGGTCGATCCCGGCATTGGCCTGACGGTTGTCGAGCCTAAAGCCGCACCTGGTTACGTCGAGTACGTCAAATACGCATTGCACCTCATCGCTGCCGGCTTCGGCCCCACCTACGAGATGATGACCGGCGACGTCTCCGAGACCAACTTCAGCAGCGCCCGCGTGCGCCTGCTCGACTTCCGCCGCGAGTGCGAGCAAGAACAGTGGCTTACCTTCATCCCTCAGTTTCTTGAGCGCGTCTGGGTCGCCCTCATCGATGCCGCCACCCTAGCCGGAAAGATCAAGACGGCCGACTACACCGTCGACTGGTCCACACCGAAGTGGGACTACGTCAACCCCGAGCAAGACGTCAAAGCCGATATGGCCGAAATCTCGGCCGGCCTGTCCAGCATCAGCGAGAAACTGCGGCGCCGGGGCTACGATCCCGAACTGGTATTTTCCGAAATCAAGAGCGACTTCGACCGCCTAGGAAGCGACGGCACGCTCGATATTTTGGCCTTCTTGCAGCGCGGACAACGCATGAGCGAATCCGTAATGCCACCCGCTTAAAAATTGTCTCACCTTCCCGATGACTTGAGACAGACAAACGCCGACAGTGCTGGCATGAAAACACAATTCATGCCAAAACAACATCGCGCAGCTACCATCGCGCCGGCCACATACAACGCCGAGGCTCGCAGTGTTGAAGTTGTCTGGACCACCGGCGCTAAGGTGCGCCGCTATGACTGGTGGAATGACACCAGCTACGACGAAGAGCTTGTTGTCAGCTCCGACGCAGTTGACCTCACGCGCCTCAATTCCGGCAATGCACCAGTCCTCAACACGCACAGCAACTACACCCTTGAAAACATCATCGGCGTTGTCGAGCGTGCCTGGATCGATGGCGCCGAAGGCCGCGCCGTCGTGCGCCTGTCCGAGCGCGAAGATATCGCCGGCATAGTTGCCGATATTGCTGGCGGCATCATCCGCAACATCAGCGCCGGCTACACCGTCGCCAAGTACGAAGTGGTGGCCGCAGCCAACCGCACCGACGGCGGCACTGTGCCCCTGTACCGTGCCGTAGCCTGGTGCCCAGCCGAGATTTCATTTGTTCCCATACCTGCGGATGCTGGCAGCAGCACCCGTGGTCAGCCCTCGCAGGGGTCCCCTTGCGAGTTTGTTCGGGCGAGCGCCCAAATCCCCCAGGAGATCCCCATGGATGACGATACTTCCGCATCGGGCGGCGCCCCCACGCCAATCGATAACAGCGCCGCATTGGCGCAAGCCACACGCGTGGCCACCCAGCGCGCATCAGACATCACGGCACTGTGCCTGCGCCACGGCATGGCCGACAAAGCCGTCGAGATCATCGCATCGGCGCAAACCGTTGACCAGGTGCGCGAGCACATCCTCAACGAAATCGCCACGCGTGATGCCGCCACCGGTGGCCGACGCAACGTGCGCATCGAGACCGTCACCGACGAAATGCAGACCCGCATGGCCGGCATGGAGCAGGCCATCAGCAACCGCATTGACGCCCAAGTCAAGCTCGACGACAACGGCCGCCAATTCCGTGGCATGAGCCTACTGGAAATTGGCCGCGATTTCCTCGAAGCTTCTGGCGTCAAGACCCGAGGCCTTGACCGCCTGACGCTGGCCCAGCGCATGCTGCACTTCCGTGCAGACGCCTACATGGGTACCAGCGACTTCGCTTCGTTGTTTTCAAACGTCGCCAACAAACGCCTGCGTAATGCCTATGACCAGAACCCCGGCACCTACGGCATCTGGGCACGTCGCGCGCCCAACGCGCCCGACTTCAAGAGCATGCAGGTCACGACCATGAGCGGCGCGCCCGATCTGCTGCAGACCAACGAAGCCGGCGAGTTCAAGTACGGTTCCATGTCGGACGGCAAAGAGACTTATGGCGTGCTGACCTATGGCCGTATCGTGCCCCTGTCGCGCCAGGCCATCATCAATGACGACCTTCGCGCCTTCGACCGCCTGATTACCGCCTTCGGTTTCAGCGCCCGCCGGCTGGAGAACCGCACCGTCTACGCCCAGCTCACGGCCAACGCCGCGCTGTCAGATACGGTGGCTCTGTTCCATGCCAACCACAGCAACCTGGGCACAGGTGGCGGTTCAGCACTGGCAGCAGCCGGCCTGGCTACGGCACGCACGGCTATGCGCCTTCAGAAGGGCCTGCAGTCCGAAGAACTGAATCTGGCCCCCGCCTATCTGATCGTGCCCGCTGCGTTGGAGCAGACTGCTTACCAACTCACAAGCAACCAGTACACGCCAGCCACGGCGGGCACGATCAACGAGTTCCGCCAGGGCGGGCGCACTGCCCTCACTCCCGTAGTAGAGCCGGTGCTTGATGCCAACAGCAGCGCCTACTGGTATCTGGCCGCAGACAGCAACCAGATCGACACGGTTGAATACTGCTACCTCGACGGAGCCGAAGGCGTGGTGATCGAGACCGACCTCGGTTTCGAGACCGACGGTATCAGCTACAAAGCGCGCCTCGACTTCGCCGCCAAGGCCATCGACTACCGCGGCCTTTACCGCGCCAACGGTGCCTGATTCGCTCCGGCCTGATAGCGCACAAAGCTGCCGGGCCGGTGTTTGAACCCCCTTCAACTCACTGGAAAAAACTATGAAAACTCTTGTTCAGGATGGTGACGTACTCACCCTCACTCCCACTGCCGCCGTGGCCTCTGGCGTTGGCTATTTGTTTGGTGCGGCCATTTTCGGCATTGCCGCCAACGACGTCGCGGCCAATGCCGCCGGCGAGTTTTTGACCGAAGGTGTTGTCACTATCGGAAAGACCAGTGCGCTGGCCATCGCAGTCGGCGATCGCGTCTTTTGGGATGCCACTAACTCTGTCGTCAATAAGACGGCAATTGCGCAGCAGCAAGTTGGCGTATGCGTGGTGGCAGCAGCCAATCCCAGCAGCACCGTTGTCATCAAGCTCGTATCGGCACTGCCGGTAGCGACCTGATCTTTACCTGGCACAGCAAACCCAATGGCTACCGCATTCGCCCAGCATGAATCGCGCATTAATGCAACGATCATCGCTCGCTTGGCGAATGCGCTGGCCATCATCAACGGCGCAGAAGTTCCCGGCATCCTGCGCGGCCCCTACCAAGCCGCCCTTGGAGGCTTCGCCGAATCAACGGCGCCCACATTTCTTTGCAGTACTGCAGACGTCGAGCCTTTTTTCCCTTATTCCAGCTTGCCCCGAGTCACCGGCGCATCACAGGGGACGCAGATCAGCATTAACGGCATAGCCTATAGCGTCACCGAGATCCACCCCGACGGCACAGGCCTCACGGCCCTGATCCTGGAGAAAGCATGAGCACCGCTTTTGACACACTCGAAGACTCTATCTCCGCCAAGCTGGCAGAATCGCCAGCCGTGTGCGTGCACATCCTGGTTGATGAAGTCGAGCCCTTACCCGCCGACTATGAAGCCGCAATCAACATCGTCCCGATAGGCGCGGACCCACAGCAATTCGGCCTGATCGATGGCAACCCCATCGACTGGATCACGCAGATCCATGTTCGGTGCTATGCCAGCGCCAAGGCCACCAGTCCGCGCCCGGCAGCCAACGCACTGGCCGGTGCTGCCTACGCGCGCCTGGCTGCAGATCCAAGCATTGGCATCCCCGGCGTCTACATCGGAGAGCCCACCCTAAGCTGGGAGTTTGACCAGGCTGCCACCCGCATGACCATTGCCACGCTTACCTACAACGTGGCCCACCGCACCACCGGCCTCACCCTGGCCTGAAAGCAGCACATGAATCAAGACACCAGCCAACCCATCGGCACCCCGCCCGCAGGCGGTAGCTGGACCTGGGACGCCACCAAAAGCGAATGGGTGCCAAGAACAACGCCCGCCACCCCATTGCAACCCCAAGCCAGCGCAGCCGCGCCAGCAGACCCGGAGTAAATCACCATGACCCGCCACATCCGCAACACCGTCATCCTGGCCAAAGTCGAAACCACCGCCGGCACAGACGCCGTACCCACGGGCTCCGCCGACGCCGTGCAGGTCAGCAACGTCAGCATCACCCCGCTGGAGGCCAGCAACGTCAACCGCGACCTGGTGCGCGGCTACCTTGGCGGCTCAGAGCAGCTGGTGTCCACCGCAGCCATCAAGGCCAGCATGACCGTAGAGCTGGCCGGCGCTGCCAGCGCAGGCACCGCGCCGCAGTGGGGCGACCTGCTGCTGGGCTGCGCCATGGCAGAGGCCGTGCTCAGCGCCCCGGCCCGCGTGGAGTACACGCCCATTACCGACGCCATGCAGAGCCTGACCGAGTATTACTACGACTCTGGCGTGCTGCACAAACTGCTGTACGCCATGGGCAACGCCAAGATCAGCGCCAAAATTGGCGACCGCCCGACCATCGCCCTTGACTTTACGGCAATCGACGGCGGCATCAGCGCCGCCACCAACGCCACGCCCACGCTCACCGCCTGGAAGACGCCCGTTACCATGACCCGTGCCAACGTGGTAGACGTCACCCTGGGCTGCACCTACAGCGCAGGCGCCATCAGCGGCGGCACCGTGTACCCCAGCACCGGCATTGAGATTGACCTTGGCAACACCGTCAACCATGTGCCACTGCTATCCAGCGAGCGGGTTGACATCAGCCAGCGCGAGGTAACCGGTAACGTCCAGTTTGACCTGACAGCAGCGCAAGAAGTCACCTTCATGGCCACCGTCAAAGCCAACACCACGCAAAGCCTGGCGCTCACCATTGGTACTGCCACCGGCAACAAGATCATCATCTTCTGCCCTGCGGTGCAGCTCATCAAGCCCACCAAGCAAGACCTCAACGGCAACCGCCTGATCGGCTACGAGCTGCGCATGGTGCCCAGTACCGGCAATGACGAAATTCGGATTGTGAGCGTCTGAGCATGTTCAAAATCAACCCTGCGCCCACGTTCACGGTTGCGGTGCCGCTGTCGGTACCGGGCCTGCCCGAGCCGCTTGAAATCAGCATTACCTACCGGCACAAAAACCGTGAGGCGCTTGCCAAATACCTGGCCGACCTAGCTGGCAAGCAGCACACCGCCTACCTGCACGAAATCATCGAAGGCTGGAGCGGCATCCATGGCCCGGACGGCGAACCGCTGCCCTACAGCCTGACCGCACTGACCGACCTGTTGGGAAACTACTCTGTGGCCCACGCTGAACTTCTGGCAGCCTACACCCGCGAACTGACCGAGCAAAAAAGAAAAAACTACTAGAGGCTGCCAGCAGGCTGATTCACGGATGGCACGACGCAGAAACCACCAACTCAGCACTGGCAGCCTTCGGACTCAAACCGGATGCGCCACTGCAGGCCGAGCATCTGGACATCTGGCCGGAAAACGTCGCGGCCTTCAACGTCTTCTGGCGCATGCGTACCCAGTGGAATGCCGGAATGAACGGCGCCACCGGACTGAACTACACCAGCCTGCCGATGTGGCTGCGCATGGAAAAAGTGCCATACAAAGACTGGCCCGAGGTAACCACCAGCCTGCAGATCATGGAACAAGAAACCCTGCGCATCTGGGCAGAACAGAGATAAATCATGGCTGAAGCACGCGTCGTCCTCTCTGCCGTTGACCAGACTCGGGCCGCTGTTGAAAGCGCCAAGCGCAACATGGAGAGCCTGTCCCACACGGTAGAGCAGGCAAAAACCGCCGTTGAGCTATTCATCGGCAACGAAGTCGTGCGCTATATGTACGAGTGGGTCAAAGGCATCATCGAGACCGGCGATGCCATGAACGACCTATCGCAGCGCGTCGGCATCGCCGTTGAAGACCTGGCAAAGTACCAACTGGCCACGGCGCAGTCTGGCACCACCATGGAGTCGCTGGCCAAGGGCATCAAAGGGCTGTCCACCAACATGGTGGAGCATGCCGACATCCTCAAGGCCGCTGGCGTGACCGCCACCACAGCCGACGGCGCCATGATGCAACTGGCAGACATGTTTGAATCAATGCCCGATGGCGTCGACAAGACCGCGCTGGCCGTCAAGCTGTTTGGCAAGTCGGGCATGGATCTGATTCCCATGCTGAACCTTGGCAGCAATGGTCTCAAAGAATCTGCCGAAAAGTCTGCCAAGTATGCGGAAACACTCAAGATACTTGCGCCGCAGGCCGACAAGTTCAACGACAACATGGCCGAATTTGCGCTGCACAGCAAAGTTGCTGGGATGTCGATGATGAACAACGTTATGGACGCACTCATCAAAATTTCAGGTCAGATGGCCGTCGCCACAAAGGAGTCTGGAACGCTTGCCGGTGTATGGGCAGGACTCAGTGGTGTCTGGACGGAAGGGTGGGGCCAGAAGTTAGAAATCTGGCGCCACAAAACGCTTGCATGGTTCGATGAAATCGACGCCAGAAAAGCGCGGTTCTTTGGGTGGAACGACGACGCGGGCCAGAAACAAAACTCAGCCAATGAGCACTATCTTGCGATCCAGAAGCTGCTATCTGGGAACGCGCCTGCAGAAGTACCAAAGCCAGCAGCAGATAAGAAAACTTCTCCCCGGGCAAAAAAATTGCTTGCCGACCTTTTGAGAGCCGATGGTTCGTCCAAAGAGGCGCTCAGCGAGTACGACAAACTCATCGCCAAACTTGGCGGCGACGTAGCCAAGGCCGCAGCCGAGGCTGAAGCCGCGCAGATGGGCTACAACAAGGCTCAGACTGAATTCATTGCACTCACCAAGACCGGCGCCTGGGAGGACCTGACCGCAGATCAAAAGCAGGCCGTCGCCGTACTTTTTGAGAGCAAGATCGCATCCGAGCAATCCACCGAAGCCACCAAGCAACTCGACAAAGCCAACCTGGAGGCCGCCAGCGCCAGAGAAAAGAACACCGTCAGCCTGATCGAAGGGCTGAGCAAGTACCAGGAAGAGTCCGAAGCGCTGCGCGAATCCAATGCGCGGCTCGGCCTCAACAAAGAAGCCATTGCCGCGCTCGACGCCATCAAGCTCGAATCTAAAGCCACCACGCTCGACCTGATGGCCATCAAGGTGCTAGACCGCAACCTGGACGAATCACAGTACCAAATCTACAAAGCGCAGGCAGACGAACTGCGCAGCCAGGCCAAACTGAAAAAAGAAGGCGCAGCCAAGGCCAGCGACATCGATGCCAAAGCCGCTGCCGACAAACTCTCGGAAGAGGCGGCAAAGTCGCTTCACGACGACGTCAAGAACGCGCTTTCCACAGCCTTCAGAGACAGCAAAGACCCCATCGGTGCCTTTGGTGATGCGCTGGGCAATGTGATCTACACCCGCGTCACCAACAGTCTGGCAGACGCGCTAGCCACGCAGTTCCTGAACAGCGCCATGGTCAAGTCGTTCACGTCGATGTTCGGCTTCGCCAACGGCGGCATCATGTCCAGCGGAGGCCCGGTGCCACTCAACGCCTACGCTAGCGGCGGCATTGCCAACGGACCGCAACTGGCCTTGTTTGGCGAAGGGCGCATGAACGAAGCCTTTGTGCCCTTGCCAGACGGCCGCTCGATCCCGGTCAGCATGCAGGGTGGCGGGCAACCCATCACCATCAACATCAACGCCTCTGTTGGCGACATCGCCAGCAAATCCGACGTCGTAGCCGGTATGCGAGCAACAGCCAACAACATCGCAGCACAGATCTCACGCGCCCAGCGCTACGGGGGGGCCCTCGCATGAGCACGGTCGCGCTTCCAAGTGGATTTATGCCCGCAACTTGCCGGCTCACACTCTCAACCAATCAGCGTGTCAACGCCGCTCCTTTTGGTGGCAGTGAACAGGCCATCGATCTGTTAAATGACCGATGGCTGCTCAGTTGCGAGCTGCGTGAGGGCTTATTTGCTGATGGCGCTTGGCGCGAGGCGTTTATTGATTCCTTCCGTGGTCAGGTCAATGTCTCCAACCTCTACCACTTTGCCCGGCCAATACCCGCCGGCACTGTACGCGGAACGCTAACCCTGGTTGCATCTGCAGCGCAAGGCGCATCCATCATACGGGTAACAGGCTGCACACCCAGCGACGGCAGTCTGCTGGCTGGCGACATGCTCGGCATTGGCGGCCTGCTGCTGCGCGTGGCAAGCAACTGTGCGGCGGTGGCCGGCGTCATCACCGTTCCCATTGTCAATCGTCTGCGCGCAGCACAAAGCAGCGGAGCCGCAGTCACCTGGAACATGCCGACTGCTCCGTTTAGGCTGCTTTCAAATACCGGTGTCGACTACGGATCGGGCCGCGTGTCTGCCACCAGTTTCGAGTTTGGTGAGGCGATATGAAAACATTTTCGGCGCCCGTCAATGCCGCCATATCGTCCAGCGCGCTGGCGATTGTGCAGTTGGTGCACCTCAACTTCAGCAGCGGGGTGATTGCGCTCAACCTGTCAACCTGGGATCTGGTATTTGGAGGCATCACCTACAAGGGCGCATACGGGCTGGGCACGATCAGCGCTGTCACCGACAAGCCCGGAGAGATCCAGGGCC